>JACCEC010133031.1_pt1 | contig 15696 bp, 2 predicted proteins | sample 7450121 | NCBI WGS metagenome assembly JACCEC01 (sample SAMN15323455, study PRJNA562643) | freshwater metagenome | isolation source: river surface water | place: USA:Blue River Watershed | collected 2017-08-18 | reverse complement strand
TATGACCCCCTCCCTATGACCCCCTCCTTATGACCCCCTCCTTATGACCCCCTCCCTTTGATAAGGAGAATCATTGGAAGATACTATGGCAGTAAGATAAGCTGGGCTATCAGAGCAATAAGCTGGGCTATCGGAGCAATAAGCTGGGCTATCAGAGCAATAAGCTGGGCTATCGGAGCATCGCAGATGCGACGCTCCTTACCGCCATAGCGTCTGCGACACTCCTTACCGCCATAACCTTCGCCTTATAGTCCAGATTATTGCTCCATTCAGTTTTACCCCAAAAAATAAAACCGCAAATAAATATAAATATGCGAACCCAAGAAAAAAAACTTTTAGACCAAGGCACATTCGGTTGTATCTACCACCCAGGATTCACATGTACACACGAACCATTGGACATAAAATACACAACAAAAATCCACGCACATACAGAGAAAACCGCAATCAACGAAATCGCAATATCTGAAAAAGTGAAAACAATAACAAACTATGAACAACATTTTGCTCCCATTATAGACAGTTGTATTGTAGATTTAGAGAAAACAGACCCAGAATTAGAGAAATGCAATTTCATAAAAGAAGACAAAAAAACCCGCGCAATCCCCTACATTTCTACAAAAACCAATTTCATTACAGGCACAACATTAATGGATTACGTATCAAAACACAAAACCTACGCGGTTATAACATTTCTCTACGACAAGTTATTAAAAAGTGTAAAGAAGTTGGAAGAGAAAAACATCGTCCATTTTGACTTAAAAGAAAACAACATTATTGTAAAAAAAACAGGCGAACCAATCATTATTGATTTTGGAATATCCATTGATTTCGACAAGAAAAAGAAAATATCAAACAAAGACAAAGCTTATCTAAGAAAATATTTCTACGCATATACAACAAATTATAAACCTTGGTGTGTAGAGATAGTATTAATATGCTATATTGTAAATAAGAAAACACCATTAACCAAAGAAAAAATAATGGAAATATTTGATGAAACAACAGAACCATTAAAAAATAAGCCCTACTTAAATGACGACCACGAAACATATAGAGAATTATTCAAAAACAAAGTAGCATCAAAGTCCCATCCAGAATTAATGGAATATTTGTTGCAAACATACAAACACTGGGATAAATACGCAGTATCAATTCTCTTCATACAAATGCTAGAAAAAACAAATAACGAACCGACACAAGCACGCATAAAGCAACTCAAAGAGAATCTAAGAATCAGTATATAAACAATGCGAATAAAACCTTACATATATAAAGAGGACATATTATATATTCATAACATAATATATAATGTCATATAATGGTTATTTAGATAGGAAAAAAGCCCGCAGTTATGCCAATGCGAGTGGTCAATGCATAACAGACACAGTAACATCATCAGCCACAGGTCCAACCGGACCCACTGGATTGCGCGGGCAAGACGCCCAAATCGGAGTATTAAAACAAGGAAATACGGGACCAAGAGGACCGCAAGGTATACTCGGACCCACCGGTGGCGTTGGTGGAACAGTCTTCAATACAATAATTCCAGGAACAACTGGTTTAAATGTAGGAACTTTGACAAATCCTTTCCAAGCGGGTTATTTCCAAACAGGAAAATTCGGCATTTTAGAAGTATCAAACAACGCAATCATACCATCCGCAAATAATTTATACGACCTTGGTTCAACCGGTCAAAGATTCAATAATATTTACACACATCGTCTCTACATAGATGACCAAACAATTGTCGTGACAGACCCAGCAACCCAAAAAAATATGGAAATGTCATTCGACGTTTTAACAGGAGAAGTTCTCTACACATATACCGACATATCAGGCGTGGTTCATACTATAAAATCAGTTCAAACATCACCCGGAAATCCAAATCAAATTGATTCCAAATATTTGCCATTTCTCTCACTAAGATTTCTCAGCCTCTACGAACCCAACACAACTGTTCTCAAAGATCTGCTGACAACTGTTTTTGAAAATGTCCCCTCAACAACGGTTTCAACAGGAGTCCTCTACAATGACCCAGTCGCAACATACACAAGTGGTGGATATACTGTTTCTATTGGTTCAGGAACAATCGACCCACTAATAGACACCTCTTTCAATGTAATAAATGGACCGCGCACATTCCACCTTCAACAAACATGGGACACACTCGATATTAGCGGAGATGGATTAGTCTATATTAATGACGGCGACATCTTAATTTCCACAATAACACCAGAATCCGGAATAATAGACAGCTACATAGTGAAGTGGGTAAAAGTAGCATTCAGTATGAGTCGCAATGGAATTGTAAATACGCAAAATATACAAAATGGAGCAGTAACAACAGAGAAAATTGCCCCCTTTGCCATAACTGTTGATAAAATAGCAGACAACGCAATAACATCGGAAAAAATAGCAAATGGAGCAATAACTGGCGACAAAATCGCAAACAACTCAATTTCAAATGAACACATTATTGATGGAACTATATCGGGAAGCAAACTCGCGCCAAACACAATAACAACAACAAATATTGCTTTGAATACATTAACAACTGCCAATTTTGCGTCAGGATTTATTACAAGCGACCTCATACAAGATGGAACCATAACAGCATCAAAAATCGCAACACAAACTATTCAAAATGATAATATTCAAGACAATACAATCACAGAGGATAAGTTAAGTCCAGAAATACGCAACTTATTATTGGGTGATATAAAGGGACAAACCGGTCCAACCGGTCAAGCGGGTCTTCAAGGTTTTGACGGTCAAGATGGTCCCACTGGTCCTACCGGCCCTACTGGCACAACCGGCCAACGCGGTTCAACCGGACAAACTGGAAACACCGGAAACACCGGCCAGACGGGAACAACCGGCACAACAGGCCAAACTGGACAAACTGGACAAACCGGTCAAACAGGCACAACCGGCCAAACCGGCACAACAGGCTCAACCGGCACAACCGGTCAAACAGGCACAACCGGCCAAACCGGCACAACAGGCGCAACAGGATCAACAGGCGCAACAGGCCAAACAGGCCAAACAGGCCAAACCGGAGATACAGGAACAACCGGTGCAACAGGAACAACAGGCGCAACAGGTCAAACAGGTCAAACAGGTCAAACAGGTCAAACCGGCTCAACAGGCACAACAGGTCGAACAGGAAACACAGGCTCAACTGGATCAACCGGCACAACAGGAACAACAGGATCAACAGGCGCCACAGGTCAAACAGGAATAACCGGCACAACAGGTGCAACAGGAACAACCGGACAAACCGGCACAACAGGTGCAACAGGACAAACAGGAACAACCGGCTCAACAGGCCAAACCGGCCCAACAGGTTCAACTGGATCAACCGGAGCAACAGGTCTAACCGGTAATACAGGCTCAACTGGCCAAACAGGCTCAACTGGCCAAACCGGCTCAACAGGCGCAACAGGCGCAACAGGCGCAACAGGCTCAACCGGTGCAACAGGAACAACCGGCCAAACAGGCGCAACAGGTCAAACTGGTTCTACCGGCGCAACAGGACCAACAGGTCAAACCGGTGACACAGGTCAAACAGGACCAACCGGTCAAACTGGTTCCACAGGCCAAACTGGAAAAACAGGTGACACAGGCCAAACCGGTCAAACAGGTAAAACAGGTCAAACAGGTCAAACAGGTCAAACTGGAAATACAGGACCCACAGGTCAAACAGGTCAAACTGGCACAACTGGAACAACAGGTGACACCGGCACAACCGGACAAACTGGTCCCACAGGTTCAACAGGCACAACAGGAACAACCGGAGACACAGGCTCAACCGGTACAACAGGACCTACAGGTCAAACCGGACCAACCGGTACAACAGGACCTACAGGTCAAACCGGACCAACCGGTACAACAGGACCTACAGGTCAAACCGGACCAACCGGTACAACAGGCCAAACAGGAGACACCGGACCAACCGGTCAAACCGGACCTACAGGTCAAACCGGACCAACCGGTCAAACCGGCACAACAGGTCAAACCGGCACAACAGGAACAACTGGAGACACAGGAACAACAGGAACAACAGGAACAACTGGACAAACCGGCCAAACAGGACCTACAGGTCAAACCGGAACAACAGGAACAACAGGAGCAACCGGTCAAACCGGACAAACCGGCGCAACCGGAGACACAGGAGCAACCGGTCAAACAGGAAATACAGGAGAAATTGGCTATACAGGCCCTACGGGCCCAACCGGAAAAATAGGCATAGATGGTTCAACCGGAAACACTGGAGACACAGGATCAACCGGAAACACAGGACCTACAGGACAAACCGGCTCAACAGGCCCTACAGGCCCAACCGGAAGACAAGGCATAGATGGTTCAACTGGAAACACCGGAGACACAGGACAAACTGGCACAACCGGCACAACAGGTCAAACAGGAACAACCGGCTCAACCGGCGCAACCGGAAGACAAGGTATAGATGGTTCAACCGGCAACACTGGCAAAACAGGTGAAACCGGAAACACAGGCACAACTGGAATGCAAGGTGAAAAAGGTATATCAGGTGCAACTGGTTCAACCGGCTCAACAGGAACAACTGGAGACACAGGCACAACCGGCACAACTGGAGCAACCGGAACTACAGGAAACACAGGTTCAACCGGCTCAACCGGTCAAACAGGAACAACCGGACCCACAGGTCAAACAGGTGACACCGGAGCAACTGGCGCAACTGGTGAAAAAGGAGAAACTGGATCAACCGGTACAACTGGACCCACCGGTCAAACAGGTAAAACAGGTCAAACAGGAGAAACCGGACCCACAGGTCAAACTGGTTCAACTGGTGCCACAGGATTAAAAGGAGACACTGGTCAAACCGGCAACACCGGCTCAACCGGTGAAACCGGAGAAAAAGGAACAACAGGCGCAACCGGCGCAACAGGAACAACCGGTCAAACCGGTGACACCGGCAACACAGGATCAACAGGCACAACAGGCGCAACCGGCACAACCGGCACAACAGGCCCAACCGGCCAAACAGGTCCAACCGGACAAACCGGCTCAACAGGCCCAACCGGACAAACAGGCCCAACCGGTGCAACCGGCGCATACGGAGATACTGGTTCAACAGGCTCAACCGGCACAACAGGATCAACCGGCGCAACTGGTCAAACTGGTCCTACGGGCTCAACAGGCACAACAGGTTCAACCGGAATTACAGGACAAACAGGTTCAACAGGTTCAACTGGTTCAACAGGAAACACTGGTCTTACTGGAGATACTGGAAACACAGGATCAACAGGCCAAACAGGCTTAACCGGCCAAACAGGCCCTACAGGATCAACAGGCGCAACTGGCGCAACAGGCACAACCGGTCAAACAGGTAAAACCGGTCAAACCGGTCAAACCGGACCAACTGGCCCAACCGGCCCAACAGGCCAAACAGGTGATACCGGAAACACCGGAAACACCGGCTCAACCGGTGCAACTGGTGCCACAGGCACAACTGGTCAAACCGGTCAAACTGGAGATACTGGTTCAACCGGCACAACCGGACAAACTGGCGCAACAGGCCAAACAGGCACAACTGGCCCAACCGGTCAAACAGGATCAACCGGCCCAACAGGCCAAACAGGTGATACCGGAAACACCGGAAACACCGGCTCAACCGGTGCAACTGGTGCCACAGGCACAACTGGTCAAACAGGAAACACCGGCCAAACAGGATCAACCGGTACAACAGGATCAACCGGTCAAACCGGTCAAACTGGGTCAACAGGAAATACCGGATCCACCGGTCAAACAGGCAAAACCGGCCAAACAGGAACAACAGGCACAACAGGCCAAACCGGCACAACTGGCCCAACAGGTGAAACCGGACAAACAGGAGCAACAGGAGCAACCGGTCAAACCGGAAACACTGGCAACACCGGCAACACAGGCACAACTGGCCAAACAGGATCAACAGGATCAACCGGCGCAACAGGCGAAACCGGCGCAACCGGCACAACCGGCGCAACCGGAACAACAGGAACAACCGGATCAACTGGACAAACCGGATCAACTGGACAAACCGGGTCAACAGGCCAAACAGGCTCAACCGGACAAACAGGCCAAACCGGACCAACAGGCGCAACAGGATCAACAGGTCCAACCGGCCAAACTGGTTTAACAGGAAATACAGGAAATACTGGTACAACAGGCCAAACAGGCTCAACCGGACAAACAGGATCAACCGGACAAACCGGTGCAACAGGCCAAACCGGTCAAACAGGAAACACCGGCCAAACAGGATCAACCGGCACAACAGGCCAAACCGGCTCAACTGGCTCAACAGGCGCAACAGGTCCAACCGGCAACACAGGTCCCACAGGACCCACTGGCCAAACCGGCGCAACAGGCACAACTGGACCCACAGGCCAAACAGGAAACACCGGATCAACCGGTCAAACCGGCAACACAGGCGTAACTGGATATGCTGGTGAAACTGGAAATACAGGCGAAACCGGCGCAACCGGACAAACCGGCGCAACCGGACAAACCGGTGCAACAGGCCAAACCGGAGATACAGGTTCAACTGGTACAACAGGCGCAACCGGCACCACAGGCGCAACCGGCAAAACAGGTCCAACAGGCCATACAGGCTCGACTGGAGCAACCGGTGCAACAGGCCAAACAGGTAAAACAGGTGCCACAGGCCAAACAGGCTCAACTGGAGAAACTGGCACAACAGGTTCAACTGGTACAACAGGAGCAACCGGCCCAACCGGCCCCACAGGCACAACAGGCACAACAGGAGAAACCGGCTCAACCGGACAAACAGGCCAAACCGGATCAACTGGTTCAACAGGAGAAACCGGCTCAACCGGACAAACAGGCCAAACCGGCTCAACCGGACAAACAGGCCAAACCGGCTCAACTGGTTCAACAGGCTCAACTGGTTCAACTGGACAAACCGGAAACACAGGAGCAACAGGCTCAACAGGTCAAACAGGAAACACAGGCGCAACCGGAAACACAGGATCAACCGGCCAAACAGGCTCAACTGGTCAAACAGGCACAACAGGAGACACCGGTAACACAGGATCAACAGGCTCAACTGGTTCAACAGGACAAACCGGCGCAACCGGCGCAACAGGCCAAACCGGCCAAACCGGTGAAACTGGTCTAACAGGAAATACAGGAAATACAGGAAATACAGGACCCACTGGAGACACAGGTGCGACCGGAGCAACAGGCGCAACCGGCCAAACCGGCAACACCGGATCAACTGGCGCAACTGGACCAACAGGTATCCCAGGCTCAATTGGTTCAACTGGCAATACAGGCCAAACCGGCCAAACCGGACCCACTGGAGACACAGGAAATACCGGCGCAACAGGCGCTACAGGTCAAACTGGTGCAACAGGTCAAACTGGTGCAACAGGTCAAACTGGAAACACAGGATCAACCGGATATACAGGCGCAACAGGACAAACCGGCAACACAGGCGCAACCGGAGATACAGGAGCAACCGGAACAACCGGTCGAACAGGAAACACAGGCTCAACTGGATCAACCGGCGCAACAGGCGCAACAGGAGCAACCGGCGCAACCGGTCAAACTGGACGTACTGGTAACACTGGAAATACAGGACCAACCGGAGAAACCGGAGCAACCGGTCAAACCGGACGCACTGGTTCAACTGGAGCAACTGGCCCCACAGGTATTGCTGGAACAACAGGTGATACCGGCAACACAGGTCAAACCGGCAGAACAGGCCAAACCGGACAAACTGGTTCAACGGGTCCTACTGGTATAACAGGCAACACCGGCAACACAGGCAACACAGGCCAAACCGGCCAAACCGGTCAAACAGGAGATACTGGTACAACAGGCACAACAGGTCGAACAGGCCAAACCGGTCAAACCGGTCAAACCGGACAAACAGGCGCAACAGGCGCAACCGGCGCAACCGGCGCAACCGGCAGAACTGGACAAACAGGCCCAACCGGTATTGGATACACCGGCCAAACCGGCAATACAGGCCAAACCGGAAGAACAGGTCAAACCGGAAGAACAGGCCCCACAGGAACAACTGGCGATACTGGTACAACTGGTAATACAGGCCCAACTGGTCCTACAGCATCAACTGGAACAACTGGAGACACAGGAACAACAGGCGCAACAGGTCAAACTGGAAGTACCGGTTCAACAGGTCAAACTGGCTCAACCGGCACAACCGGACAAACCGGCGCAACCGGCACAACTGGACAAACAGGCGCAACAGGCACAACTGGCCAAACCGGCACAACCGGTGATACTGGCCCTACAGGAACAACAGGCCCTACAGGTCCTCCCGGTTCAATTGGATATACAGGACCAACTGGTGCAGTTGGATACACTGGACCCACAGGACCAACTGGAGCAACTGGCTATACCGGATATACTGGAAATACCGGAGATACTGGAATAACAGGCCCTACTGGCTCAACTGGCAATACGGGTCAAACAGGACATACAGGAGCAACCGGCGCAACCGGTCAAACCGGACGCACAGGACAAACAGGCACAACAGGAACAACCGGCACAACAGGAACAACCGGCACAACAGGAACAACCGGTCAAACCGGTCAAACCGGTCAAACAGGCACAACAGGACAAACCGGTGATACAGGAACAACCGGAACAACTGGATCAACAGGAACAACCGGCGCAACAGGCCAAACAGGCCAAACAGGTCAAACCGGCTCAACCGGTCAAACCGGCCCCACAGGAAAAACCGGACAAACTGGTTCAACTGGCATAACTGGACCAACTGGTACATTTGGTCCAACAGGCCCTACAGGCCCTACAGGACAAACAGGCGCAACTGGTTTACAAGGTCCTCAAGGAGAACCCGGTCCAACTGGACCTACTGGTGAAACCGGTCAAACCGGCGCAACCGGCGCTCAAGGAGACATAGGTAATACAGGCACAACAGGTCAAACCGGCAATACAGGCCCAACAGGAGCAACCGGCAATACAGGCCCAACAGGAGCAACCGGCTCAACCGGCAATACAGGACCAACTGGACCCACTGGTAGAACAGGTGATACAGGAAATACTGGCCCTACTGGTCCAAGTTCAACCGGCACAACCGGCCCTACCGGTTCAACCGGCGCAACAGGCCCTACCGGTTCAACAGGCCCTACAGGCTCAACCGGACCAACCGGATCAACTGGCCCAACTGGTCAAACCGGTAATACAGGCCCCACCGGTGCAACCGGCACAACCGGCCCCACCGGCAATACTGGCCAAACAGGCATAACAGGACCACAAGGTAATACTGGCATAACTGGCCCCACAGGTATTCAAGGACCACCCCTAACTTTCACATCTGATCTAGTATCATTTCCAGTTTCCACATTCGAAGTAAGCGATCGCCATGACCCCACCAACAATTTATACTCAAGAACTGTAACAACAAAGTCATATATTCATGATGATAACGCATCTTATTCGGCCAGAACCACCGGATATACTTCAATGACTACAGCATATACAGTAGGCAAAAATGTGAGTCCACTCCTAATTGTAGGCGGAAACTCCTTAACATTCAGTAATAATGGAATCAACTGGAATCAAGCACCAACAAACATTCCACTAACAACCATAAATACACTAGAATACAATGGAACAATCTATGTTGCGGGAGGAACAAATGTGTCTCATTCTCTCGCATATAGTGAAAATGGAACATCATGGTATGGAGCAAGTAATACAGTATTAGCTGGTTGTAATGCGATAAAATGGGCCGGTTATGGAACTCGCGGTGGAAGTATATTTATTGCAGTAGGTGACGCAAGTAATGGAAATGCCATCGCATACAGTTCAGAAGGAATTAACTGGACTGGAATTGGAACATCAATGTTTGGCGGAAATACTTTGACAGTGCGTGGTCAAGCAATTGAATATAATGGAACATACTGGATGGCAGGAGCATCAAATGGAGCAACACATCCACTTGTTTTAAGTATTAATGGAACATCATGGTCAACAGTAGACACATCAGCAAACTCAATTTATGAAATAATGTGGAATGGTGCTCAATGGGTAATTGCTGGAAATACAAATGCCGGCGCAGGATATATTGCCTTCTCAAACAATGAATCAGCAACATCATGGACAACCGCAACCAGTCCAATTGGAACACGTGTAACCGGTTTGGCTTACAATGGAGGAAGAACAGTCGCAGTAGGAAACGGCACAGGAAATACAATTGCCTATAGCGACGATTATGGAGCAACATGGACAGGACTTGGAACAACTCTTCTTCCAAATACATCTCCAACATCCATTCACAAAGTCGCATGGCATATGAACAAGTTTATTATTGCCGGAACAAACTCATCTGGAACAATTCTTTACAGTTTGGATGGTCTTACGTGGAAAACAGCAACTAATCCAGGTCTCTCTTCTGCCCGCGCCATTATTTCTTCTTTAACACTTCCAAATCCAATCCGTTTTACAGCAAATGGAATAATATGCGGAAATTATGTGTCATTTGATGAAGGGGCAAATTGGAACCAAATGTTTTCAGACAATATTAATACAGCAGTATATAATGGAAAATATGCCGTCTTCGCCCAAGGCGAAAATGGAAACACTTATGTAGCTTATGACTTGATGTCCGCATTCAAAATAACAACGGCAAACACTGATCCATCAGGTGTAAAAGTATTGGAATGGAATGGAACGCAATGGCTTATGGGTGGAGTTTCACATGGGGCAACATCGCGACATTTACTTCTAAGTTATGACGGCTATAATTGGAAACCCGTGGCAACAAATTATATGACAAGTGGATACTACGTAACTGGATTAGATTGGAGCGCACCCCTAAGTAGATGGTGTGTTTCCGTACAAACTGGCGCAACAACAAGCCAAATCATTTATAGTAGCGATGGAACAACATGGTCTCTTTCATCAACCTCTGTGGGTGGTGGACCAGTAAAATGGATAGACTCATATTTTATGGCAGCGGTCAATGATTCATCCGGCCTCACCAAAATAGCAATCAGTCAAGACGGAATTACATGGTCAACACGTACCATCGGTTCATACGGTCAAGTCCAATCAATAGCATCCAACGAAACAAACATAATTATTGGAACATATCCCAATTCCACATCTGTAGAAGCAATCTTAAAGTCATCAGACGGAACAAATTGGACCGCAGTTGGCGGAACAAATCATAACTACGCACATACAGGTGCGGTATGGGATGGACTCCAATTTTTTGTAAAGACACCGAACTCGGTTCGCACAAGTTATGACGGAACAACTTGGAATGATATAAGCATAAATATGCCAGGTCAACAATTATATTGGACAAAACCGCACATAGGAACACTCACTATTTATCAACCATCAATCGCATTAGGAAAAGATACCAATGGAAATAATACAATGGCATTTTCGAAAGACGGCATCTTTTATAAATCTTTGGGTAATACACTATTTTCAGATGCGGGCAATTATGTAGGATGGAATGGCAGAATATGGGTTGCGTGTGGCAAAGGTTCAATAAATACTTTGGGTTATAGTTATGATGGTTTAGTCTGGACCGGACTTGGAAATACAATCTTCTCAATACAAGCAAACCACATAGTATGGAATGGAACGCGATGGGTTGCTGTAGGCGAAGGAACTAATACAATTGCGACCTCTTCAGACGGAATTAATTGGTCCGGATTAGGACAAACAGTATTTGACAATTCAGGATTGTGTGTAATGTGGAATGACAATGTGTGGTTGGCAGGCGGAGCCGGAACTACAAATACATTGGCATCCAGTTCTGATGGTATTACGTGGACTGGACTTGGAAATAGCGCAATGGACTTGGCAGTAAATGATTTACAATGGGCTGGAATCCAATGGATAATGGCTGGAAAAAGTTCATCCGGAAATAATATGAAATATTCTACAAACACAAGCGGGCAAAATGGATGGACGAATGCGTCAAATCAACCATTTACAACAAGTGGCAATTCTATATTCTGGAATGGACAAACAACAGTTGCTGTGGGTGAAGGAACTAATACAATTGCGTCATCAACAGACTTGGGAATAACATGGAGCGGACAAGGAACAAGCATATTCTCAACAAGAGGCAATGAAGTATTTTGGAATGATAAGCGATGGATAGCATCGGGAGCGGGAACAAATACGCTAGTATATAGTAATAATGGAACAACATGGTTTTCTTCGCAAGGAAACAATATATTTACAGAGGGATTTGGAATAGGAACCAATCCAAAGGTGGGCGCAACACCAATAAGAAGTGCGATTACATTAAATAATAGAGAAAAGGTGTGTGTAAATACGCCGAAGTCGTATGATAGTGATATTGCGGATGATACATCATTGGTATTTAACCTTAATGTATAGGGGAACCTACGGTTCCCCCTATGACCCCCTCCCTTCTTTCTCTTTGAACTTTCTCTTTGAACTTTCTCTTTGAACTTTCTCTTTGAAATATTTTAAAAAATATTTCAAACACTATTTTTTTATTTATTAAGAAGTTTCTCTAGTGCTTGGATCCTTGCTTCTTGGTCCGCAAGTTTTGCTTCTTGGTCCGCAAGTTTTGCTTCTTGACTCAAACATTTCTTCTTCAACACTTGTATTTCTTTGGTTAAAATACCAATAAAACCATTATAATTGAGAGACTGAGTATTCGGACCATCTTTTTCACCAGAAACAAGATATGGATAATAGTCTTGAACTTCATGTGCCAAAAATCCAATATGTTTTTTTCCAAGAGGTTTAAAATCATAAACTACTGGTCTTAAACTATCTACAATAAATGTTTCATCTAATTCTTTAACATTTTCCTTTTCTCTATAATCAGAGGTGGCATTAAAAGAAGATGCTTGGGCTGTACAACCATTACCGAGTTGTACTAGATTGCTTGCCGTAATTGCTGCATTATATCCAATTGCTGTTGAGTTTGTATAATTACCATTCATATATGTGTTTGAACCCAAAAATGTATTATTATCTCCTAAGAATGATGCATTATTTCCAGCACCAAAGCCAATAGCAGTATTTTTAGATTGAGTCGTTAAATTCGCAAGAGAAGTATATCCAATAGCAACATTTTGAATACCACTAGTACAAGTATTCAACGAACTTGAACCAACAGCAACATTTTCGTTTGAAGTACAATAATAAAGCGCATTTGAACCAACAGCAACATTAGTATTACCAGTATTACCTTGATAAAGCGCACCAAAACCAATAGCAACATTATTAGTTCCAGTTGTTAAACTATACAAAGAACCAGTTCCAACTGCAGTATTATTATCACTAGTACAATTATTAAGTGCATTTGAACCAACAGCAACATTATATGAAATTGAACTGCCATTTGCTAAAGAATTATATCCAATTGAAGTATTGTCACTTCCAGTACAAGCAAGGGTTGATTGATATCCAACCGCAGTGTTACGTTCGCCCGAATTAGTATTTGTTAGAGTTCGGTATCCAACTGCAGTATTATAATTAGCAGTAGTATTTGACTTAAGAGCCTCAAACCCCAATCTTGTATTAAATACATTAGACCCACCACCTCTACCCACAGATACACCATTAATACTGGCATCCATATTTGTATTTAATATTCCACTAACATCTAATGAATATTGGGGAACCTTCGTATTAACACCTACAAATCCCTGTCCACCAGAAGGATACAAAGAAACACGATCCACCTGCTGTGTATATGCACCAGAACCAGCATCATTCTCTATACCAATAGTCATTAAACCAAAGTGATAGCCAGTAGAACCAGTCGAGTTCTCTTCATATTGAATATATCCATATTCCAATGGATCATTGACCGATTTAAACATAATAGATGAAGAGCCAGACGCATCACCATGAAGCAATGTCAATGTTCCAGATGTCGCACTCGCCTTAGACCCACTTGGTTCATAAATTACGGAAGAACCATTTGCCAAAAATCCTCCACAAATATCAAATGTGTAATAATTATTGTTATAAAGCTGATAAATCTCGGCATAGTTGAGAGCCTTGTCCTTGTAATATCGGAAGTCATCAATATATCCATTAAACTCTTTATTAGTAGACCCATAAGTATATGCAATAACAGCATTACTTCGAGAAGTGTCTGGTATTAGTGTTGTAATTGTATTAATATGTTGTAGAGAACCATTAATATATATATTTGATATAGTTGGATTAATTACCCAACAAATATGATTCCAAGTATTATTTGTAAGTGTATATGGAACAAATGGAGTAAATTGTGTTACACTAAAACAAGAAGTGCCTACACCATTTGTTAAAACTGGATATAAAGTTCCATTTGCGCTAATATCAAGAGCAATTGAAGAGTTTTCACCAGATTGTCCGGCACTTGTATAATTAGTAAATTCAAAAATTCGATTTCCAGGAGTTTGTGATCCTACATTAACCCAAGTAGAAAAAGTCATTGTTCTACTAGTTGCAACACCACTATTTGGAGTTCCAATTTGAACTCCATTATTTGTCGATGAACTATTTTTTAAACTTGCTGTTCCAAACTTATAAATTGTTGTATCAATCATTCCAGTAGTTGCACCACTATTTGTATTTAATGCACCATCATAAGTACCTGGATTTGCAATATTTTTAACTAATGTTCCAGAATTAAATGATGTGTCAAAATTATAATAAATAACAAGAGATGGATCCGAATAAAATTGGGGTTTATCAATTGTAACAAATCCGCTATTACTACCAACCTGGACGTTGCCAGTTAATGCACTAGAAGCAGAAACTGGTGCTCCATTTACTGTTAGTGTTCCAGTAACTGCCAATCCACCATTAAGAGAAGAAGAACCAGTAACATTAAGTGTTGAACCCAAAGAAACATCAGACGCAACATACATAATATTTCTGAAAATAGTCAAACCACTTACATCCAAAGCATAACCAGCAGAAATATCTTTGTTTATAGAGACATAATTGTTTCCAGAACCAATAACTAAGTTTCCATTCATAGAGACATCTAATCCAAATACTGAACGACCACTTACATACAAATTACCATTTAAAGATAAATCACGACCAACTCTAACATTTCCATTCAAAGAACTATCAGTCAAAATAGTAACAATTCCACCACTAGATACAATTCCACTCAAAGAAGCATCTATAATTGTTCTATTGTAGAAATTACCATTAATACTGGAATCAATAACTGTCTTATTATAATAACCAATATTTAAACTACTATCAACTTGACTCTTATTATAGAAACCACTATTAATACTAGAATCAATAACAGTCTTGGTATAATAAAATGTATTTAAACTAGTATCTACATAAGTTTTAAGAGCAAAACTAGCATCAACCGCTGTTCTGTTGTAGAAACCACCATTAATGCTAACATCAATTTGGGTTTTATTATAGAAACCACCATTAATACTAACATCAAATTGGGTCTTATTATAGAAACCACCATTAATGCTAACATCAAATTGGGTCTTATTATAGAAACCACCATTAATACTAGAATCAAATTGGGTCTTATTATAGAAACCACCATTAATACTAGAATCAAATTGGGTCTTATTATAGAAATTATCATTAATACTAGAATCAATAACAGTCTTAGTATAATAAAATGTGTTCAAACTTCCATCTACATAGGTCTTAAGAGCAAAACTAGCATCAACT
>JACCEC013282026.1_pt1 | contig 15706 bp, 13 predicted proteins | sample 7450121 | NCBI WGS metagenome assembly JACCEC01 (sample SAMN15323455, study PRJNA562643) | freshwater metagenome | isolation source: river surface water | place: USA:Blue River Watershed | collected 2017-08-18 | reverse complement strand
TATCTGATTCAACCCGAAGGGTATGGGGAGAATAATAAGGATCCCATCCCTGGCTAGAATATCCCTGTTCTGTTAATCGTTGAATATCTCCTCCATATCCACAACCATAATCAAAAAAAGTCGTCTCCTGTTGAAACAGTTCAGCTTCTAAAGCTAAACGCACCGGACGGGATAAAGTTTTCCGAGGAAGTGCGGCACGATGACGTTCAATTTTAGGAATAAACGGTAAGGAATCATCAGAATTAAGGGAAAGTAAATTCTCTGGATCTTCTCCTATTTTAATCACCTGATGATCGTAAATTTCTACTCCATGTTTATTTAAGTGTTGTTGCCAACCTTTGCGCGTTCCAATAGTTCGATAAAGGCGAGTTTCTGAGTTTAGTAATTCCGATTCTACGCCAGAAGATGAGATCCGACGAGGTTCTAATAACCCTAATATTTCTTCGGTTTTAGTTAGTTTTGTGAATTTTTCATAATGAGGATAATGGGGAGTAACAAAGGTTTCTTTGCGATGTAGAATTGGAGGATTATCACTATTAGAATAATCCATAATATTGACTTGTCCGGTCTTAATATTAACTTGAAAACTCGCCGTTAAAGCCGGATGAGGATCGGCATCAAAATCAGGATAAAATAGATAGGAAATAACCGATTGATTTGTATGAAATTTAATCAAAGTAAAAGGTTTATTTTGAGGTAAATAAAATCGGCTTAATTGTTCATAAATTCGTAAGACAATATCAATCTCATATAAAGCAGAACGATGGATATATAAAGCATTGGGGAGCTTTTTACCCAAGTAACTTTGCTGGCAACATTGATTAATAAAATTGGGGTTTTGCAGATTTAGTAACAGTTCATCCACAATCAAACCCGTTTGTTGATAACTCCCAAAATAATTATAAATTTCCTGTTGAATCTCAGGAGAAAATTGATCAAAACATTTGAGATGAGGAGGAATTTGTCGTTGTAGCGCCTGTAATGCCAAAGACACCAATAAATCATTGCCGACCTGAATCTCATTGTTGGGAGACTTCTGCTGCATGAAAATCTCAGAGATAGTTAGACATTCCCAAGAAGAACTCTGGGGAGGAAAAACAAGATGATGATAGCTACTCATTCATCTGACCCCGATCAAAACGTAGCGGTTTATTCTGATTTTAAAGCAAGAAACACGAATTAAGAATTAAGAATAATGAAGATGAATCTAATAAATCTTAGACTATGGCTAATGAATCCCTATTTTCGGGTCAATCTGATTATATTACAATCCCCGATCAACCCCATTCAACAATCCGACGTCGGCGCCTTCATCAAAGCGTCATTTTCCTATTATTAATCGGCTGTATTTTTAGTGGTTTAGGAATTAAACTCGCTCAGTTACAAGTCATTCAAGGAGATTATAATCGAGTTCGGGCAGAAAATAATCGTTTACGTTTGATTCCTGTTCCTGCAAAACGAGGTCAAATTTTGGATTGCAAAGGTCATTTATTAGCCGGAAGTAAACTTTCTCGTTCGGTGTATTTATGGCCCCAAGAACAATCCCCCGAAGAATGGAAAATTACGGCTGAACAACTTCAGTCTATTTTAAATGTTCCGGCTTCAGAAATTTTAGAAAAGTTAGAAAAAATCGGTTATCATTCTCGAATTCCAGTCCGAGTTAGTCCTAATTTATCACCTAAAATGTTTATTGGATTAGCCGAGAAAGTTGAAAATTTACGAGGTGTGGAAGTTCGCGGCGAATCTCGCAGACATTATCCCAACGGCAATTTATTAGCCCATATTTTAGGTTATATTGGAGAAGCAACATCGGAAGAATTAAAAGCAAATCCCGATTATCCAATGGGAATGATGGTTGGAAAAATGGGAATTGAAAAATTAGCAAATTCAAAAATAGAGGGAATTTGGGGGAATCGATTAATTGAAGTTGATGCCAAGGGACAGGAAATTCAAGAATTAGGATTGCAACCGCCCCAACAAGGTGAGTCTATTGGATTAACCGTTGATTTAGCCTTACAAAAAACAGCCGAAAAAGCCTTAGCAAATCGTCGCGGAGCCGTTGCTGTTTTAGATATTAAAACCGGAGGGATTTTAGCATTAACCAGTGGCCCAACTTTTGATCCAAATTTGTTTACAGATCAAGTCACTTCTCAAGAATGGAAACAACTTCAAAATCCTGAACAACCGTTATTAAATCGAGCCTTACAAGGATATCCCCCCGGAAGTACCTTTAAAATTGTAACGGCAACGGCTGCAATTGAATCGGGGAAATTTTCCTTAACCTCTAAAATAGCAACGTCTTCAGCAATTAACATCGGTGGAATTGCATTTCATGAACATGGAAAGAGTTATGGAGTGATTGGATTTAAAGAGGCTTTAGCCTTTAGTAGTAATACTTTCTTTTATCAAGCCGGGGTCAAAATTGGCCCAGAAAATATCGCTAAATGGGGTAAAGAATTGGGAATTGCTGGAACGATTAATTTAGATTTATTAGGTTTAGATGGGGCAAATCATGGACAAATTCCAACTCCAAAAGAAAAGGAAAAATTATATGGTGAACCTTGGTATATTGGGGATACTGTCACCATGTCTATTGGTCAAGGTTTAGTGTTAGTAACGCCGTTAGAATTGGCAGTTATGATCGCTACCGTTGCCAATAACGGTTGGCGAGTTCAACCCCATTTATTAATGTCTAAAACAAATACATCTGAAACCAAACCAATTAAAACTAAAATTTCTACATCCACACTAAATTTAATTCGCGCGGGATTAATTGATGTGGTGAAAAAAGGAACAGGACGGGGATTAAATGATGGGACAATTCCTTTAACTGGGGGCAAAACTGGAACAGTTGAAATCCCTGGACAGCCGGATAATTCAATGTATGTGGGGTTTGGGCCAGCCAATAAACCCGAAATTGCGATCGCTGTTGTCGTAGAAGCAGGGGGGTATGGGGCCGTTTCCGCAGCACCCATTGCCCATGAAATTTTTAAAACCTATTTTAGCAATCAAAAGGTTCCCTCTCCATCTAAACGTTAGATTGAAAACCTTTGAATAGCATAAAGTTTGAAGAAACTGAAGTGTAATCTTATCCTTAAATCTTCATGCTGAGGATGGGAAATCAAGGAATAGTAATCCTTAACTATCCCTTTAATTTTTATCCTGTCCTCTTCCCTAGATTATAATCTAAGATGAATACATTTGATTAATTATCCTGTCTTTATGTCCTTAAATCGTCGTCAATTTCTATTATTCAGTAGTCTGAGTGCTTGTAGTGTTATTGGATTGGATATTACAAAGCGTTTTTTACAAACCTCTGATGTTCCCACTCCTAAAAGTCTTTTAGTTGATTCTGCGATCGCATCAATTCCTAACTCTAAACCGCTTTTCCGTTTTATCACAATTGGAGATTTTGGAACAGGAAGCAAGGAACAATATGACGTTGCTAATGCCATGTTTAGATATTATCAAAATCATCCGTTTCAAGTCGTAACTTTACTGGGAGATAATATTTATCCAGACGGCGAAATTGAAAAAATTAATGAAGTTTTTGAACAGCCCTATCACTCTTTAATAGAAGCAGGAGTTAAATTTTATGCTTGTTTAGGAAATCATGATATCAGAACTAAAAATGGCAACCGCCAAGTCACTTATCCGTTATTTAATATGCAGGGGCGTTACTATACCTTTCAATATGATCCGGTGCAATTTTTCGTTTTAGATGCTAATGATAATGCAGACTGGGAAAAACAACTTCCTTGGTTAGAGAACCAATTGCAAAAGAGTCAATCACCTTGGAAAATAGTTTATAGTCATTTTCCCCTATATTCCTCTGGTGTATATGGCGTGAATGAAGCATTAATTGAGCAATTAACTCCTTTATTTAAAAAATTTAATGTTCAACTTTATATGAATGGTCATGAACATGATTATGAACGAACAAAACCCATTGAAGGTACTACTTATTTAATCGCCGGAAATGGAGGCGCGCCCCTTCGCCCTGTTGAACGTTCAGAATGGACAGCAACTTCTGCTTCAACATTAGGATTTACTGCTATTGAAATTTATCAAGATCAAATGGTAATTCGAGCTATTAATACCGACGATCAAGTATTTGATGAAGGTAGGATTAAATTAAATGAATTGCTTTAAGAATTAAAATACAACTGGAAGCATGAGTAATTGGACTATTCATCACTATATTGACCACTTTTTTTAAGGAAGATGAACGGTTTTTAGGGTTTCCGTTCCTTCTTGATAGGGAATTGACTAAAATTTCAATTCAAGATAAACTGAAATAAGTTACTAAAGTTTGAAGGAATTATTAGTCTGTGACTGTGCAAAAAAATCCCTTAGTTAAACCTTTTTTAAAATGGGCCGGAGGAAAACGTCAATTATTGCCTGAAATTAAAAAATATCTTCCTAAAAACATCGATAAAGCCACATACTTTGAACCCTTTTTAGGAGGAGGAGCCCTCTTATTTGAGTTACAACCTAAAACAGCAATTGTTAATGACAGCAACAGAGAATTAATTAATTGTTATCAAGTGATCCAAGATGATGTTGAAGAACTTATTGAAATTTTAAAAATTCACAAAGCGAGAAATTCCAAAGAATATTATGATGATCTTCGAGGAATTGATCGTTCAAAAGAGTATAAAAAATTTTCTAAACCCCAAAAAGCTGCTCGAATTATTTATTTAAACAAAACTTGTTATAATGGATTATTTAGAGTTAATTCTAAAGGACATTTTAATGTTCCTTTTGGTCGTTATAAAAACCCCAATATCTTAGACGAGGCGGTGTTAAGGGGAGTTCATAATTATTTTAAGCAAAAATCAGTAAAACTTTTAAATCTTGATTTTGCTGAAGCGGTTAAAGATGCCAAAAAAGGCGATTTTATCTATTTTGATCCGCCTTATGATCCAATTTCTAATACCGCTTCTTTTACCGGATATGATATTAATGGATTTAATCAAAATGAACAAAAACGTTTAAAACAAGTGGTTGATGACTTAACAGAAAGAGGATGTCATGTAATGTTGAGTAATTCAGCAACGGATTTTATATTAGAACTTTATCAAGATTATAAAGATAAAATCAAATGGGTTACAGCAACAAGAAATATTAATTCTAATAGTCTCAGAAGAGGTAAAGTTGACGAAGTTTTAATTCTTAACTATGATCCTTTATAAGATTTTATGGATTAAAGAAAAAAATTAGGAGGAGGGTATAGAAAAATAGATGATTAGGAAAAGCCAATGAGTAAAAACGATAAAGCTTGGGAAAATCTATTTCAAAGCCATGATATTTTAACAAAAATCAATCAACAAGGTTACTTTGAAATTGAAGCTTCCCAAATTAATCAAGAGCGAGAAAGTCGGTTGATGGCTAAATTTGACCATTCAGCCAATTTACCTAATATTTTTAAGGATAATAATTTATCGATACTACCTCTTTCGCGTTCAAAATATATTATTGGTTATTTTGATACCTACTTTAATGTTGAATATTCTACTGATATAGAACTTATTGAAATAGAGTTTCCTACTAAGATAGAAAGTATAGACTATACCCATCTATATTCGGAAGCATCAGCTATCAATTGTGCATTTAATACAGGAATTATCGATGACTTATTAGGAGAGGAAACATTTTTTACACTTTCTGGGAGGATGTCCTCTGGTTGCTTTGATTTTAAAATTAAAAATCATTTAAACAATCAAAGTTATCCCATTTCAGTCATGAATAGTCAATGCGAAATAGATGGAGGTTTTGAAAGTGAAAATTATTTAATTATAATTGAGGCTAAAAAATATCAAGTTGATGATTTTTTGGTTAGGCAATTATACTATCCTTATCGATTATGGTCACAAAAAATAACTAAAAAAGTCATTCCTATTTTGATGACTTATTCCAACGACATATTCAGCTTTTTTATTTATGAGTTTCGAGATGAATTTGATTATAATTCCATTCGCTTAATTCAGCAAAAAAATTACATTATCGCGCCAGAAGAGATTACAAAACAGGATGTTTCTGATATTTTTGAAACGATTAGCTTAATTCCAGAACCCAGTGTACCATTCCCCCAAGCAAATAACTTTGAACGGGTGATTGACTTACTATCCCTTTTAGTAGAAAGGGATTTAACTAGCGATGAAATTACAGAAAATTATCAATTTGATCAGAGACAAACTGGCTATTATACAAATGCAGGTCGATATCTGGGACTGATAGAAAAATACAAAGCTGTTGGTACAGGTGATATAACCTTTCGTTTGACACAGGAAGCAGGAGAAATTTTAAGCAAAAGACAAAAAAATAAATATCTTTCTTTGATCAGAAAAATTTTGGAACATCAAGTTTTTAATACAGTATTTCAATTAAATTTATCTAGGGAAAAAATGCCATCAAAAGCAGAAATTTCCGACATTATCTTGTCTTCTCGTCCTGAACTTAGCAAAAAGACCCCAGGAAGACGCCAATCTACTGTTAAAAATTGGATTTATTGGATTTTTAAGCAAATCCAAGATTAACAAATAATTTTTAAAGTCGTTCTGTCTTCATGTTCATGACTAAAACTAACTAACCTATCTCTATCAATCTTGGAGATTACTATTATTTGCAGGAGGACATTGGTAAAACTGAGAGTACATCTAAATACCACCACCAACGCTCAGGACAAATATATTGAGATTTTCGCCGATCTGTTAAATTAATAAAACGTGATAATTCTTGATAAAAACTGCTGGCATTCTCAACTAATTGACGGTCTGCTTTTGTCAATAAAATTTTTTCTTCTTCAGTGAGTTGAGGTTCAATTTCTGTAAGGCGATCGCGTATTTGTAACATTTCTAAATGCTCCGCACCACTAACATCAGGAAATTCAACACTCACACAATAGTTTTTTAAGAGAGGATTCATATTTCTAACTCCTGAACTAAACCCCGATAGATCAAGATTTCTAACTCCTTAACTGAACCCAGATACCCAAAGTTTGAATTAGATAAATATTCTTCTGGGTCATCTGGAGGAAAAGCAGTTTCTAAAACCCCATCTAAGCCAATCATTACTAACCATAGCCGATTTTCCACATTAGCTACCAACGTCGGATAAATCTTTTCTCCATAAATATAACCATAAACATTAGCATCTGGACTGTTAACTACAAACGTGATGATCGTATTATATTGTTCAAGGGTAGCATCATCGGGCAAATGACCTAAGCGAATCCTTTTGACTAAATGGCTATCTGCTTTTCCCGGTTTCCAAATAATTACCTTTCTAACTTTTCCAATTGCTTCCAAAATATCTATCAATAAAATGAAAGCACCAGTCAGAATATTAAGTGCCATAGATTAATGACTTTAAAGGCGGCACCCGGATTTGAACCGGGGATGGAGATTTTGCAGACCTCTGCCTTACCGCTTGGCTATGCCGCCACGACCATGCAGTTATTTAATATAGCATAGGTGTTTCTGAAATGGCAAGCTTTTTTCGCCAATTGCTTACAACCCCTTGTAGATGGGGAACAACCCAAGAATCATACTGAGGATAAACGGGAAGGCGTCGTGTGAGTTTCCAACCCTGGGGGGCTAAAATCGAGTGTAACCTGTGCTCATCCGGGTGGGGATAGTCGGGGTTAACTTCATCACGGGGGCAAATTCCGCCCAAATCTCGCGCCCCTGCATTCAAACACGCTAATAAAATATCAGGGTGAGTGACTAAATTAGGGGGAATTTGTAACGTAATGTCTGAGGGTAAGATAGAACGAGCGATCGCTATAATATCTGGTAATTGCTGTAACTTAAAATTTTCTCCTAACCAAACTGGCTGACTTCCTAAACTGTGAGGTTGTAAAATGACTTCTTGAATATTTCCCCATCGTTGATGAACATTTTTGATAACGGTTAAAGTTTCTATCCAGTCTTCAGGAATTTCTCCAATTCCGAATAATAATCCTGTTGTAAACGGTATTTTTAATTCTCCAGCCCATTCTAACTGTTGTAACCGTAATTCAGGAACTTTACTCGGTGCCTGACGATGAACCGTTTCTAATAATTTAGGTGTCATTTGTTCCAGCATTAACCCCATTGAAACATTCACCTGTTTTAATTGTGTCATTTCTTCCCAGGTTAACGGCCCGACATTGGTATGAGGTAAAAATCCCCAGGATATTGCTAATTTGCATAATTCATAAATTCGATTAAACCAAGCCAAACGTTGAGAACTCTGGGGGTGAACTTCGCCACTTAATACTAAAATCTCAATAATTCCTTGATTTTGCAGCGATTTTAGGATTTTTTCAGCTTCTATTCTGCTTAACCAAGGACTTTCACCGATATCCGTTCTAAAATTACAATAACTACAGCGATTAAAACAATCATAAGTCGGGACAAGCGTATAAGCGGGACTATAAGTAATATCTCGATTCATAACTTCTCAAGCAAAAGGTTAAATTTTTATCGATTATTTATGGGAGAATAATAATCTTTTAGAATTATAATAGAATCAGTCGGTGAATTAAATCATCTATCCAGCCTCTCTTTGTGTGTGAGGTTATGCTAACATATCCTACAACTATCAGATTAGGTGAAATTTTCCCGATCAGTTACGGTTCAACCCTTATTCTTTAATCTCATGTCTGAACAAAATTCGATCCTTAGCTATCCTCATACTCAAAAATGCGATCAAGTTGATAATTATCATGGTATAACGATTGCTGATCCCTATCGATGGTTAGAAGATTTAGACTCAGAAGAAACCCAAGCATGGGTTGAAGCGCAAAATGCCGTTACTTTTGCCTATTTGAATCAAATTCCCGCCAAAGAAACCCTAAAAGAACGCCTAACTCAATTGTGGGATTATGAAAAATATGGAATTCCGTTTAAGCAAGGAAACCGTTATTTCTATTTTAAAAATGATGGACTACAAAATCAAAGTGTTTTGTATGTTTTAGAATCTTTAGATGCAGAACCTCAAGTTTTATTAGATCCCAATACCTTATCACCCGATGGAACCATTGCGTTATCAGGGATGGCAATTAGTGAAGATGGAAATTTGATGGCCTATGGCTTATCCACTTCCGGTTCTGATTGGCAAGAATGGAAAGTTCGAGATATTAATACGAAAGAAGATTTATCGGATCATTTAAAATGGGTTAAATTTTCCGGTGCATCTTGGACACATGATCATCAAGGATTTTTCTATAGTCGTTATGATGAACCCCAAGAAGGTAAACCATTAGAAGAAATGAACTATTTCCAAAAACTGTATTACCATCGTTTAGGCACTCCTCAATCTGAAGATACTTTAATCTATGAACGTCCTGATCATAAAGAATGGGGTTTTAGTGGATTTGTTAGCGAAGATGGGAAATATTTGATCATTTCCGTTTGGATGGGTACAGAAACTAAAAACTTGATTTTTTATAAAGATTTAACTCAACCAGATTCCCCAGTTATAGAATTAATTTCCGAGTTTGAAGCGAGTTATAGCTTTATTGATTATGAAAGAGAAACCTTTTGGTTTAGGACAGATTTAAACGCACCTCGCAGTCGAGTCATTGGAATTAATATTAATACCAAAGCTCACACCGAAGTTATTCCCGAAGCACCAGAAACCCTCGAATCTGTTAACATTTTAAATAATCAATTTATTGCCGATTATTTAAAAGATGCCCATACTCAAATTAAAATCTTTAATTTAGATGGGTCATTTGTACGAGAAATTGAATTACCCGGTATTGGTTCTGCGGGTGGTTTTGGCGGTAAACGATATGATAACGAAACCTTTTACAGTTTCACCAGTTTTACCATTCCTAATACCATTTATCGATACAATTTAGTAACAGAAGAAACCAGCATCTATCGTCAAGCTAACGTTGATTTCAACCCGAATGACTATGAAACCCAACAGATTTTTTATCCCAGTAAAGATGGAACATTAATTCCAATGTTTATTACTTATAAAAAAGGAATCGAACTGAATGGAAATAACCCAACGATTTTATATGGTTATGGAGGATTTAATATTTCTCTCACCCCTTCATTTTCCATTAGTCGTTTAGTTTGGTTAGAAATGGGAGGAGTTTATGCGATCGCAAATTTACGAGGTGGGGGAGAATACGGAGAAGATTGGCATCAAGCAGGTACTAAACTGAATAAACAAAATGTTTTTGATGACTTTATTGCGGCTGCGGAATGGTTAATTGAAAAAGGCTATACTTCCGCCTCAAAATTAGCGATTATGGGAGGAAGTAATGGCGGTTTATTAGTCGGAGCTTGTATGACTCAACGCCCAGATTTATTCGCAGCCGCCTTACCTGCGGTTGGAGTTTTAGATATGCTCCGTTTCCATAAATTTACCATTGGTTGGGCTTGGTGTTCTGATTATGGTTCACCGGAAAACCCAGAAGAATTTCAAACCTTATACGCCTATTCTCCTCTGCATAATTTAAAACCAGGAACCCCCTATCCAGCTACTTTAATTACAACAGCCGATCATGATGATCGCGTGGTTCCCGCCCATAGTTTTAAATTTGCAGCCGCATTACAAGAAAACCATGTTGGGGAAAATCCGGTATTAATTAGAATTGAAACAAAAGCTGGACATGGTGCGGGAAAACCCACGACTAAAATGATTGAAGAAATTGCCGATCAATTTGCTTTTTTAAAGCGAGTTCTTAATATTAATTCATAACTGAATTTTGATAATATCAATCCAATTTCTACTAGAAATCGGATTGATATTGAACTCCTAAATTAAATTTAGTTTAAATTGATGTTGCAACCCGACCTTCAAACTGGCCATACAAGGTATAATGAGAAAACGCATTGCTAACAACTCCACTGTTGATGGCTTGCATAACATCAGGATTCTGTGCTAAATAAAATCCTGTGTTGAACTGGGTGCTGGGGTTTCGTCCTTCCTCAGCACCTGACATCACAAAATGTTCAAAACCTGAATTAAATACCCCAGCTTGGACAGCATTTGCGACATCAGGATTTGTATTTAAGTAATAGGATTCATCAAAGAATTGATTCGGTGAACGTCCTTCTGTTTCTCCTAAATAAATATACTGTTGTAAACCTGAAGATAGGGTTCCTTGAGTGATGGCTAAATTAACATCAGGATTGGTTTGTCGATAATAGTTCTCGTCAAAAGTTTCAAGTAAATTCTCTTGATATTGAGGATTTTGTAAGACATCATCCCAATGGGTTCCTGTCACAATATCTAAATTTGTCGTTGGGATAATACCTGTTACTGAATTCGGTTGATAATAATCATCTGAACTGTTATTGTCCCAACTATTATCATAATTAGTGTAATTTGTTGGGATAATACCTGTTACTGAATTCGGTTGATAATAATCATCTGAACTGTTATTGTCCCAACTATTATCATAATTAGTGTAATTTGTTGGGATAACACCTGTTACTGAATTCGGTTGATAATAATCATCTGAACTGTTATTGTCCCAACTATTTACTGAATTCGGTTGATAATAATCATCCGAACCGTTATGATCATCGTTAGATTCATACAGACTCATGATCTTTTCTCCTGTTGTGTTTAAATCGAAAACGTGGGGGAGTTTAAACTATAGCCCTGATGTAGAGAGATTTGATTAAACGCCCCTACATTTTAATTAAATTGGGATTAAATATCAGCCCATTTCCGCAATAAATTTGCGTGACTTTTAGCAATCAAGTCGAATTCTATAGTTTTGCCATATTGTTTGAAAATACTTCTACGAGCGGTATCTAAATCAAACAATATTTCTCGTTTAGATGGGTCACGAACTAAACTTTGAATCCAAGTAATAGCCACCCAGCGAGTACCTTCAGTCACTGTTTCCACACGATGTAAGGTCGAAGACGGATAAACAATCGCCGAACCTGCATCTAACTTAAAACTCTGTTCCCCTAATGAAGTTTCAATCACTAATTCTCCCCCTTGATAGGTATTAGGGTCAGAGAGAAATAAAGTTAATGAAACATCTGTTCGAGAAATAAATTCATCTCCCATCACAGCATTATCGAAATGGGAACCATAATACATTCCCACATCATAACGACTGAAAATAATCGGGCGAATTGCTTTAGGACGTGCTGCTATTTGAAACAGTTCGTTACGCTTTAAAGCTTGGAGAACAATCGTTCTTAGTTCGGAAGTAATCTCCGTATCGGTTTTGATTTGTTGATTATTTTTAACTTCTTTAACGTACCGTCCAGCCGTTGTTTTTCCATCTATAAACTCAGCTTGTTGAAGTAACGTCAAAGTTGTTTCTAGTTCTTCTGATGTCAGAACATCAGCAATACAAAAAATCATCAGATGTTAGCCTTCTCCACCTTCTCCACTTTCTCCACCTTCTCCACCTTCTCCACTTTCTCCGCCTTTATCGTCTTTTCCATTGTCATCGGTTTTCCCGTCTTTGTCGCCTTTAGTAGATGCTTGTAACATCTCAGAAGCGTTGAAAGTAGACCCTGTAGTTAAAATATTGGGTGCAATTTCTGGGTTCAAATTATGAGGTGCAGAAGCATTGGCAATATCGGAAAATCCGCTTGTTAGAATATAAGCACCCACTCCCATCCAAATCTTAGTACGAGTAGACAGACCGTTATTTTTATTGCTATTCATAGGTTGAATCCTTAGTCCTTGATTTGAAACTAAGCCTATTGTAGTCACAGAATAGTGACAAAGTGGTGACAAAATAAAAATCCATTTGGGGTCGTTAGAGTATAGAGAAATATACTAGGTTTTTTGAGTGTTAGGATTAGATGGAGGTTTACTGATTTGTTCTAAATCAGGTAAAATAATAGAAGATCTTGTGTTTTCAGACTCGTTTTCCATTAAATGGCTAATCGGTTCTGTTAATTGATTCGGGTTCATAAAAATCACTTTAGAATTTGGGCTTTGACTTAACTGTTGATTGGCTTCAACATATTGTTTGGTAATTAAAAATTTTAAGAATTCAGGACTATTTGTTTCTAGTTTTAACGTATCTGCTAAAACTTTAATAGATTGAGCTTGTGCTTGAGCTTCAGAAATTTCCGCCTGTTTTCGACTTTCAGCAACCCGTTTGCGTTCCATAGCATCCTGTAAAGATTTGGGAGGGGTAATATTTTGAATATCAACCCGAATAATCGTAATTCCCCAGTTTGTGGTTCCTTCTTTTAAGGCTTTCAATAAATCTTCATTAACTTTTTTGATTTTAGCTAATAAATCTTCTAAATTAATTAACCCAATTTCTGCCCGGAGGGTAGTTAAAACTAAATTAGAAATTGCTTCTTTTGTTTTATCAGTTTCAACGTTATAATAAAATTTATGCAAATCTTCAATTTTCCAAAAAACCCCAGCATTAATTTTTAAGGTAATTTGATCTTTTGTCATTACTTCTTGCGGATCAATATCTAATAACCGTTCCCGGTTCGTATCATAATAAACAATTTTTTCCAGTACAGGTACAATAAATTGGAGTCCGGGTTTTAAAGTGCGTTTATATTGCCCTAATCGTTCAACAATCGCTTGATCACTGGTACTAATCACTTTAACAGAGGAATTAAGGGTAAAACCAATGATAATCGGAAATAAAATACCCAGAATATACTGGAACATAGGATTTATAATATTTATAATTTCGCGGAAGGGTTCACACCTATTCTAGCATTATCCCCCTTAAAATAGGGGGATATTTGTAAAAATTAGGTTGAGGATTTAATCACACCAGAATGTCCGGTCAGTTCTCCAATAGGTTCAAACCGTCCGCCTAAATATTTCGCCAAAAATTCCTCAGCAATAGCATAAAAATGGAGACGGTTTTCTGGACGTGCAAAACCATGTCCTTCATCGATATAAAGAACATATTCTACAGGTTTACCTCCTTGCTGCATCGCATCAAAAATCTGTTCACTTTCCGCCTGTTTAACACGAGGATCATTCGCCCCTTGACCAATTAATAATGGTTTTTCAATCCGGTCAACAAAAAATAAAGGCGATCGCGCTTTTAAAAAGTCCGATTCCGTGTCTAAATTCCCCACCCGATGATAGAAATTCTTGCGAATCGGTTCCCAATAAGGCGGAATACTTTGCATCAATGTAATAATATTACTCGGCCCCACAATATCCACACCACAAGCAAAAACATCAGGCGTAAAAGTTAACCCCACTAAAGTTGCATAACCGCCATAAGATCCGCCCATAATAGCGATTTTATCCTTCTGGGAAATGCCATTTTCAACTAACCAATTCACCCCATCAATGAGGTCTTGGTGCATTTTTCCAGCCCATTCTCGGTTTCCCGCATTTAAAAAGGCTTTCCCATAACCCGTAGATCCTCGGAAATTCACCTGTAAGACCGCATAACCCCGGTTAGCTAACCATTGAGCTTCCGAGTCATAACCCCAGGTATCCCGCGCCCAGGGGCCACCATGCACCACCATCACCGTCGGGGCGGGAAGTTCAACACCGACAGGTTTTGTTAAATAACCATGAATGGTTAACCCATCAGAAGCGGTGTAAGAAATAGGTTCCATAGAGGCTAAAGGTAAGCCTTCTAATTTGGGTTTATTACTGAATAAAAAGCTGTGGGTTTTTGTGGGGCGATCGTAAACATAATAATACACTGGCCCATCATCAGTAACAAAACTAATCAGCCATTTTTCATCGGATAACGTTCGACTAATGCCAAATTCACCCGGACGAATTTGTTGGATCGCCTCAAGATCTGCGGCAATACTTTCATCAAGAATCTGCCACTCTTCTTTATCTTTATAAAAAGAAACTGCTTCAATATTTCGCGTCGTTGGGTGGGCTAATAATCCCCCAATATCATATTGTGGATCTTCGGCAATTACGGTTTCTTGACGAGTCGATAAATCTAAAGCAATTAACCGTTCAGCATTGGCATCATGGTTGCCCACCATATACAAAATTTTGCCATCATTGGAAAAGAAAGCCGCTCCGCCTTCTTCATCCGGCCCCCAATGACGTAGATTTTCCCAAGGATGATCCGGCGTTTCTCGATATAATAAATCGAACCCGCCATCATCACTACTGGCACTCGCCGCCCGAATTTTAAACTCCGCATCGGCTGTCCACCCGATAATATTACCCGGATTTTCGGTATGAAAATCAACAGCCCCATTCTTTAAATTCACCTGATAAACATCATAAACCTGCGGATCTCTCAGGTTCATTCCCACTAAAATTTGATCAGGGAATTTGTGATCTACATTAACCACTTGTGCCCGAACACCCTGAAACGGCGTTAAGTCTCGAACAATATTGGTTTTGACATCAACTAAATACAAATGCCAATTTTCATCACCATCAGAGTCCTGAACATACATCAGTTGATCCGGGTTATATGTCCAGAAAAAAAATCGAATTCCCCGTTTTGGATCACGGGTTAAAGGATGGGTTTCCTCTTCTCCAACGGTTTTTAACCAAACCTGTAAAATATTGTTGTCATCTGGAGCAATATAAGCCAAATATTTACCATCCGGCGACAAACTAGGGCTAGTGCGTTCCGGGTTGCCAAACAACAAATCACGAGGAATTAAAGGCGGTAGTTCAGTTGCAGTGGTCATCGTTTAATATCTTCAAAACTTAACTTTCTCTATTGTGGCGTCATCCTCAACAGTTGACCGTTCACAAGCCTCCCCCTACCCCCTTCTCCTCTTCTCCCCCTGCTCCCCCT
>JACCEC011884018.1_pt1 | contig 15711 bp, 23 predicted proteins | sample 7450121 | NCBI WGS metagenome assembly JACCEC01 (sample SAMN15323455, study PRJNA562643) | freshwater metagenome | isolation source: river surface water | place: USA:Blue River Watershed | collected 2017-08-18 | reverse complement strand
GTCATAGGAGGTTCCTTTTCTACCTTATAGAATCAATATAAAACATTCCGTTAACAATGTCAACAAGAAAGCCAGTGTTTTTCTAACTCTTTTTGTTTCATACCAAGATAGTTGAATGGCCAATGTTCAGAAACAACGCAAACGCAATTATCAATATCAAAAATCTTTACAACGTAACCAAGTTTAATAGCTGCTTCCCATACAAGGTGTCTACTTGACTCGATAGTAGTGTTTTGTTTAGGCGCAGGATAAGATGCTGCTGGATCTTTATAAGTAATGACATATTTAGACATTGATCATCTCTTGGCGCATTTCACGGCAGGCTTTTTCGAACAGCAAACGCATTGAATAAGGGAGCCCAAGCTCGTAGCAGACCCACGAACCGCCATATGTAAGATCATGTTCATCGGCGCCCATACCTTGAATGATCCACTTTTTAGCCTGATGCTCGTCACGGGCCCCAAGTTCAATCATCTTGTTTACTTGTGCACGATAGTTGGCAATCGCAGCAGCTTCCGCAGCTTCCTGCCGTGCAATTTCCTCATTAAGTTCTTCGCAAAGGTTGTCCCAGATCTTTTGCTTACTGTCGTCAGACACTTCGCGCCACATTTCCCACCATCCCTGGCTTGGGCGCGAGCCACGGGCGTCTTTGTGGAGGTCAGAAACAATGCGTTCGTCAAAGGTGTACATGCGAGGTTCCTTTTCTACCTTATAGAATCAATATAATCAATTCAAAAGTAAATGTCAACTCATTTGATGCCTAGAACATCTTTTTCTTCGGCGGTCAGCTTTGCAAGAGCTGTAGCTTTAAGCTCAGCTTTACGTTTTTCAGCAGCTTCACGAGCACGCCGAACTTCATCTTCGGCTTTGTGACGTTTCCACCACGTTTCAACCTTTTTTCGTGTAACTCCGGCTTCTTTCCAATCTACGTTGCTCAACCAAAGAGGAAGCATGTCATTGAACTGCTCATTACCTTCAAGCGCAGTAAACAAGCCGCACAGAACAGCTTCAAAATCTTCAATACGCATCCCGTGACGAGTTTCAGGCTGGGTGTCCCAGTCCACTGGATCTCTGCAAGGCATGTTTTTTCTCCTTTATTTCAGATTAAGCGGCAAACCGCATTTTGACCATACGCTCGTCGCACTTGTAAAGTTTACCGTCAAGAGCGTTGCGATACACGAAGGGCATCTTGTAAGCTTTCGTGTTATAGTCAACGAGTTCATCACCGAGTTTGTTTTTGATCACTAGACCAAGAGCAGCGGCGCGAGACTCGAGGATCACGTTGGTGAAAGTTTTTGCGCCTTTCACTTTTGCTTTAACTTTGATCTCGACTTCAGCTGCGCTGAACTTCATATTGCCGACTTCGAACTCAACGTTCGAGTCAACACCGTATTTGGTGAGCAAGGCTTGCATTTCAGCGCGAAGAGCTTTGAGCGAGGTTTTGTCGAACTGAGCGAATTTGGTCATTTGTTTGGTTTCCTTTTCTACCTTATAGAATCAATATACAACAAAAGAGGGGCTTTGTAAACCCCTCTTTTTCATTCTAAGTAAAAAAATTTTTATCTCGGTAGACGTCCATGGTTTCCTTCGTGAGAAGGTGGTTTCCATCCTTCAGGTTTCATAAGATCTGGAAGACCTAGCGGGTTTGGTCGCCCTTCCTTCACTCCTACCTTCTTTGCCATGTTCGCTCTAAGAACTTCGTCCCAGGCTTTATAAGAGTCAATGCCATATGCATCCAGAGTACCGATGGCGACCACGCACAGATCTATGAGGGCATCAACCACCTCTTCCGGATCATCTAGGCTCAATTTCAGTTCGTCTAGTTCTTCTTGAAGAAAGTTTGCCCTGAACGCTAGGAACAGTATCTTCTTCTCTTGATCAAATTCGTTAAATTTTTCATGCATACCATAGTGAGCATGCATATCACGAATATCTTTCACCCAGTCATTGCTCATTTAGTTTCCTTTCAATTACCTATTGTAGAATTTTCAAACACTCTATTGTGCGTATCGTTACAACGAATGAATGTTGTGCACTTGGATATATTTTTAAGATTTGAAGCACCAACATAGGTGCAGGTGGATCTAATTCCACCAAGAATATCCTGTATAGTTATACTAACATCACCTTTGTATTTTGTCAACACAGTTCTACCTTCCGAAGACCGATAATCCTTTAGACCGCCAAAGTGTTTATCATTAGCAGACTTTGAACTCATACCATAGAACTTGATAAACTTCTTTTCTTCTACGTATTTAGTTCTTTCACCGAACGAACCAACTTCATATTCGTTTGTTTCAAAGTATTTAGTGATGATCTCGCCACCGCCTTGATCGTGGCCGGCAAGCATTCCGCCGAGCATAACGAAATCAGCTCCTCCAGCAAATGCTTTTGCTACATCCCCAGGAGATGAACAGCCACCATCAGCGATGATATGACCGCCGAGGCCATGAGCAGCATCAGCACACTCGATGACTGCGGATAATTGCGGATAACCAACACCGGTCTGTATACGAGTCGTACAAACCGACCCAGGGCCAATCCCAACTTTAACGATATCTGCTCCATTTAATATAAGCTCCTGTGTTTGATCAGCTGTAACTACATTCCCTGCTATAATTATAATGTGAGGATATAGATCACGGATGTTTCGAATGTGATTTACAAATGACTCTGTGTAACCATTTGCTACATCAACACAAAGATACTTTAAGTTATTTCCAACAGCAAGATAAACTTGGCTGAATTTATCGAAATCGGCTGCGCTAGTTCCAATACTCATTGCAACGTAGTCTGTTCTTAGATTTACTGCAGGATAATAAAAATGTATAAGTTCTTGAGCTGAATAGGTCTTCACCAAACATGTGAAGATGCGTTGTTTAGATAAAGCGTCAGCCATTTCAAAAGTACCGACTCCATCCATATTGGCAGCCATGATAGGAACACCATGATAGTGATAGCCACCAATACTATCCGGAAAGTCTGGTTCATAGTTTCTAAAAGTAAACTTACGTTCTAGACTTACCTCAGATCGACTTGTAAGTGTGCTGCGCTTTGGGCGTATCAGCACATCCTTATAGTCTAGTTTTACTTCATTTTCAATTCTCATTCAAATCTCCATTACGAAAAGAAATCTTCAAGTGTATCAACTTTCTTAGAAGTCCAACCGATAGCTTCTAGGATACCTTCGATAGGACTTAGGAATACTTTTTCAAACTGTGTCTCATAGTCAACATATTTGTTCAAATCAAGTTCCTTTGGCAAAACGTTAGGGAAAGAAACAATGTTCTCTCTTATTGGGTTTGGCTTTTTGAGATATACGATCTTAATCTTATCTCCACTTTGAATAAGTTGATACTTTCTTTCTAGCTTCTTACCCTTTAAGAACTCATTATATACGATTGCGCCACGGATATGCATAGGGCAACCAGCCTTATAGCTTTGTCCTTGCATATATTTTTCAATGTTATCAGTCCCAGAGATCTTTGCGATATCTTCAGCCGGCAGATTATAGAACTCACTTCTAAACTCTTCGATGAACCTTTGAATATCAGACTCAGATCCGTTCATAATAACTTCAAATGCTTTTTTCATTTTTTCACGACAAACTTCCGGAGTCGACGAACGAACAGACTCTATGCCGGTCACGCTTATCTTTGGTTTTGCGAAGTGAACACCTTCTGAGTTTAGAGCATTCATAATGTATCGTTTCTTTGCTACAAAGAGTGACTTATCTGTAATCTTTTCTCTCTTCATAAACATAGCGTTTCGATATGCACCCATATATTTAGCAAGTTCTACATATCCATCTTCAATCGCTTTCTCAATCTTTTCCTTGCAAACTTTATCAAGGAATTCCTCGCCTTTATTGCGTTCGATGTCAGTAGTACCAAACACGGTCTTGACTAGAGGACCCATATTAACATAGATTGAGTCGGTATCAATGTAGACGATATAGTCAACATCAACCGTCTTCAACACTTTATTTAGGTATGTATTAACAGATTTCTGTGCATATCGAATTGATAGCTGGCCCGATGTTGTGATTGCTTCAGCCATTTCGTTAATATAGTATAGGAAGTATATGTTAGCGGTGGCACCATATAAGCTGTTCATAGCAATCTTAATAGCCATCTGCGAGTTATGAAGCTGAGTCATTTCTCTCTTAAGATCGGCCTTCTTTTTTGGATCGGTTTCGTTTTCCATTGCCTGTTCTACAGACAGCATGCTCTTTTTAATCTTTGAACGGTTTCCATAGTATTCATCAATGATTTCTGGGATGATACCGAGCTTTTTATTAGTAAAGCATACACCGTTTGCACAGACCGAATATTCTTTATTATTGTTTTGATAGTCATCATTTAGAACCATGTCTTGCGATACATATTCGCGTGTATCTGGCATATATGTCTCAGGTGACATGTTATACTGAAGCATAAGATGCGGATATAGAGAGTTAAGGTCAAACGATACGACCCATGGATGCATACCTACCTTTGGATCCTTAACGTAACCACCGACTAGATCACCTGCTCTTTGACCTGGTCCCTTCTTTAGTGGAGGAACAATGTTCTTTTCCATTAGTTTACGATAGAGAGTCGTCTCCCATATACCCACGGTACCAAACGCATCTGTATAGTTTACACCTCCACCATACGCAACAGTAAAGACGAGAGAAAGAAGCGCTGTTTCTTCTTCCATCATCTCGATCAGATGCGTATCCTTTAGGTTATAGTCAAAGAAGAGTTGCGGATTCTGCGTATATAGTTCACTGAGAGAACCATATTCTGAGTAGTCGAGTTTCTTTTCGCCAAGGACTACGTGAGCAATATGATCAAGTTTGTATGACTCTTGTGGTCCATACTTATATCCGAATTTCTTAAACGCATCCATATAGTCAATAATCGATATTCCAGATATTGAATATGTGGACTGCATTTTGCCGAAGATCTCGCGGCTGGTCTTACGAATGCTACCCCAAGGTGATAGTTGCTTTGCCTTTTCTTCACCGAATAGACTAATGATACGAGTTATAATGTACATAATATCAAAGTATTCGACGTTCCAACCAGTCACAACATCGGGATAGTCATTCGTCCATATCTGAATGAAGCGATTGAGAAGCGCCTTTTCGGTATCGAAAGCCATATGATGAATATTGTCTGGATGAATTCCAGTAATCGTCTTTTGCTTATCGTAACCCTTTAGTGTGAGAAGGTGATACGTGTCACTCTTAGATGATTTATAAGAGATGGAGTTGATCGGCTTGTCGGCAAGATCAATAACCGCATAACCCGTTGTAGTGTCATACTCGATGTCAAAGTTCGCAATATTGATTAGGTTCATATCAAATTTAATATGACCTGGATAGTTTTCTTCAATAAAGGTTGATACAAAGTTTGTGTTTCCATAAACACTAAAGCCGTGTACGTCATCATATCTTTCTAAGAATTCTTTAACATCAGACATACACTCAAACTTTTTAGGTTCAACTGGTCTATTATCAATAAGGGTTGTATATTCTGTGGCATTCCTAGAACCAATGTAAAGCGTTGGTTTGTACTTTACCTTTCTGCTGAATGGCTTACCGTTTTCATATCCTCTCCATAGGATTGCGTTGCCAAAGCGTTCTACGTTAGTATAGAATGATGTCATAATTACCTCGTGTATGAATATACTTAAATGTAATCTATATTGATGAAAATGTCAACCAATGAATCACAGATCACAACAGTTAAGCTGCGATCTGTGTAAAGTTCTTGACTTTTTCAAAACGAATATGATTATCAAATTTTTCTGCAAACTGTTGTGAACGGTGGCTAATGACGAATATGTTATCATTAGAGTTCATCTTGTGTAGAATATCTATAAGAGACTCAACGCCATCAGCATCTGAAGGACCGTCTAGAGTCTCATCCATTATTAAAAGATTGGTCGAAACTGAGTTTCGTAACTTAGCGATGGCTCTCCATGTAAACATGATGCTAAGGTTAATCCTCATCTTTTCACCTTCTGAGAATGAAGCGAACGAAAACGTGTCTCTAAAGCGAGACTTAATCGTTTCATTAAAGTTTTCATCAAGGTTAAAGTCAACAAAGAGTTCGAACTCAGAGAGATACTGATTAATAAGTTTATTCATAATCGGAATGTATGTCTTAATGATACGCGTTTTAATGCCGCCATCCTTTAACATCGATGCAACAATCCCAAGTGTCTCTCTTTTATTATATAGTTCCTGTTGAGTATCTTGAAATGTTTTCAAATTCTTCATGAATTCTTTAATCTTTGATTTATCTATCTCTTCAACTTCTTTTTCAGCATCATCAAGTTCTTTCTTAAATGATTTAAGCTGATTTGTGATTAACTTTATCTGAATGCGATGTTCATCGATCTTGTTGTTCAATCCTCGTATTTCGTCTTCAACTTCAGAGATTTCTTTGAGTCTTTCTTCTACTACAGAAAGTTTTTCCTTAAGTTGTTCCAGACCAGTTTCAATCTCAATTCCCTTTTGTTTTCTCTCAGTTACGATATGTTCTTTAAAGTGATCATCGATACCTTGCTTACAAGTAGGGCAATTATCATGGTTTGAATAAAACTCTATCTCCTTATAGAATTCTTTCTGTTTTGATTGAAGATCATATAGAAGAGTACCTATCTGTTCTTGGCTGTTCTTTTTCTTTTTCTTATCTGAAATCGTTTCGCTTAACTTGGTGATCTGATCCTGAAGATTTTCTATCGACTCTTTTTCGCTATCAATCTGAGTAAGACTCTCTTGTATCTTTGTCTGAATCTTTGCTACTTCGGTCTTTTTAATTCTTTCGATTTCTTCGTTATGATCCTTTGCAGACTCTATCTTAGCCTTCAATAAATCTATCGCATAGTTGTTCTCAGAGATAGAATTCTTATTGTCATTGATCTTTTCTTTTAACAAAAGGTTCATTGTGCTGAACACTTGTATGTCGAGCAAATCTTCGATGATCTCACGTCTTTGTCCAGCAGGAAGTTCCATAAAGGGAACGTATGTTGCGCTACCTAGAATAACAATTTGAGAAAAGGATTTAAAACTCATCTTAAGAATATTTTGCTCTAGGTACTGCTGATAGTCCCGGGCGGCGGCATCTTTGTTTAAAAGATCCTCATTCTTCCATATCTCAAAGATTGCTGGTTTGATGCCACGACGAATTAAGTATTTCGCAGAACCTATCAAAAATTCAAGCTCAACAAGAAGCTCTTTTTGATTTATGCTATTGACTAGCTGAGGTTTGTTGATCCTGCGAAATGGTTTGCCGTATAGAGCAAACACAATTGCTTCTATAACGGTTGATTTAGAACTTCCGTTTTGCCCACTTATAAGTGTTGTCTTTGCGTTAGAAAGATTTAATTCTATAAATTGATTTCCAACCGAAAGAATATTCTTATAACGAACCTTTGTAAATTGTATATGCATGTTCTTCCTAATGAAATAATATTCTTAAATATTCATTGCCTCTATGTATAGTTCATCGACAACGTTTTTAATATTCTTCTTATCCATCTCAGTCTCTAGCGAGTCTATGTATGAATGAAGGATGTCTTTTGTGTCTTTGGCTTCTTCAAGAAGTTCTTCTAATCCAGAACTATTCAAGTTCAAATTATCTTCCACAGACTTAACATCCGCAGCTCCACATTCATTGAGTCTATTCATAAAGAGATCATACAGATATGGATTTAGTCTGTTTTTAACAACGATCTTAACGTAACAATCCTTTAAGATTGATGTATCCAATGACGAAATTTGATCGATAGTAAGATCGGTATCGTCATAGTCTATTCTATGATAGATTTTATTACAGTTTTCAATAAATGTCAACTCTCTAGTCTCGGTATCTAGGATGTGAAAACCTTTCTTACATCCATAATCAGACCAGTTCATTTCATACTGAGCTCCAAGATACTTAACGTTTCCATATTGAGACTGATGATGATAGTGCCCAGAGTAAACTGCTTCGAAATGACTAAATTCTTTATAGTCCATCCCGTGATCACTAACCACGCCCTTCATCATTTCAAATCCTTTTAGATCAAAATGACCACATAGGATATGAGCAGTTGAACCTTTAAGTTCAGCAAATACCTGATCAAAGTTTTCTTTAATGATCCATGGACACATAAGAATTCTCATAGAACCAAACATAAGTTCTTCAGGAAAATCTTCAAATACTTCTATGTTGTCATATTCGCTAAGTAGCAATGACACCGAGTTGATTTCATTAGTAGTTGTAAAGAAGGTGTCATGGTTACCAAGAATAGTATACATCTTAATTCCTCTATTCTTAAGCTGATCAAAGAAGAACTCTTTAGATCTTTTAAGAGTATAGAAATTTATATACTTTCTTCTATCAAAGATATCACCGAGATGAATTACCGTATCTATCTTATGCTCATCGATATATGGAAAGAAGATATCAGAAAAGAATTTTGCTTGATGTTCCAAGAAAACTTTAGAATCCGACCGCGCACCAAAGTGGCTATCACATAGTATAGCTATCTTCATTTGCGGTTCTTTTCCTTTTCATACTTTTGAATAGCATTATTTGCTTCATCACGTATCTTCAACAGAGTCATATAATAGAACTGTCTCTTTTCAACATGTGTATTCTTATTCGTTAAGTTTTTAATGTAATCTTCAATAATTGCCGGTAACATGGGTCAATCCTCGTCTATACTATTACTAATCTTTTTATTTTTTACTAGCTTACGTTCATAGTCTTCTATGAAATTGTTAATATATTCAGCACTCATATTTAAATGCATAGCGATATCTTCTCCGCCATTATATGTCTCTCCCAAAGAGATCATTTCATGAGAAGATTTATATCGTATATACATTTGCTTCTTTTCTTTAGCAATCCTTCTTAGGAAGGCATACCATATGATCTGAGTGAAATATGCAAATGGGTTCTGTGTCTTCTCAGGATCGAAGTTGTGCATATACTGCAGACAGTTTTCAATTCCATCCATTACCATGTCTTCTTTGAAAGTATACCCAGAAAAGTTTGGTTTCGTGGATAACCTTGTCGCTATCTGATAGATGGACTCGCCTATGTACTTTGGTACTATAGGTCTCTCTTCCCCTGAGTTTTCAGCTTCTTTACATTCTGCTTTATACTTTACTAAAGCATCAAATAAATCTTTATTGTTAATATAATTCTTTTTTTGTCTTTTAATAGTCATTAAAAAATCCTCTACTAGTTCTAATTTCTAATATACCATAGAAATAAGAAATGTCAACAAATCAAATTGTTATGAAAAAACTCGGTTCAGAGCTCACAAAGTGGTTGACATTGTTTGTTGGTGTAGTATAATGGGTTTATCCCCTTTGAAAAATCCGATTCAGATATCTATATTATAGATCTTGAATTCAAATTGTTCTGCCGAATAGATCTCAATTCTTTTTCTGAAATGCTGAAGGGTATAGTTTGTGAATGAGCCATAGCTTAGATCATCTGTGATATCATATAGAGTTGCGTTGTCAGATCCGTTTCCTTTTCTGAGAGTTCTTCCTATAGATTGAAGAGTCTTGATCTCTGCTTTGTATGCAGATGCAAAGATCGCATTGTCTATACGCTTAATAGACACACCGGTTGAGAATGTACCAAATGATGCAAGTATATCGTGTCTCTTTTCAGGATCATTCTCAATGATATGACGAATCTTTTCTCTCTCTTCACCAGAAACTCCGCCGTGTATAAAATGAAGAACTCTTCCTTCTTTGCGAAGCAAAGGCTCAAGTATCTTTCCATGTTTCTCAACCCAATCAAATAGGATCAAGTTGTTTTGATTACTCAATGAACCGACTAGATTTGAAATAAAACGGTTTCTCTTTTCGTTATTGAAAAGAAATTCTCGTTCAGCGGTATATACTAAGTTCTTTTTATTTGGATTCTTTTTCTTAAGTTCCTTTAGGCTCTTAACAAACTCTGCTTTTGTCTCGTTGCTGTGAGAAAGGGCAAGCGCCTTTATTTTAAAATCTGCAACAGTTCCTTGATCCATCAGTTCTTTAGTTGTTACATATCTCTTAATAGGACCGAACACGCCTTCCAATACTAACTTATGAACCTTTGACTCAGAAGAAATTGTTCCAGTGAAACCATGACGGTATGGAGTGTCAGATAACTTTTCCATGATTGTGGTTAGAGATTTTGCTTGGAACAAATGAGCTTCGTCACCAATCACGACCTTGAACTGATCGAACCATTCCTTTGGTTGTTTGACTAGAGATTGCCATGTAGATATTACGATGGGTGCAGATGAATTCTTTTCTACTCCACCCTGTATCTTATGAATGAGTTTAGGATCACACCCGTAGTCAATAAAATCACCTGCCATCTGATGAACCAATGAAATGATTGGAACGATGATAAGTGTCTTATGTTCAAACGCGCGATAATAGTGTTGCTGAATGAGATATATGATGAATGACTTACCGGAACTAGTTGGACTTAATGAAAGCGAACGATTGTTACGAAGCGCATTAAGAACATACTGTATCTGATAGTCGCGCGGCATTAGCGTTGCTTTTATTTCAACCGCAAGCTCTTCAACGTATGAATCGGGTATGTTATTATCTGGTATCATAGAGTCTGGTATCTCTATATCATACTCACGATCCTTACAGAACTTTTTGATATAGTCAACCAAACCTGCGTATAGCAATGGTCTCATAGGGTTATAGAGACGAATGTACCCGTCCCATACTCTATTCTTATATGCTGGTGAGAATTGATAACCTGGAGGTCTGAATGAAAAGTACTCCATGAGTTCTTGACGAACGCCTGGGTCCGCAAGTACTTTCATATGTACATCATTGAAGTATTCTATCCTCACAGTATCATTCATATAGTGTTAGTATCCTCCAGCTTGAAACTTTGCCCAATCTATTGCAGACTTTATCATAAAGTTTCTGCTGTTAATCTGTCTTATTATGTCTTCTAGATAGTTTGCCATCTGCATATGGTAATCAATCTTTAGACTTAGATTAATGATATCTCTATCAGCCTCGATATATTTATTTACGTCTGTTCTAAGAATTTTAAGAGGATTTGGTTTCCAACCCTTCTCTTTTAGATCTTCTTCTGACATAGTACCTGTATAGTACTCATACTTAGCAAACTCAAGTTCCTTTAAGTCGCCTTTATATTTTCTCAGTCTGAGCGCTTCTTTACTATAAAGAGTGTAATACTTATTATGCAGTTGAGGAATCTTTAGAGACTCTGAACCGAGGTTCGTTTCATCAATCTTAGCATCTTGCGCCCACATCTCATTTATTTCTTCAAGTGTCATTTAAAACCTCATGATATACATATAATCTTATATATTTTACTTCAAATAAATGAAAATGTCAATTATTAACTTTTGATATCTCGTAGTAATCATATTGAAACGACACTGTAGCTTCTGGGTATATGATATCGCCTTGAGTTGTATCAAGAATTACTTCTGATAGAGCAATAGGAAAACAATTTTTAAAATCTATTTTAATAGACGCATTCTTATTACTATTTAATACCACGATTGCGATATCAGATATAAGTCCATCCCTGCTCTCTTTTAAATTTTTAAATTGACTAAATTCTTTAGGAGCAGTGAGACCTGTCATCCAGTTAAAGACTTCTAAATAGTTATTCATCTCTTCATCGATAATGAATGAGAAGTCGAAGTTGTTATACGTCAGCTCGTCTGGAGTTTCGTATATTCTATTGAATGGAGTTGGCACCGGAACTGGTGATGCGGATATACCCGGGATTGTTGCTCTTTGAGTAAAGAACTCAATATTTGGTAATCTCTTGATAGTCACCAAGAACTCAAGCGGTGTAAAATAATTTGTTATCATGTCATTTTCCTGTTTACATTCTATGCGAATCGGTATACTCTATATTTATATGTAATAGGAAACAACAAAATGACCTGGAAACTCTTCATTGATGACGAACGTAATCCGATGGACGTAAAGTGGGGTTCTTGGCAGGACCAAGAGCTCTATCGTGATGCCGAATGGATTATCGCTCGAAACTGGCACGAAGTCCTAGAACTCGTAGTGTCCATTGGTTTTCCTCAAATGATCAGCTTCGACCACGATCTTGGCGACAGCGAAAAAACTGGTTATGAGATCGCTCAGCGGCTTTGCGAAATGATCATGGATGGTGTTCAGCTTCCTGAAAGTTTTGAATATCGAGTTCACTCGAAAAATCCTGTTGGATCTGAAAACATTCGCAATTACATGAACAACTTTTTGAAGCACTACTCATGAACAAAGAATTCTTGGATAATAGATTAGAAGAAGTAAAAGCTCAACGCGAAAGAAATTTTGCTAAGATAAAGCGTCGTATTGAATTAGGATATATCAAGGGTAAAATACACCCTAATGGTGTAATTGCATATCAAACTAGCCCAAAGGGTATTCAAAACTGGTATGATACACGTACTTTGGTTCGTCTAGTAACCGAAAGATTTGATATCAATGAAAGAGCGAGTGGGCGGCGCGTATGTCACATTAACGGAAAATGGCAACTTCAGATTCGCGGTAAGCATCTTCGTCGACTGCTTAAAGCTATGCCAAATGTAAAACAAGTCGGGCGGATGCTCGTAGAGGAGACATAAATGGAATTAGGAAGCGTCTTGATTTTGAAGCTATTGATAGCCTCTTGTGTGTGGAGTATTGGATGGATACTAAGATTTGCATATACTGGTGATGAACCAAGCCGCAAGAATATGGCAATCGTGCTGTGTCCTTGGATTCTAATTCTTGTGTACTTTTTTCTTTTCTGGTGGGGTTGAGTCATGAATCCTGAAATGATTAAACGTCTCGCAAGAGAAGCAGGCATGGTTCAAGGACCTTGGGCAAATGGAAACAAAGAGCGTATCTGGCAGGAGAACCGAGAGTTTCCAGACGCTCTAGAAATGTTTGCTTCGCTAGTTTCTAAGGAATGCATTTCTGTTATACAAGAAAGGCATAAACTTGCACTAGAACATGAATGGGACGTGGAAGACACTCTCAATGACATCAAAGAACGTATCACAGAAAAATTTTCATTGGAAGAATGATCCCTGTTGACATTTGCTTTCGAATTGATTATATTGATTCTATAAGGTGATAAAGGAAACCGATCATGATGACCTTCGAAACTATCGACGAAACCACTGCAGTTGCTACGAACTCCTTGAAAGAAGTTCGAATTGTTCGCGGCGTAGCTTCTGATGATTACGATCGTAACACTTGGATGCTCTATACTCCTGAAGGTGGTCTGTTCGATCAGTTTACCTCGCGCGGTCCGTTTGTTAGCTTTGACGCTGCAAAACGGAATGCTGAAATGAACGTCGGTATGAAAATGAACTGGAGCGACTTCTAATGCGTACTGCAATTGTTGAAAAAGAATGGTGTGAAGTTTACCGCAAAGGGCGCGGTAAAGTTGAAGATTGGTCGTGGCGAGTAGACTATTTGGATCGCGGCGTCTGGCAAGATGCAAATTACATCAATAACGAAGCAGACGCGAAGCTACGCGCAGCTTTGTTTGTAGACGGTGCTTTCACTATCGGTGAAGTTGGCGAAGTTCGCTTTGACACCGCATTCGCATAAAGGGAATAAAATGAAATATCTCACTCTTGCTGCTGTCACTCTTTTGTCTGCATGCGTCATGACACCAGAGCAGGAACTTCAAGCTCATCTTGAAGCAGAACGTGACTTTGCCTATCATCAATATCATGTCCAACAAGCAATCGAAAAGCAGTATGACCCAGAGTATGTGGACGACTGTTACTACTATGAAGAACTCGTGTGTGAGGATTTGGGTGAATGAAATATTTTATTGGTGCTGATATTGAAGACCCACATCTGTGTTACTATGCGCAGATTGATGATGATCCTTATTTTTCTGGTCGTTGGTCGTGGGCTGACAAAGATGGGCTGCCAGAACAGGGCGTTAATGTGCTTTACTTCAATACTCGTGAAGAAGCTCAAGTGGTCGTTGATGATATGAAGAAGAGTGGAGCTGGAATTCCAACACACGCAGACACAATTCAAGTAGTGGAACTGGATCTATGACTGATGTAAAATACAAAACTCTTGAAGAGCGCGTTGCGTATCTTGAAGCAAAACTTGAGAGACAAGAAGTAATTGAGAAACAGCTCAAACAAACTCAAGATGCTCTAATGAAAGTAGCTCTTACTGCAGACCAAAACTTTGCTAGACTATCCGGCCGGGTGGCACGTAAATCCGACGGCTTCTTCTCAGATCTATTCAACTGGTAATAAAAGGAAACTAAAATATGCGTAAAATTGTAATTGCTACTCTAGCTGCCGCTTCAATGTTTACTCTTGCAGGATGTCAAGATGATGCTTCCGTTGCATCCTACAATATTTCAAAAGCTGCAGATAACTTCGAAGTAGACCGTCGAATTGTTTTTTATAACGGCATTACCGATACTTATATGTTGACGATCGAAGGCCGCTGCTCTATTGAGAAAGATAATCAAGATAATCAGCTTGAGGTAACTTGCAAAATCGCCAAAAATGCATATAAAAAGCATTTCCTCGGTATTTCTGATAACGTCACATATTTTGCTGAACAACTCGAGACTGCTGATGTGAGCGTATATCATCACCGCGTAACATTTAAGCCACAAAGCATTATCGGTGATATTGACTTCCGTGGTGACGCAGGCGAGCTTATTGAAAACAAGAGCGAAGCTAATCAGTGAAGAAAGTAAAAAACTGTTCGACTTGCGCACACGAGCGCAAGTCGAAAGACTCTAGTCCTTGCTGTAAATGCTCGGTAATACAATGCAATCATGTATCAATAACTTCTTTCTGGAAGAAAAAATATGGTTGACATTTGCTCCGAATCAATATAGTATCTAATTATGAATAGAGGTGAACCGATGAAAACATATCTGGTAGGCGGCGCTGTCCGCGACATGCTGATGGGTCTGGAACCCAAAGATCGTGACTATGTAGTAGTCGGTTCATCTGTTGATGAAATGCTGGAAACCGGATTTGAAAAGGTCGGTGCAGATTTTCCAGTGTTTCTGAAGGATAATGAAGAATACGCTCTGGCTCGTCGCGAAAAGAAGACAGGTACTGGTTACCTGGGTTTCACTTCTGAGTTTGGCACTGATGTGACACTGGAAGAAGACCTGGGCCGTCGTGATCTGACTATCAATTCTATGGCGGTTGAAAAACACAAGATGTTTGCTGGTTCACAATCCGTGGTTGATCCTTTCAATGGTCAAGAAGACCTGGATAACAAAGTCCTGCGTCATACTTCAAATGCGTTTGAAGAAGACCCGGTTCGTGTTCTGCGACTGGCTCGTTTCCGTGCTCGTCTGGGTTCGGAATGGACTGTTGCACCAGAAACTGTTGCTCTGGTATCTCAGATGGCAAAGCGCGGTGTTCTGAATGAACTGACTGCTGAACGTGTTTGGAAGGAACTGAGCCGGGCTCTGATGGAACCCCATGCTCGTCTGTTCTTCGATACTCTGCTGGAATGTGACGCTCTGCATGTTCTGTTTCCAGAAGTCTACCGTCTGAAGACTGCACTGGAAGCTCGTCGGTGGCACCCTGAAGGTGATGCCTACGAACATACGATGCTGGTTCTGACTCAAGCTGTTGAGAACCACTTTGATCTGGAGACTCGGCTGGCTTGTGTGGTTCATGACTTTGGTAAGGGTCTGACTC
>JACCEC011129553.1_pt1 | contig 15714 bp, 11 predicted proteins | sample 7450121 | NCBI WGS metagenome assembly JACCEC01 (sample SAMN15323455, study PRJNA562643) | freshwater metagenome | isolation source: river surface water | place: USA:Blue River Watershed | collected 2017-08-18 | reverse complement strand
TCGAAGTCATCAACACCGAACTGGCGCTGGCCGACCTGGAAACCGTGGAGAAGGGCATCAATCGCATCGCCCGCATCGCCAAGGGCGGCGACAAGGACGCGGTGCGCCAGGTGGCGCTGTTCGAGCGCGTGCGTGCGCATCTCAACCAGGCCCTGCCCGTGCGCATGCTCAATCTGGGCAAGGAAGAGCTGGCCGACCTTTACGGCCTGCACCTTCTCACCGTCAAGCCCACCATGTACATCGCCAACGTGGACGAGAGCGGTTTCGAGAACAACCCGCATCTGGACCGCGTGCGCGAGATCGCCGCCGCCGAAGGCGCCTCCGTGGTGCCCATCTGCAACAAGCTCGAATCCGAGATCGCCGAACTGGACGATGCCGAGAAGCTGGAGTTCCTGCAGGATCTGGGCATGGAAGAACCGGGCCTCGACCGCGTGATCCGCGCCGGCTACGCGCTGCTGGGCCTGCAGACCTATTTCACCGCCGGTGTTAAGGAAGTGCGCGCCTGGACCATCAAGCAGGGCGCCACTGCGCCCCAGGCGGCGGGCGTCATCCACACCGACTTCGAGAAGGGCTTCATCCGCGCCGAAGTCATCGCCTATGCCGACTTCATTCAGTACAAGGGCGAGCAGGGAGCGAAGGACGCCGGCAAGTGGCGTCTGGAAGGCAAGGAGTACATCGTGCACGACGGCGATGTGGTGCATTTCCGCTTCAATGTCTGACCAACCTGACAATTGGTCATCCAGGCCAATCCCACCAGGTCGAACGCGGTCTTTGAAATGGGGTAGTCAATCGACAGTAATGAGGTATTTTTAGAGACAATACCCCTTTTAAGAGTTACGCTTGCCCCAAAAAACAGCGCCGACTCTCGCTTCTATGCACTCGCTCACATCTGAATATCTCACCACGCTGCGCTTCGATGGCATCCAGGCTGCCACGTTGCGCTCCCTGGGCGAGTATCAAGGCAAGCAACAGCTCTACGCCTTACAGTCCCCTGAAGCCCTCAAAGGGCTCCTTCAGATCGCGGTGGTCGAATCCACCGAATCGTCAAACAGGCTGGAAGGTGTTGTGGTAGCGCCCTCGCGGTTGAAGTCTCTGGTCATCCGCAACGCAGCGCCCAAAAGCCGTTCCGAACAAGAGATCGCCGGTTACCGCGATGCCTTGGCGCTGATACACGAATCCGCCGAACACATGCCATTCACTGAAGGCGTGGTGCTGCAACTGCATAGCCTGCTGTATCGCTACATGCCGCAGGCGGGCGGACGCTGGAAGGCCACCAATAACGACATCATCGAACGTCACCCGGACGGCACTTCGCATTTGCGCTTCCAGCCAGTTGCTGCGCACATGACGCCGTTGGCGATGACCGAACTATCCTTGCGCTATGCGTCCGCGCTGGACCAGCGTCTGGTCGACCCACTGGTCCTGGTGCCGCTGGCGATACTCGACTTCCTGTGCATCCATCCGTTCCCGGACGGTAACGGCCGCATGTCCCGCCTGCTGACCTTGCTGCTGCTCTACCACTTCGACTACGCCGTGGGTCGCTACATCAGTTTGGAACGCATCTTCGAGGACACCAAGGAAGGCTATTACGAGACGCTGGAAGCCAGCTCGCAGGGCTGGCACCAGGGACAACACGATGTCAAACCCTGGCTTGATTACTTCTGGGGCACCCTGCTTCGGGCCTACCGCGAGTTCGAAGAGCGTGTCGGCACCATCGAAAGTGGCCGAGGCAGCAAAGGTGAGAGGGTGCGGGCGGAAGCGCTGGGGCGCACCCTGCCTTTTTCGATTTCAGAAATTGAAGAGGCCTGTCCGGGTGTTAGCCGAGACATGGTGCGTCTGGTACTAAGGGCTATGAAATCAGAGGGGTTGATAGAATCAACTGGCAAAGGACGAGGGGCGAAATGGATCAAGAAAGGGTAAGGGAACCATGATCGAACTGATCGGCAACATCCGCGGCTTGCTGGACAACAGACTCCAGCAAATCATTCCGCCACCGGCACTGCCAAAGAGCACGGCATCGTGCGTTGCATTGCACCGTCTAAGCCAAAGAACAGGGGACGAAAGTTGTGAGTGATCAATTCTTCAATCAGCCTATTCTCAACTCTCCATACGGATACCCCTCTTTGCACTGGGAGCTCGACGAAAAAGGGCAACCTACACAGCAGATCGTCGACTCTCGCCGAGCATCCAGCTTCATCAGTCCGATTCCTAAACCACGTCGGCACCATGGTGAGCAAACCACTCTGGCGCTAGATGAAGTTGAGAACCTCGCCGAAGACGGGCAGCGCTACCGACACTCTGCACTGATCAATTCCGTGCGGCGCGAGGTCGATGCTTGGCGTCTTTTGCCACCGGCGCAGTGGCGCGTAACTCCTGAAACAGCTCGCTTACTGGAGCACTGGCGCAGCCACAAGTTCACCGGTGTGCGCCCGTTCTTCTGCCAAGTTGAAGCGGCCGAGACAGCCATCTGGTTGACCGAAGTAGCTCCCCAGCTTGGCAACAACGGCAGGCGGTTCCTGGATCATCTGAAAAAAGTCAGCAACGATGCCAATCCGGACTTGATGCGTCTGGCGCTAAAGCTGGCGACTGGCGCTGGGAAGACCACGGTCATGGCCATGCTCATTGCTTGGCAGACGGTCAATGCAGTGCGGCATCCGCAGAGCAAGAAATTCACCCGTGGCTTCCTGCTGGTTGCCCCTGGGCTGACCATCAAGGATCGTTTGCGCGTGCTGTTGCCCAATGATGCAGACAGCTACTACTCCAACCGCGAAATCGTGCCGCGCGACATGCTGGCCGATTTGGACAAGGCCAAAATCGTCATCACCAACTATCACGCTTTCAAGCTACGAGAGCGCATGGAGCTGTCAAAGGGCGGCCGCCGTCTGCTGCAAGGCCGCACTGGCAACCAGTTGGACACACTGGAAACCGAGGGGCAGATGCTCCAGCGGGTCATGCCGGAACTGATGGGTTTGAAGAACATCCTTGCCATTAACGATGAGGCGCACCACTGCTATCGCGAAAAGCCCGCTTCTGATGACGACTATGTCGACGACAAGGGCAATCCACTGACCGGAGATGACCTCAAGGCTGCCAAAGAACACGTCAAGGATGAGAATGAAGCTGCACGTCTTTGGATTTCCGGCCTGGAAGCTGTCAATCGCAAGCTTGGTCTGCAACAAGTGATCGACCTGTCAGCCACACCATTCTTCCTGGCCGGCTCCGGCTACGTCGAGGGCACACTGTTCCCCTGGACGATGAGCGACTTCTCTCTGATGGATGCAATCGAATGCGGCATCGTCAAATTGCCACGCGTCCCGGTGGCCGACAACATTCCCGGCGCGGAAATGCCAATCTACCGTGAGCTTTGGAAGCACATCGGCAAGAAAATGCCAAAGAAGGGGCGCGGCAAGAATGCTCAGCTAGATCCGTTGGCCATTCCGGTGGAATTGCAAACTGCGCTGGAAGCCCTGTACGGTCATTACCTCAAAACCTACGAAGCCTGGAAGCAGGCAGGCATCAATGTTCCGCCATGCTTCATCGTCGTATGCAACAACACGGCCACTTCGAAACTGGTGTTTGATTACATCTCCGGTTTCGAGCGGATCAACGAAGATGGTTCCATCACGCGCGTGCCCGGTCGGCTGGCCTTGTTCCGTAACTTCGATGAGCATGGCGAGCCTTTGGCGCGCCCAAACACCCTGTTGATCGACAGCGAGCAGCTCGAGTCCGGCGAGGCTCTGGACGACAACTTCAGGGGCATGGCTGCCGACGAGATTGAACGCTTCAAGCGCGAGATCATCGAGCGTACTGGCGACCGCAAACAGGCTGAAAACCTGAGCGACAGCGAATTGCTGCGAGAGGTGATGAACACTGTTGGCAAGCAGGGCCGCCTAGGCGAGCAAATCCGCTGCGTTGTGTCGGTGTCCATGCTCACCGAAGGCTGGGATGCCAATACCGTCACTCACATCCTCGGGGTGCGTGCGTTCGGCACGCAGTTGCTGTGCGAGCAGGTTATCGGCCGAGCCCTGCGACGCCAATCTTATGAGATGAACGAGCAAGGCCTGTTCGACGTGGAATATGCCGATGTATTCGGTATTCCCTTCGACTTCACCGCCAAGCCGGTCGTTGTCACGCCACCCAAGCCCCGCGAAACCGTTACGGTCAAGGCAATGCGGCCCGAACGCGACCATCTGGAAATCCGGTTCCCTCGCGTGCAGGGCTATCGCGTCGAATTGCCAGAGGAACAACTCGAAGCCGAATTCAACGGCGACCACCAGCTCACCCTCACGCCAGACATGGTGGGCGCAACCCAGACCCACAACGCCGGCATCATCGGCGAGGCGGTAGTGCTGGACATCAAGCATCTGAAAGACGTGCGTCAGTCCACTCTATTGATGGAGTTGACCAAGCACCTGCTGTTCCAGCATTGGCGTGACCAAGGCCACGATGCACCGATTGCCTTGTTTGGGCAGCTCAAGCGCATAGTGCGCCAGTGGCTGGACGAGTATCTGGAATGCAAGGGAGGTACCTACCCTGCACAGTTGATGTACCGTGAACTGGCGGACATGGCCTGCCAGCGCATCACCAAGGGAATCACCGCGAAGGAGCTGCAGAAAGGCCGACAGGTCAAGGCCATCCTCGACCCGTTCAACCCGACCGGCAGCACCGCGCATGTGCGCTTCAACACTTCTCGCCCGGGCAATGAACGCTGGGAAACCCTCGGAGTTGAAAACCAGACGAAGAACCAGGTCAACTGGGTCATCCTGGACAGCGGCTGGGAGGGCGAATTCTGCCGCGTCGCCGAGTCGCACCCGAAAGTGCTGGCCTACACGAAAAACCACAACCTCGGCCTGGAGGTACCGTACCGCTTCGGCTCGGCCAATCGCATCTACATACCGGACTTCATCGTGCAAGTGGACGATGGCTGTGGCAAGAGCGATCCACTGAACTTGATAGTCGAGATCAAGGGTTACCGGCGCGAAGATGCGAAGGAAAAGAAGTCCACGATGGATACCTACTGGATTCCTGGCGTGAATCACCTTGGCACACACGGCCGCTGGGCGTTTGTTGAGTTTGGTGATGTGTACGAAATGCAGGAAGACTTTGCCAACGAGGTCGAGGCAATGTTCAACCAAATGATTGAAACGGCTGCGGCTGCAACCGGAAACAAGGAACACTGAGATGGCGTCAAAGAATTCGGACAAAGCGGGCAAAAGTATCGAGCAAATCACCCATACCGAGGCCAAGCGCAAGAACATCCCGACAGTAGAACATCAGTCGGTGATGCAGCACCACGAGCAGGCCCCGGTGAAGGTCGTGTACCCACGCGCCAACAGCCAATGGCTGGAGGAGCTATGCACGTTGCACGACTCTGGAAAGGCGCATTACGAGGTCAAGCAGCGGCTCAACCGGGATCTGGACCCACAACTGATATGGCGAGGCAAGGACCAGCAGGACTGGTCAGATCTGGTGGTCAATGCTCCGCCGCTGTACATCCAGGAAAAGGTCAAACCCAAGGTGCTGATCGACGACCTGCGCCGCCAGACCGAGGAACGGCGCGAAGCCGCAGCACCGAAACAGGACTCGCTCGATTTGTTCGGCGATTTCAACGGCCTGCCCGAAGGGGCGGACCGTACCGAGTTCTACCAGCATGAAGGTCACTGGCAGAACCGCATGATCCTCGGCGATAGCTTGCAGGTGATGGCCAGCCTTGCCGAACGTGAGGGGCTGCGCGGGAAAGTGCAGTGTATCTATTTCGATCCGCCCTATGGGATCAAGTTCAACAGCAATTTTCAGTGGTCAACTACCAGCCGTGACGTAAAGGACGGCAATGCCGACCACATCACCCGCGAGCCGGAGCAGGTGAAGGCATTTCGGGATACATGGCGCGATGGTATTCATTCGTACCTGACGTATCTGCGCGACCGGCTGATGGTAGCGCGGGACTTATTGACTGAATCCGGATCTATCTTCGTGCAGATTGGCGATGAGAATGTGCATCGAGTGCGGGCAGTGATGGATGAGGTTTTTGGCGACGACAACTTCGTAAGTAGTGTTACGCTTAAAACAACGAGTGGTGCAGGCAGCCCAAGTGGGGGGACAGTAACACTCGCCAAAGTGCACGATACAGTTCTGTGGTACGCGCGAAACAAATCCTCGGTCAAATATCGGCAGTTATATTTCGATAAAAGCGAAATGTCTTCCGCTGATCTTTATCGGCGCGTATTGGATGTAGATGGCACTGAACGAACAGCAACGGCTGACGAGTTGACAGGTGTGACTGGCCTTGCGGATGGAGCGAGTCTTTTTCGCCCAGACAACTTGACGAGTCAAAGCTCGCCGGAAAGTGCAACCTACGCAGTTCCATTTCGTGGAAGAGATATAAAGCCGGGGAAGGGAGGTTGGAAAACCAACATGGAGGGGATGAAGAGATTAATCTTCGCGTCTCGCCTTTACCCGACGAAGAATTGGTCGCTTCAATACATTCGAAAGCTGGAAGATTTTTATGCTGCGCCAATCAATGATGTTTGGACAGATGTCGGAACGGGCTCTTTTACCGCCGAAAAACTCTATGTGGTGCAAACGAACGCAAAGATTGTTCAACGCTGCTTAATGATGGCAACCGACCCCAGCGACCTCGTTCTTGACCCCACCTGTGGCTCCGGCACCACCGCCTACGTCGCTGAGCAATGGGGCCGCCGCTGGATCACCGTCGACACCAGCCGCGTCGCGCTGGCTCTGGCCCGCGCTCGCATAATGGGCGCGCGCTATCCATACTACTTGCTCGCCGATTCCCGCGAAGGCCAATTGAAAGAAGCCGAAATTACGCACAGCGCGCCGGCCAGTCAGCCCATCTGGGGCAACATTGCACACGGCTTTGTCTACGAGCGCGTGCCGCACATCACGCTCAAATCAATTGCCAACAACTCAGAGATCGACGTCATATGGGAGAAATTTCAGACCATTCTGGAACCGCTGCGCGACGCGCTTAACACTGTGCTCAGAACGCAGTGGCAGGAATGGGAAATCCCGCGTGATGCCGATGCAAAGTGGAGCGAGGAAGCCAAAAAGCTGCACACCGACTGGTGGCAACAACGCATCGCCCGGCAAAAGGAAATTGACGCCTCCATCGCCGCCAAGGCCGAGTTCGAGTACCTCTACGACAGACCCTACGAGAACAAGAAGAAGGTGCGTGTAGCTGGCCCTTTCACAGTGGAGTCGCTATCACCACACCGCGTGCTGGGTGTCGACGAGGAAGACAACTTGATCGACCACGTGGCCGAGGCTCAAGCGGCGAACGGTCAGGACTTTGCCAGCCTGATCCTGGCCAACCTGCGCACTGCTGGCGTGCAGCAGGCGCACAAGGCCGACAAGATCGAGTTCATTTCACTAGAGCCATGGCCGGGAGACTTGATCTGTGCCGAAGGCCGCTACTTGGAAAACGAACAGGTGAAGCGTGCCGGTATCTTGGTCGGCCCCGAATTTGGCACGGTCAGCCGCGCAGATTTGGTCGATGCTGCCCGCGAAGCCGGCGATGCCAACTTCGACGTGCTTATCGCCTGCGCTTTCAACTATGACGCACCGGCGAGCGAATTCAGCAAGCTAGGCCGAATCAACGTACTCAAAGCGCGCATGAACGCCGACTTGCACATGGCCGAAGACCTGAAGAACACCGGCAAGGGCAACTTGTTCGTTATTTTTGGCGAACCGGATGTAGACGTGCTGGACACGCAAGGCCACAGCATCCGCCGCTACGACGGCAAGCGCGACGTCATTGATGTGCCGGCCAACGGGCAGCTGGTAGTCAAGATCCACGGTGTGGACGTGTTCCACCCCAGCACGGGCGAAGTTCGCAGCGACGGCTCGGACGGCATTGCCTGCTGGTTCCTTGACACGAACTATAACGAGGAGTCCTTCTTCGTCCGCCACGCCTATTTCCTCGGTGCGAACGACCCGTACAAGGCGCTGAAGACGACGCTTAAGGCTGAAATCGACCCCGACGCCTGGGCGACACTCAACTCCGACACTTCGCGCCCGTTTCCAAAGCCCAGCACCGGGCGGTTCGCGGTAAAGGTCATCAATCATCTCGGAGATGAAGTGATGAAAGTGTTCAAGGTAAGTTGAAGGCGCGATAAACAGATGTCGACGAGCAACCCAATTCAGCAGCACAGAGAATCGACGCGTGATTTGGCCCGCGCGTTGAAGCCGTCTGATGTCTATTGGTGGCTACTGGAATACGGCTACTTTCCCGAGGCCTACGTACTGCCGCCGTGTTTCCGAGTGGCGAAGATGCCAGCGAAGAAAAAGCGGTATTTCGACCTGAATAAGGGCTTCAAGTACTTGAAGGAGGCCGACTTCGTCCGTGTGCATTTCCCAAAGACGGAACTGACCGACAGAACGTTCGGGATCATTGAACCAAAAATTCATAACGACATCGCGTACCACATCACCCGGAACTGGAAGGCAATGGTTGATGCGATGATTCCGTCTGACAGCATCGTTTCGTCGTACAGCTTCCCCGTTCCGCTCAACAGGAAGAAGCCAGGCCGCATGGGCGAACTGCGTAGCGGCAGGATGATCTACGAGTTCATCGCCATGACCGACGATGCCCTAGCTACGGTGGCATACCGCTTCACACATATCGTTAAAGCCGATATCAAGAACTTCTACCCTTCGGTCTACACACATAGTATTGCTTGGGCGATTCATGGCAAGCGAACAATCCGACATGGCAGCAAGGGCAAGAATCGCCGTGATATGAAGTTCGTCGGCAACCGACTCGACAAGCTGTTCCAGATGGCCAATGATGGCTGCACTAATGGCCTTCCAATCGGGCCTGCAGTTTCCGACATCGTTTCCGAGATTGTGGCTTCGGCGGTAGATCGCGTGTTGAGCGCCGAATTGAAGCGCAACCACATTGAGTGCGAAGCGGTGCGATTCAAGGATGATTACCGAATCCTGGTGCCGTCGGAGGCAGATGCGAAGAAAGTTGTGAAAATCCTTCAGTCGTCGCTGAAGGAATACAACCTTGAGCTCAGTGACGAAAAAACTACCGTGTCGGGATTGCCCGATGGCCTGTTTCGGCCTTGGGTGTCCCGCTATCACCTTGTGCATCCGAAGCGAAAAAACCGATATACGTGGAAGCAGTTTAGGGAACTTTACCTTGCTGTCGTAGAGATTGATCGCCATTACCCGAATACGGGTGTGATAGATCGTTTTCTTGCCGATATCACGACTCGCAATGGAAAACTGAAAATAATTGTCGGTCCTTTCAATTTGGAAAAAGTTGTCAGCATGTTGCTTATGCTCGGCACACTTAGGATCAAGGCCTTTCCTAAGATAATGGCGATTCTCGAACAGGCAATACGCAGCGATGACGGCAAAGGACTGACGGAGCCGCTGGTCAGTCATCTTGACGCGTACTTGCACAAGCTGTCGAGCGATGAAGATCGCAACAAATATCTCATATCGTGGATCGGCTACTTTTTGGCGAGTAATGGACTACTGCATTTGCTAAAGAAGAAACCAAAGCTCAAAGACCCAATAGCCAATTCCTCAATGACCGGCAGAGGGAGGTTGTTTGGTGATGCACCAGATTTCAAACTTATTGAAGGTGTAAAGATGGCAGGAAAACGAGTGTCCCTATTTGAACATTTGGATGTATTCAATCCGCCCAAACATACTGAGTGATGGTGCACATGGAATTTCGCATCGCCGACACTTTCACCACTAGCCTGGCTCGCCTGACCGGCGATGAGCAAAAGGCCGCAAAGACCACTGCCTTCGATTTGCAGATGGATCCTGTCGGTAATGGCATGAGCTTACACAAGCTGGACAGGGCCAAGGATCCGAACTTTTGGTCGGTGCGTGTCAGCCTCGATATCCGCCTGATCGTCCACAAGACCGCTGGCAGTCTGCTGCTCTGCTATGTCGATCACCACGACAGGGCCTATCAGTGGGCCGAGCGGCGCAAGCTGGAAGTGCACCCGACCACTGGTGCAGCTCAGCTTGTCGAGGTTCGCGAGCGTGTCGAGGAGATACTTGTTCCAAAGTATGTCGAGGACAGCAGCAAGGCGGCGCAACAAAAGCCGAAACTGTTTACAAAATTTGGCGATGCCCAACTGCTGGCCTATGGTGTGCCGCAAGAGTGGCTGGCCGACGTGAAGGCTGCCGATGAGGATTCGCTTCTGGAGCTGGCCGACCACCTGCCCGGTGAGGCGGCCGAAGCGCTGCTTGAACTGGCGACAGGCGGCACGCCTGCGCTGCCGCAGGTGGCAGCCAAGGGGGCGGATCCATTCCAGCACCCGGATGCGCAACGCCGCTTCCGTGTCATGTCCGATATGGACGAGTTGGCCCGAGCTCTGGAATACCCGTGGGACAAGTGGACGGTATTCCTTCATCCGGCGCAGCGTCAGCTGGTCGAGCGCCATTACAATGGTGCGGCGCGTGTATCTGGCTCGGCGGGCACAGGCAAGACCGTGGTTGCCTTGCACCGGGCTGTGCATCTAGCCCACCAGGACGAAGATGCGCGCGTTCTGCTTTCCACGTTTTCGGACACGCTGGCCAATGCCTTGCGCGCAAATCTGTTTCGGCTGATCTGGAACACTCCCAAGCTCGGCGAACGAATCGACGTGATCGCCATGGATGCTCTTGGCATCCGCCTGTATGCGGCGGAGTTCGGCAAGCCAGTGTTCGCCAGCAGTGATGAAATTTCCACGCAGCTAAAGGCTGGTGCCGCGCAAGTGGATGGTCTGAAAGCGAATGCGGCGTTCTTGCTGTCCGAATGGGAAGACGTGGTGGACACCTGGCAAGTGCAGAGCTGGGAAGCTTACCGTGATGCCAAGCGGCTGGGCCGCAAGACGCGCCTGCCCGAAGCGCAACGCGCCTTGTATTGGCAGGTGTTCGCACAAGTGCAGGCGCAATTGAAACAGGCCGGTAAGATCACTACTGCAGAAATGTTCGCCAAACTGGCCGAAGCCATGTCCACGCGCAAACACCCAGTATTCGATTACATCGTGGTGGACGAGTCTCAGGACATTGGCGTGCAGCAATTGCGCTTTCTTGCCGCAATCGCCGGCGACCGCGCCAACGCCCTGTTCTTTGCCGGCGATCTCGGCCAGCGCATCTTTCAGACACCGTTCTCGTGGAAGGCACTGGGTGTAGATGTGCGCGGCCGCTCGCGCGCGCTGAATATCAATTACCGCACCTCGCATCAGATTCGCTCGCAGGCCGACCGGCTTCTCGGCCCAGAGGTATCCGATATGGACGGAAATGTAGAAAGCCGCAAAGGCACAATTTCCGTATTCAATGGTCCAGAGCCGACCATCTGCAGTTACCCCGATGCCGAGGCGGAAATCAGGGCCGTCGGCGTATGGCTGCAGCGATGCAGGGCCAACGGCGTTCTGCCGCACGAATTCGGAGTCTTCGTTCGATCCGAGTGTGAGCTGCCGCGCGCACAAGCGGCAGTGACGTCCGCGGGATTGCAGGGGCGCGTGCTGGGCAAGGACATGGCGACAGCAGAGGGCTTCGTCAGCATTACTACCATGCACTTGGCGAAAGGTATGGAGTTCCGCGTGGTTGCGGTAATGGCTTGCGATGATGAAGTCATCCCCTCACAGGGGCGCATCGACACTGCTGCTGACGAAGCCGAGCTGACTGAAATCTACAATACCGAGCGTCATTTACTGTACGTCGCTTGCACCCGTGCCCGCGACCAATTGCATGTTTCAGCAGTGAAACCGGTGTCTGAGTTTCTGGAGGACTTAGTGCAGAAGTGACAACGCACGCTCTCGAGGCAGGAGGCAGTGACTGCCGGGAATGATGGTGTGGCACCAAGCTCATACGCTGCATCCTCTGACACCTTTCAGATAGACCAACGCTAAATTGACCCGAGAGCGATCAAATTCGCAGGCTTGACAAGAAATGCTCGAGTGGCCAGAATTCGCAGCCTCAAAACGGATCGGGGTGTCAGACCGGCCGCACAGACAAATGGCTATGTAGCTCAGCTGGTTAGAGCGCAGCATTCATAATGCTGATGTCCGTGGTTCAAATCCACGCATAGCTACCATACAAATCAAGGGCTTACGGCAACGTAGGCCCTTTTTGTTTTGGGTTCCAGAAAACTTAAGTCCATATTAAGTCCAATTCGAACATAAGTTCGCCCTCAATAGGGATTGTCAGCACCGCACTTTGGCGCACATGATTCGTGCCGTCATCGGCTCAATTGGCAGTCCACTCGTGAAAAACCGCCCAGACTGGTTCGACAGACGCATGTATTTCCCATGCGAGGACCCAATTTACTGGAGGCTGATGATTAGCTCTCGCTTGCATCTGCTTAATCTTGAGAAAGGTAGTAAATCCGCACATGACTTGGAAAAGGCGAAAAGTCGCTTTCGCTTCTTGATTGAAACAACCAAGAATCAAGCCAAGTCAAACTTAGACCATATGGATCGCCTGCAAAGAAGTCTTGCAAATGCTTTAGCAAAGCCAAGCGTCTTTCCTATGCGCTACTCCGACTTGGAGCATCTTTCACGGTGGTCTGCGAGCTCTACGGAATATCAGTCCCTCAAATCCAAGATTGAGAGCCTCAAGCGGGACGGCAAACCACACTACTGGCGGCAAAGAAAAAATGCCGGCGTCGAAACTCGAAACCTTTCGGACATTTCAATCGAGTTCCTTTCTCTAAGGAAAACGCCCCTTACGAGTATCGATGACATTCATGATCGCTTCGAAACCCCAGCGCATACCCCTGTGCTCATGAATCTCTCCAAGCCGCTGGACGAACTCATGGCAGACATTCGTGAGCTGAAGGCCAAGACCGATGATGCAGGACGGTTGCTTAAGGATCTGAAGAAAGAGTTCAAAAGCTGGCACAAATTTGGAGTGCTGCCCTATTTTGATCTCCGAATATGGGGGCGACTCTATCGGGTCCGAATCACAAACCAGGAAATACAAGATCTGATATGGCCACCAGAGGGTGGTCGATATATCAATGAAGAAGTTCTCAAGAAGACCACGTCCAAGTACGTGAAGAAGGTAATCTCCAAATCAACCCTGGATAAGCTCTGACAGAACGATGGCGTTCCGGGGTAAAGTTTGAAGCCGAAAATGTACCCCGACGATCAGATTGCCGCCTCATAAGCTCCTCTCCGTAACTTAATGACGGAGAAGCACCATGAGAGACAATGATTGCCCGCAGATTGATTCAGCATTCGACCCCTTTCTTAGCGACGTAGACGCAGCCAAAGTCCTGGGCTCTACGAGTGCTTCCCTCAAGCAATCCCGCTACACCGGCGTGCTGTTCGGTCGCCCCGCACCCAAGTTCATCAAGATGGGCCGCAGCGCCAAGTACAAGCTCTCGACGCTTCTCGAATTCCGAGACCAGTTCCCGGAGTTTCAGAACACGGCGGAGGTGCATGTTGCCAAGGCGGTGCAGGCGTGAGCACTGGTTTGCCCCCTTACTATGGGTCTGGATTGGAGAGTAGGGAACAAGCCGAACGGATACCCGCCTACACCCAGCAATCTTGTGAACCAGGCACTAGGGGCACATAGGGGGATGCCATGGCTAGGAGAAAGAAGTTCTCTCTTCCGTTCGACAAGTGGGGCGGCGTAATAGTACTTCCGAGACGGATGCTCAATAGTCAGGCCTTTTTTGACTTGAGCACACCGGCTAAGGCCTTGTTGCCCTTTCTGCAGATGCATTGGTGCAACGATAAGCCTGTGGACTATGGGGTGCGTGAGGCCATGTCCCGACTCAAGTGCTCCAAGGCGACGGCTATCCGGGTGTTCCGCGAATTGCAGGACAAAGGGTTCATCGAGATGGTCGAAGAGTCTTTCTTCAGCTCAAGAACGCAAAGCAAGACGCGCACATGGCGACTTACCTGGCTTCCCTATAACAGCAAACCACCGACTCATGAATGGGAAAAAATTGAGCCTACCGGTTTCATTTAGATACCTCTGGAAGCCTGCAGGTATCTCTTATGAACCTGTGGATTGCTGCTCAGCTGCTCCAGGTTCCGAATAGATACCGCTGAGGCTTGAAAGCAGCAATTTTTGAAGGCTGGAGGTACCTAAAATGGACCACACCTACAGTTACCATACATACACCTCCAATAAACAATCCCTGATTCATGTTCGGGTCCGCGATTCGTCCCCGAAAACGCGCGCGGAGGAGAGAGGTGACCAGTTGTCTGACAGGAACTAGCCGCCGAATTCTCCGGCCATCAAAACAGACAAATGCCAGCCCCTGCATACACAGCAACAGAGGAGCCAACATGAACATCTATCGCGGAACGAATCCTTTCAAGATAGCCCAGGAGCCTGAACCCTCGGAGCCTATTCTCGATGTCTACGTTCGCCATGACTACTGCGACGCGACTAAGAAAAATGGGGAACCCTGCCGGCAAAAAACACTTTACCGAGGCGGCCGTTGCAAATTCCATGGCGGTCTCTCCACAGGCCCGAGGACCGAAGAAGGCAAGCAACAATCCCGGATCAATGGCGCCAAGGGCGGGAGACCGCGAAAAGCCCAAGTCTCGGAAGTGCGAGATGAGAGCGAGATCGCGGAGAAGGAAACGGCGCCGAAAGCAGGCAGGCAAACTCCTCAAACAATTGGAAGTCCAGATGACTTGACACGCAAGCTGGAAGAATTGATGCGAAAGGTGGAATCCCTACGACGATGACGAATCATTGACGTGGAAAAACCCAAGTCTGGGAAAGGGAGCAAAACAACAAGATAGCAACAAGATTGGCAATCTAGAAAACAGGCCAGAATTGTGCAAAGGAAGGCCAGAAACTAGGGCAAGAAGTGATGACCTTGACCACAAACTGGAAGCTCTGATCCTTAAGGTGAACGCCCTGTGCCAGTTGCGATGCATTGATGCTGCAAAACCCAAGTCGTGGAACAGTGGCAATACGGCAAGATTACGGCAAGGATCCAGAAAACGAAAACTCGCTAGAAGCGACATCGGAAAACGCACTGTCCCTCTGAAAGGCTCCAAAATTGTCACAACTTGGCGTGCAGTGATCGCCAGTCCCGACGTGGCTGAAGTTCTGACCGACAGATGCCAGAAAAACCCAAGTCACGGAAAAGAATCAGAACCACAAGATAACCACAAGTTTATAGGAATGTTCAGGGAAGGGTATTTAGAGCTGAATCGCCCTTGATGCGACGCGCATCCGCGTTACAATGCCAGTACATCAAGACTCTGGAACTGCCCCATGTCCCCCTCCAAGACCGCCACGCTAAACCTGCGCATCGACCCGCGCCTGAAGGAAGCCGTCCGCATCGCGGCCCAACGCGATCATCGCTCTATCGCCAATCTCATCGAGGTGCTGATCCGCAAGCACTGCGAAGCCAATGGCATCTCCATCCCCGAGCAGCACGCCCTCTTCCCGGAGGCCGACGATGAATGAGGGGTATACGGATTTAATGGTTGATGGGGCATCTTCACCCCACCAACCTGATACCACCCTCAGATGGTTGATAGATCGACCCCGTAGTTGAGTTCCTCTGCGAAGTCCGGCAGTCCGTAACCGATGGTTTTCTTGTGGAACGGAGAGACCTTTGCAGTCGGGGGCTTCTTCTTGTGCTTCGTGGTGTACAGCATTCGTGCCCGCATCACCTCGAAGGAGTAACCGCGCCCTTCACGGTTCTTGTCCTTGGCCAGTCGGTTGATGGACTCCGTGTAAGCGTTGGTGACGGGCATGTCCGTC
>JACCEC013120899.1_pt1 | contig 15716 bp, 12 predicted proteins | sample 7450121 | NCBI WGS metagenome assembly JACCEC01 (sample SAMN15323455, study PRJNA562643) | freshwater metagenome | isolation source: river surface water | place: USA:Blue River Watershed | collected 2017-08-18 | reverse complement strand
GATCCCATTGATTATCTAGTTCTACCCAGAGTTATTGCTTGCTGTTTAATGATGCCTGTAATGATGATTTTTGCCGTCGTTATCGGTATTACCGGAGGCGCTTTTGCCGCTATGCAGTTTTATCAAGTTGTTCCCGAAATATTTTTAGAATCGGTGAGAAATTTTTTATTACCATCAGATATTTTTATTATTCTCCTCAAGGGGGTAATTTTTGGAACTATAGTTGCTGTTAATGGCTGTAGTTGGGGACTGACAACCCAAGGAGGAGCAAAGGAAGTGGGAGAGTCAGCCACCAGGGCAGTTGTCACTACTTGGGTAGCAATTTTTATAATGGATTTTATATTGGCGTTACTATTATTTCAGCAGCCCATACTTTAATAGGAGTTACGCATAAGTTCGTGAAAAACTAACCACTCCAGGCATAGAGTCCACAGAGAAAAGAGGGTTTCAGAGATATTTAAGGAATACAGAGATTTTTGTTTGTTCCAAAAATGCTAAATTAATTTTGCTCAGGTAGTTATAACCCTGATAGAGAATCGGTTTCTAGCAATAGGTTCCAGACCATGTTGCAGGTTTTTATAAGGATCTCGGTTTACTACCATATTTGTTCCCCTCCAGGAACTTAAAGTAATTGCTCTCCCTGGCGGTAAATTTCCTGAGCGTAGTCTGTCCAAGTCCCTTGTCCCCAATAACGAAAACAGCTAGTTTGTAATAAGAGATTATGTAATAGGAGTTGGCGGTATTGACTGTCTTGAGTCAGATTTACACCTTCTTGATCAGATAATAAATCGTCAAATTTCTGATGAAATAAATTGCTAAGTTTGTACATGGGAGATAATACATTTTCGTATCCTTGCACCCAACTAATATGATTAGTCCATGATGCCCCATCAATATGGAAATTGGGGTGATTTTTTTTCAGTTCTTGAATCGCATTTTCTACAGCATCCGGTTGATAATTATCTTCGGCAATTTGCGCCCAGATTTGATGTTGTCCACTTGCTTGACAGGTAGGAAAGTCTTCGGGTTGACAACCTGCTGCTGCTAATAATTCTAAATATTCTGTACCACAAACGCCAACAACACCAGTTTTGCCCCCTCCATTTTGCACCATATCCTCCCAAGCTCGTTGAAAACCGCCGGGAAATTCGTTCATCATTACACCACCGTTTTCACCATCACCTATTTGACTAACTATGGGAGGTACGAAAACATCACCTAATTTTTGTTTAGATAAAGTTTTTGCTTCATAATATGGCTGCATTTGGGCGACTAATTTAGTATCTGAACCTTGGGTTTTTATCAATGCAGTAATACTAATTTTTTCACCGTAGGAATTGCGAGCTATTAACCGATGTGGTAAATGTTTATAATTTAAAGGTTGACCATTAATTGTTTCTACGGTATGTTCTTGCACCAATAACCAACGATAACCACATTCTTTCAAGGCTTTGATAAATGCAAATAAGGTATCTGGATGGTTTGGTAAGTGCATTTCTGGAGGGGAAAATCCTTTGACTCTTGCTAATGCTTCCCAGCCAAAAATTGCAGCAAAATAATGTTGCCAAGCGATAATGTGTAGTTTAATATCTTTGATGGGTGTGGAAGGGATGACAGCATGACTCCACATAGTTCCCAACCATTCTACATAAGGTTGGTAGGTAGGATTACAAGTGATGTGTTTGAGATTATCCAGAATATCACCTCTGCCCATTTGTACCAATCCCCATAAAAGATTACCAGAATAATCCAACATCACACGGGGATTACAACCTTGTGCAACTAATTCAGGAATAAAATCTCCCATGCGACTATAACAATTAGCAAAAGGGGTAGCATTGTGATTATCTCCTTCTTGCTGATGTGTAAACATATATTGCAAATTGCTGATTAATGCACCATTATTTCCTGCTGGGATAGTGGGTTGGTGCATATGTAGAGCAATAGTAAATACTGCATTAATATCTGCTAATTTTAGATTAGTAGTTGGTAGAAAAATAGGTTCATTGTGGTTAACTACAGTCAACACTTCCTTTTCCCAACCGCATATATTTGGCAGATCATCAATAATTTCAGATAATGTAGGTATATCTGATAATTTAAACATTCATACTGCCTCAAATGTACAACTAACAATCTTGCACCGAAATTGGTCAATAAAATTATGAAAAATTTTACTATTGTCGGCAATATAGTAGACGTTCTCCAGCGTCGCATTTTTCCCGGTACTATTCACATCACAAATGGACGCATTCAAAATATATAGGACTTACGCACTGTACAAATTAACCATGATGTGCGTGAACGAAAATCCGTCGTTTCAGGCTTTTGGCGATTAACTTCCGATCAATAGCGAACTGCTTGCAGCAGCGCTTCGCTATCGCCCAAAAATAATTAAAAAATCACGTTAAAATGCCCGAAACCCATACCTCATATTTGGTTGATCCTGTCAATGCGTAAGTCCTAAATACCTAAAATTAAGACCTCATTTTCATTTCTAGACGCTCAGCAACGGGCATTAATTGACGTATCAGATCGAAGTTTCCTACGTTCTTTCTCATCCAATCTAATAAGAATTTTTCTCCTTCATTGAGCTTACCGTCATCATCAATAAAAACCATCTGTTCGCACCAATCTACAAATCCGGAATTAGTCATCTCATAGACTAAAATAAGAGGGGGAAAGTGTGCGAATCCCATGGTTTCAATGACTTCCATGCAAATCAGCTTAAATACTTGTTCGTTTGTCAACTCAGTAGACATAATGAGATTTCTCTTAATCAGTTCTGTCTTTGATCATACCACAGAATAATAACTCTCGGGCTTGAGCGTACATTATTCAGTTTCTGTCAATGTGTAAGTCCTAACTTATTACTGGAGAGAGTTGCAGGGGCGTACCTCAGATCGACCTTAGGGGCGATAGAAGAAAGGAAGGATTCAGTGACAGATATTTGACTAATGGTAGTTTCCGCTTCAACTAAAACAGCATCACAAATGTCGAATAGTGATTGAGGATATCTATTCATATTCATGTAGGTCAGAGCAGATTCCATCGGAGACATGGATGAATGATAAGCAGCGTTTTCAGCGTACCGACCTGTAAATATATTCCCATGGGAATCTTTTAACGCTACCCCTGCAAAATTTTTCGTATAGGGAGCATAACTTTGATTGGCGGCGGATAGAGCAGCAAGCACAACATCATCGGTAGAACAAGTCTCTAGACCATGAAATACTGTTTCCATTAATCCACTCGTAAGTCCAAGATTTGGCGGTCCAAAGGCCTCGGGTAGAAAATATGGGAGTCTATTTGAAGTATAAGTTTGCTCTATTTGTGTCTTGTTGGACTTTAAGAGAATAACAAAATCCTGATTTACAGTTGCCATCTCGTATAAAAACTGTCGGCAATATCCACATGGTGCCTCATTGATTGCTAAAGCTTGCAAACCAGTCTCTCCGTGCAACCACGCATTGATAGTAGCGGACTGTTCTGCATGAACTGAGAAACTAAGTGCCTGCCCTACAAATTCCATATCGGCACCAAAATAAAGAGTTCCAGAATCCACCTGATTCTTGGATTTTGGTTTACCAAGAGCGATCGCCCCTACATAAAACTGCGATATTGGTACCCTAGCATAGGCCGTGGCTACTGGTAGTAACTGAATCATTAACGTACCAATATCAATACCAAGTCGATCAAGCCAAGAGGTGACAACACTTGAGTCAATTACAGCATGTTGGGTAAGAATTGTCCTTAACTCTGATTGAATGGAAAGTGGAACCTGAGCAATCGCCTGTTCTAATGTTACATGGGTCATTTGGGTTATTTCTCCTTTTGTAGCAAAACCCAAACTCCTTCCAGAGCTTTAATTGCTTGGTCTATCTCCTCTTCGGTATTGGCAGCCGTAATCGAAAACCTTAAAGCACTTTTATTTAAAGGTACGATCGGAAAAATAGCCGGAGTAATTAAAATACCATATTCCCAAAGAAGTTGACAGACATCAATCATATGTTGAGCATCTCCCACTAACACGCTGACGATGGGAACGTAACCATAATTATCCACTTCAAATCCAATGGCTCTTGCTTGTGTAACCAGTTTGCGAGTCAAGTGATAAATTTGTTTTCTTAACTGCTCCCCTTCCTGACGATTCACCTGTAGTCCAGCTAAGGCACTTGCCAAACTCGCAACAGGAGAAGGACCAGAAAATATGGCAGTCCAAGCGTTGCGGAAGTTGGTTTTGATCTGGCGATCGCCACAAGTTAAGAATGCTGCATAGGAAGAATAGGCTTTGGACAAACCGGCGACATAGATGATATTATCTTCTGCAAACTGCAGGTCAAAGTAATTCACCATCCCGTTTCCTTTATACCCGTAAGGCATATCGCTGCTGGGATTTTCGCCCAAAATGCCAAAACCATGTGCATCATCCATGTAAATGAAAGCATTGTACTCTTTTGCCAGACGCACGTAAGCTGGCAGATCGGGAAAATCTGCCGACATGGAATACACGCCATCAATGACAATAATCTTTACTTGCTCAAGCGGATATTTTGCTAGCTTTTCGGCTAAATCGTTCAAATCGTTATGTCGATATTGGATGAATTGGGATCCTTTTTGCTGCGCCAGACAGCACGCTTCATAAATACAACGATGTGCAGCTATGTCACCCAAAATGACACCATTACTCCCAGTTAATAGCGGTAACACTCCTATCTGAAGCAGCGTTACAGATGGAAATACTAAAACATCAGGTACGCCTAAAAGTTTGGCCAATTCTTCCTCTAACTCTTCATAGATTGCCGGGGAAGCAACAAGCCGAGTCCAGCTTGGATGTACGCCCCATTTTTCCAAAGCCGGTGGAATCGCTTCCTTAACTTTTGGATGCAAGTCAAGACCTAAATAGTTGCAAGAAGCAAAGTCTATTACCCAATGTCCGTCAATTAGTACCTTGCGACCTTGTTGTTCTGTGACGACTCTTGTGACTTGAGGAATTTTTTGTTGGTTAACTACGTTTTCTAGAGTGTTGATTTCGTTGGCTAAGTCAACAGGTGAGGCTAGATCAGATTGTTTCTCTTGTACTACTTGGTTTTGGAAATAAGTAATGATGGCAGTTGGAGTGTTATTTTGGAAAAAGAACGTCCCAGAGAGATTCACCCCTAAACGTTTCTCTAGCAGCGTTTGCAGTTCTGATAAATCTAAAGAATCTAATCCCATATCCAGCAGTTTTTGTTCTGGAGCGTAAGCTGCTTCCCGTTGGGAACCCATCACTTTTAAAACGCATTCTTTGACCAGAGCGGCTACAGTTTTGTTTTCCTTAGTTGCAGATGTTGCTGGCAAAGTTGGTACTGATGAACTAATTGCTGAGTTGGTATACAGCGCTTGGCGATCGCCAAGGGGGTGCAAAGCACTATCCCGCAGGTTATATTCAATCAAAATACCCATGCCTAAATTCTCTGCATCTTCTGGACGGTAATCAGCAATAATTCCCCTAATTTCGGCTCCCCCCGACACATGGAACCCCACAATCGGATCTAGAAGCTGCCGTTGCTCGTTGTGTAGCTTCAAATACTCCGTCATCGGCATTTGGGAATAATTGACATAATTGCGACAGCGAGTTACACCCACCACGCTCTCAATGCCGCCTTTCAGGGTACAGTAGTAGAGCATAAAGTCCCGCAATTCATTTCCCAACCCCCGCGCCTGAAACTCAGGCAGAATATTTAGTGCGAGTAGTTGAATAACTGACCCTTGGGGAGTATGTAACGACGGCACTTGCTCATATTTTACATTCTCTAATACCTCAGTGCTGGTGATTGTTTGGGAATAAACCGCACCAATAATTTGATCTTCTGTAATCAGCACTAAATTCCCCTGTGGGTTTAGCTCAAGTCTTCGCCGAATTTCATTAGCAGATGCCTGTAAATGTTCTGACCAACACTGGACCTCTAAGTTAACTAAGGCAGGCAAATCTGACAAATAGGCATTACGAATTTTGTAAGGTCTTTTCTCAAAGTAATTAAGCGTAATGCGAGTTAAAGGAAACGTTTTCGGGTATCTTTTAGAAAGCTCTAATTTTGGAAATAGACCTACTTCTGCAGCAGACCTGAGAAAAACATCAGCTTCGACAAGATACTGCTGAGAAAATCCCTGAAACGCATCGAAATGTAAGTTTTCGCTTTTGTCTAAAAACTGATAGACTACCTTTGGTTCCAAACAATGGACTTCCAAAATCATTAAACCGTGCTTAGTGACCACTCGAGACCATCGTTCTAAGTGTTCTACCAAACTCTGCACCATAACATGAGGAGGAATAAGCTCTCCTTGACCATCGACACAGACTGCTTGGTAAGGTAAGTGAGCACGCTCTTTCACTTCGTTCCTTTTCTGGGGAGGAATAAAGGGACGATCATGGTCGAGGAAGGAACGGATGTGCAGGATATTTTCGGGATCATGAATGCCATGAGCCTTTAAAGAAAGCACCATTTGTTCCGGGTTCCCAATATCTCCCTGCAAAACTAAATGGGGAAGGTCACCAAGGGTATATGTGGTAGCTGTTAAAGAAGCTTCGTTATAATCCACACCTATAAGACGCAAGGGATACTCTTTGATCGCTTTTCCCCTAGCAGATTTGAACTGAATGGTTTCCCAGACTCGTTTCAGGAGAGTTCCATCGCCACACCCCATATCAGCAATGTATTTGGGCTGTTCTTCCAATGGTAACTGATTGAATACTGAGAGGATACTTTCTTCTAAATCGGCAAAATATTTCTGGTGTTGAAATCCACTCCCGATCACGTTGAGGGTACGATCAATGTGGCTTTCGTGACCAGAATCATCTGTTTTAAATACTGAAAGACAATCGCCAAACAGTACATCATGAATGCGAGACAACATAGGGGTGTAGGAAGCAACTACGGCGGTATTCAAGGCTCGCCCCCCCATAAATTGACCGAGTTCTGTTAGAGTCAGACGACCTGGTTTAAGATCAGCCCAACCAAGGCGGAAAAATAAGTTGCCCAATTCTTCTTGCACTGTTCTGCTTAATGAGGAGAACAAGGGTTTCTCTTCCGACTCTGCGAGCAAGTTGTGTTTGTGGAGTGTCAGCAGGAGTGGGATCAGCAGTAGTCCATCTAAAAAATCTGCTATTAAGGGATTATCCAGATTCCACAGTTGGCAAGAACGATCAATCCATCTTCCCAGCAACTTTTCTTGTTTTCCTTGTAAATAAGACTCAATTGGTAGGTGGTACAACTCGAGAACGTCTTCTGGAATTTGGTTGTGAATCGCTGCTTCTGAGGTCAGAGAATATTTAAGTTGCTCATTTCGGGAAAGCCAATGTAAAGATTCGAGCATCCTCAAAGCAACTTGGAAATGTCCGGTATTAGCTCCCAGATGCTTGACCATTTGCTCTAAGGAGAGAGGACCTTCATGGGCGAGTAGCTCGAAAAAACCTTTTTCTCGACAAGCGAGGATCACTGGAATCGCAACAAATCCGTGGGTATAGCGGTTAATTTTTTGTAACATTTAGGTACAGTGTGGACGTTCTTGAATATTATGAAGTGGATTTTTCGTTTTGGTAGAGGGTCAAAGTTCTACTCTACTATTTTTTGATATTTAGTACACTTACGCACTAGTGTACTAGTTAATATTTCAGACAAGTCTGATGATAATTTTCATTTGCGTACATAATTGGTAATAGTTACTTGGCCACCATTGCTGCAAGAAGAGCCAGTATAGTCGTAAATATCTACTAAAAAGCCATTGGATAATGCAGTTAATGCAGCTTTATAACCACGTGTATGAATGTCTCGATTTAGTACTCCTGAAGCAGGTAAGATGATCACTCTATCTGCACAAGGACCAACTCCCTCACTGATACTAATAGCATAATTATCGCCGTTAGAAGAAGTATTTTGAACATTGGTAATCTTTCCACCTTGAACTAAATAGTCAGCTTTGGCAATGCCAACTCCGGTAGTTAAGAAAATACCAAATGCGAAGACGAATGCTAGTGTTCCCATAAAGAAATGCTTGAAAGCTTTCAACATGATGTAAATATACGTTATGACCGGAATTAAGTAACTGTTTAATTGGCAGTCAAATTTTAAAACAATAACAGGACTTATGCAAATGCCACAATTATCTCTGTGAAAACAAACAATTTCTCTCCAATCCTCAAATCCTTAGCGTATTTGTACTATCCCATTATTCAAATAGCACTAGTTTATGATCAGTATTCAATTCACTATTGTTTTTTCTGCCGTATCCCCAACCTAAGATGCGACGATATTCACCCATAATGCCACTGTCAATTAAATCATCCTCGTTAACTGCAACATTGGCATGAGATTGCGGCGCAACATAGAGCGCATCCGCAGGACAATATGCTTCACACATAAAACAAGTTTGACAGTCTTCCTGTCGGGCGATCGCAGGTGGTTGCTTGGGAACTGCATCAAAGACATTGGTAGGGCATATTTGGACACAAGCATTACAATTAATACAGAGTTTATGGCTGATAAGCTCGATCATGATACTGCTCCTGCTACAACTTTAATACTGAGGCTGTGGTTTGAGTGTTTAATACTGGTGGTGTGGCGATCGCATCCTTCACCCAATCCCGTCTCACCCAAAGCCTTTCTAAGCCGCCTGTGGCTTGGTAATAAATCTGACTTGGATCGGTCTCGGGATAGTCTATGCGAATATGTTCGCTGCGTGTTTCTGTGCGATGCAAAGCACTAAAGTATGCCCATCGTGCTACAGCTACAAGAGCAGCCGCCCGACGAGAAAATTCCATATCGCGCACAGTATCTTGTTTCGGGGTTCCTTGTACTTGCAGCCACAACATTTCTAATTTGGCGAGGGAATCCAAAAGTCTCTGCTCACAGCGAAAGTAATTCTTCTCTAATGGGAACATTTCGGCTTGTACACCGCGCACAACTGTCTCGCTATCGAATGTTTCGGAACCGGGGTACTGGGAACGTAATCCGGCTTGACCTGCTGGACGCACAACTCGTTCATGGGCATGAGCGCCCAGACTCTTAGCAAAGGCGGCTGCGCCTTCCCCTGCCCATTGTCCTGTAGATATTGCCCAAGCAGCATTAGGACCACCACCCCCAGAAGCTAAACCGTGTAAAAACTCCCGCGATGCTGCATCACCAGCGGCATACAGTCCAGGAACTTTTGTACCACAACTATCATTCACAAGCCGAATTCCACCTGTACCACGGACTGTACCTTCTAAAACCAGTGTTACGGGTACCCGTTCTGTATAAGGGTCAATGCCAGCTTTTTTATAGGGTAGAAAGGAGATGAAATGAGACTTTTCAATCACTGCTTTGACTTCAGGTGTAGCTCTATCAAAGCGGGCATAAACGGGAGCTTTCAGGAGGGCATTAGGCAGGAACGATGGATCGCGACGACCATTGATATAGCCACCAAGATCATTACCTGCCTCATCGGTGTAACTAGCCCAGCCAAAGGGAACAGCCCTTGTGACTGTGGCATTGAAAGCGGACGAGATGCCATAGTAGTTAGAAGCTTCCATACTGGAGAGCTCACCGCCAGCCTCCACCGCCATCAGCAGTCCATCGCCTGTATTGGTATTGCAACCTAAAGCTTTACTTAGGAATGCACAACCGCCATTCGCTAGAACTACTGCACCAGCCCGAACAGTATAGGTGCGATGATTTTGCCTCTGTACACCTCTAGCTCCAGCCACGGAGCTGTCCTCGGCTAATAACAGTTCTAGAGCCGGGCTTTGGTCTAAAATTTGCACACCCACACGCAACAGGTTTTTGCGAAGTATCCGCATATATTCCGGACCATAATAACTCTGGCGCACGGATTCCCCATTTTCTTTGGGGAAACGATAGCCCCAATCTTCCACTAAGGGCAAACTCAGCCAAGTTTTTTCAATTACACGTTCAATCCAATGTAAGTTAGCAAGGTTATTTCCTACGTGGTAACATTCTGATACAACTTTCTCCCAATTCTCCGGAGAAGGTGCCATGATGCCATTACCACTAGCAGCAGCAGCACCGCTCGTACCTAGAAAACCTTTATCAACAATGATAACTTTAACACCTTGGGACGCGGCTGCCCATGCTGCCCATGCGGCGGCAGGACCACCACCAATTACCAGCACGTCAGCAGTTAATTGTAGTTCAGTGTCGCTATAGACTATAAGCAATTGCTTTTCCTCCATGTTGGCATTCAAGTTTAGTTTATAGTATGGCTAAAAAGTTTTTTCTACTCTTTTCATGATAGAATTCCAGTTTTTCGAGCCGTTGTAACCGTACATATCTTGATAGTAGGTATCAATAAGGTACTCGTTTTCGTGGAGCATTAGCCAGCTTTTTAACTCCGTTAATTTACGCTTTCCTTTTTCTGTTTCTTCTTGGTCATCCGAATCCTCGTCCAACTCCGCGTTCAACTCCCATAGATATTTATTAGTATCTTCAACAATCAAGTAGTCTCCAATTTTGAGACCGTTTTCATGAAAATATTCAACTACTCCCACCGTATTAACATGGGCATCTTCTATGATCAACCAGGGATGAGGAAGTCCAGAAAGCAATTCCGGCGGCATTATTTCACCCATATTGTTACAATCCCCCTCTAAAAAATGAACGCGAGAGTCAGTTTTTGCTTTCTCGTCGAGTAGGGAAAGATCGATATCGATAGAATAGACACAACCTTCTATCTGGAACAGTTCCAAGTGATCCGCTAGCCAAATCGCGCTACCACCACTTAATGCTCCTATTTCGATTATTGTTTTCGGGCAGAGTTCATACAAGAGCATTGGATAAAGGGCAATTTCGGTGGAACCTTTCGCGAAAAGTATCCCTTTCCAAGTTGACAAATCGCGGTTTTCCAAGAGCGCTCTCCAAGCAGACGCTGCAATAGCACATTTATCTTCTCTTTCAGAAATTTTGGCAAAGCGATTGGGTTTAAAAGGTGCGAGTTTATGGGTTGCATCTTTAACAAATTTTTGGTAGCTCATCTGATTTTCTTCCTTTTGACGCTCAGGTTATGTGCCACCCATGCCGTTATGGGTTCGATAGCGGTGAGTAACGGTTAGTAGCTAAAAGATTTTCCTCAAGCCGAAACTTTACTTAAATCCACAAGAGGCGAATTACTTTGTTGACATATTCCCTCCCATCTTACCCCCATAGATAGAATTTAGGGGCTAGCCTTGATATTTTGGTCTAAACTCCAGCTGGAACTCATGTCTATTAAACACCCACAATTGTCTTTACCGTTACTGATTTATCATCCAATCTATTTTTATGTTTTTCTAGATCAAAGTTTTCTGGAAACACGTACGTTCCAAATAATCGGTCAGTGAAAGTAAACATACCACTCAAATTTCTTCCTTTTGTATCAATATGATGCAAAGCATGAACACGGGGCGTGACATAAATCCATTCCAATATTCCTAACCAGGAGTGCCATTTCACATTGAGGTGTATCCAATTATTATGAATCACTTGATGCAGTGCCACTACGGACATAATTTCTAAGGGAATGTCCATCAATGGAAACCATAAAGATGTAACAGTGTATAAAAGTCCGCCAGTAAAGCTATCTTTGTTTCCGCTCAGCCACCACGATTGCTTTGTTGAATGATGCCATTTGTGGGTCAACCAAAGAAATTGATTACTATGCATTATCCTGTGTAATGTATAGTCAGTGAAGTCCTGCAATATATATGCGGTGATGATCCTCAGCCAGAGAGGCACATACATTAGTCCTGCAAAAGTTGCTGACTCTCCCATAAATAGAAAAGTCAATAGTTTTATGATTACCACAGAAACGTATGCATAAATAATTCTAAAAACGAGTGATATTCCTGCCCATCCCAATTCCTTAAAGAAATTAGCTTTGTATTTAATCTCATGTAAAGGATAGCGAATTTCCCAAAGCCAGAATATCATACCTGTAATCAAAATTACAGTCCAATCTCTTAATAGGACTAATATTGTATCTATCATTGGTAACCTTAATGTATACTACCTAAGTATACTCTTATTAACAAATTTCCACAATACAACTCATGAAAAGGCTCAGTTCCTTAGTTCTAGCAGCACTCTTGTTTGTCAGCACATTCCTATGTATAACCACTGTTGCATTAGCAGATACAACTAACGATTATCTGAAGAATGAAAAGCTTTCTGGGCAATTTAGTGTTTCGGTTAAGTTGGATGCAGGAGTGAGATTTACCAATAGGACTAATCAATCGCTACCTGAGACGTTCACAAATCTTGGTAAATGGGCTGCTAGTAATGACACTGTCAACCTCATTTATAATAGTACAGAGACAAACACAATTACTTTTCCTCCGCATAAAGGTTTAACTTTTGTTGCGAATGAAACTATTGGCACAAACAACGACAACTCGGATGGTATTATCGTCAAGTCCTCTGTTCCGGCGTCTTATGCCACTGCTACTAACTTCCCGTCCGGTATTGATGCTGACTTTGTAGCTACTGGGGATTTCAATGGCGACAGTAAACTCGACCTGGCTGTTACAAATTGGGCCAATAATAACGTCTCGATATTACTGGGAAATGGTAATGGCTCTTTTAGTGCAGCGACTAACTTCCCGGTGGGTACTAATCCGGTCTTTGTAGTGACTGGGGATGTGAATCATGATAGCAAGCTTGACCTGGCTGTTGCAAATTTTACTAGCAATAACGTCTCAGTATTACTAGGAAATGGTAACGGCTCTTTTGGTACAGCGACTAACTTCCCAGTCGGTACTAACCCTTACTCTGTAGCGATTGGGGATGTGAATGGCGACAGTGAGCTTGACCTAGCTTTTACAAATTGGGTCAACAATAAGGTCTCGGTATTACTGGGAAATGGTAATGGCTTCTTTGGTGCAGCAACTAACTTCCCGGTCGGAACTTATTCCATCTCTGTAGCGATTGGGGATGTGAATGGCGACAGTAACCTTGACCTAGCCGTGACAAATTGGGTCAACAATAACGTCTCGATATTACTGGGAAATGGTAATGGCTCCTTTGGTGCAGCGACTAACTTCTCGGTCGGTACTAATCCCATCTCTGTAGTAATTGCGGATGTGAATGGCGACAGTAACCTTGACCTAGCTGTTGCAAATACTAGCAGCCATAACGTCTCAGTCCTACTGGGAAATGGTAATGGCTCCTTTGGTGCAGCAACTAACTTCCGGGTAGGTACTAATCCCTACTCTGTAGCGATTGGGGATGTGAATGGCGACAGTAACCTTGACCTGACTGTGACAAATTATAGTAGCAATAACGTCTCAGTCTTACTGGGAAATGGTAATGGCTCCTTTGGTGCGCCAACTAACTTCCCGGTAGGTACTAATCCCGAATCTACAGCAATTGGGGATTTCAACGGCGACAGCAAGCTCGACCTGGCTGTGACAAATTCTGGCAACAATAACGTTTCAGTCTTGTTGAATAACTGCTTCAAAAATACTTACCTAAATTTAGCCAGAGCTAAGAATTTTGTATAAATAAGCTCACTCTTAAACTCAGCTATGGTAATCAAGAATTTATGTCCTGACGGAGTTACACCAATCTGGAACAAAAGCCAGATGGAATCCCTTCTTGTAGAGGAGTGTCTTCCTGCCTGGGTACGCACTAACTACTCAACATTTGTTGAAACAATCCACGATCCTGCCTTCCCTTGCTTCTGGGGAACTATCGGGGAACAGAAGGGAATGATTCGATACCTGATTGCCTCATCTTTAACCGAGCCAAGCGTGGTTGAGCATACCCTTGAGGGTGTCTACAACTATATTAATGAAGTTAACGAAAATGAATTGCTTCAGCACGAGAATGCTGATCTTCTGACACTTGTTATCTTTTTCCCACCTGAACCAACGGTTCTCACAGTAGAGGAATATTCACGTCAGGCATTTGAATTTTTAAATGCGTTGCACAGCCTTGATGCGGTATCTTTTCCCTGTCATTGGTCCGCTGATCCGCAGTCTCCTAACTGGTCTTATTCTCTAGGAGGGTGTGCCTTATTTGTTAGTGTTTCCACTCCAGCAAATCAAAAGCGGCGATCGCGCCACCTCGGATCAGGAATGACTTTTGTCATCACACCAGTTGAAGTTCTCTTGAGAAAACACGGTGGAGAGAATTCGAGCATTTTTCGCCGCGTCCGCGAGTACGACGGCATTCCACCTCACCCTAACTTATTAATTATGCCTGGGAGTAGCAAAGTCGGTAACGAACTAACAGTGCAAGTGCTTCCGGATGATAACGATAGCGAGATCTCATTTGACTTTCAGTATAAATTTAAGGATTAGGCAACAACCAATGACCATCCAACTCATACAACGCAATTTAGAGTATAGCTTTGTAAACCCAAACGAAACTTCTGATTTTGTGGAAAAGACAATAAATGTCTTCGAGCAAGCATACCCAAAATTTTTAATACATGATGTCTGGGCAGATCCATATTCCCTAGCTCTATTTGAAATTTATCCAGAATTCCAGTTTGGCTTAGTAGAAGATACTACACAGCGTATGATAGCGCAAGGAAACTGTCTTCCTTTAGCATGGGAAAGCCGTTTTGATGAGTTACCGGAGGAAGGTTGTGACTGGGCCTTAGCTAAGGGATTTGAAGATCGAGAACAACACCGCCAGCCTAATGCCTTATGTGCAGTATCGATTTCAATCATACCGGAGTATCAAGGCAAAAATTTAAGTCAGTATATGATTGAATACATGAAAGAACTTGCCCAATCCCACGGTTTTAGTTCGCTGATCATGGCTGCACGTCCAAGCCTAAAACATCTTTACCCACTTACACCCATAGAGCGTTATATTAATTGGCGGGATAAAAATGGTCTTCTATTTGACCCTTGGTTACGAGTTAATCTCAAACACGGGGCTAAAATTGCAGGCATCTGTTTTAAATCTACGACAATTTGCGATACTCTTGCAGGTTGGGAAAATAGAGTCGGAATGCGTTTTCCAGAAACTGGTGACTATATTATTTCCAAAGGATTAGTACCTGTCAAAATTGACTATGCCAACAATATGGGAATATACATCGAGCCTAATGTATGGTTATACTACGACCTATATTAATATCTACTAAATCCTTTGGATTGCGAGGAGATAAAAGAGATGCTTACAGTCAAACAAAAACAAGATTACTTAAACAATGGTTATTTCACCCTTGAAGAAACTGTACCAAAAGCCTTAGTTGAAGAAATACGGCATGAAGTAGAACTTATTACCGAACAAAAACGTGGGGGAGTATTGCCTGGTGACTATGAATGGTGGTCCGATTATACTATCCCCGATCCAATTAGGTATCAAAAGATAATTCAGAGGCTTTTAGATCTGCCTACTGTGATGGAATCAGTGCAAGCTCTAATTGGCTCTGATATCTCCCTATTGATTAGCGATCTAGCAATAATTCGCGCGGGTACAGGATACATTGCTTGGCATCAAGACCATGGATATATAGTTGAAGTATTAAACAGATCTGTAGCCAATTCAACAAACGAGTTAAATGACGATGATCTTCGGTTGTTGGTTCCAGTAGCCAATCAAGCTACGGTATTCATAACTATATATTTACAGAATACCGATAATGCTATGGGTGCAATGCGAGTTATACCAAGTAGCCACCGATGGGAACATTCATTAGAGCCGTCTTCTGCTAATTCACTACATACAGAAATATGTCTTCCACTTCCT
>JACCEC011471178.1_pt1 | contig 15720 bp, 10 predicted proteins | sample 7450121 | NCBI WGS metagenome assembly JACCEC01 (sample SAMN15323455, study PRJNA562643) | freshwater metagenome | isolation source: river surface water | place: USA:Blue River Watershed | collected 2017-08-18 | reverse complement strand
TATGGCCCATGATTGGTTTGGCGACTATTGCGACGGTGATTGCTTCGCAAGCGGTCATTTCAGGTGCATTCTCGCTCGCCAATCAAGGCATATTGCTGGGCTTCCTGCCGCGCATGCAAATTCTTCACACCTCTGACACCGAACGCGGGCAAATTTACATGCCGATGGTGAACTGGCTGCTACTGGTGCTGGTGATTTTCACCGTAATTCAATTCCGCGAGTCCGGGAATCTGGCAGCGGCCTATGGTATTTCGGTAACGACCACCATGCTCATTACCACTAGTCTTCTGGCTGTGGTCATGTACAGGGAATGGAAAATTCATCCCGTACTGGTGGTTGCCCTCGCTACGGTATTTTTTATCGTCGACTTCTCTTTCTGGACAGCCAATCTGATCAAGGTCAAGGATGGCGGCTGGTATCCGCTAATGCTGGGTGCGATCTGCTTTGTGATGCTCACTACCTGGTACAAAGGTCGCAGACTCTTACGTGAACGTGTTGTCCATGATTCCATCCACCTGCCCGAGTTCGTTGAGTCACTGCTCGCGCACCCACCACATCGCGTAGAAGGCACAGCCGTCTTTCTTACGGCGCATATTGATTTCGTGCCAGTGGCACTGCTACACAACCTGAAGCACAATCGCGTGCTGCATGAGCGCGTCATATTCCTCAAGCTATCCATCTGGGACGTGCCTTATGTGCGTGATGAAGAACGCCTGACCATCAGTGAGTTGGGGAGCAATATCTACGTTGTGCGTGCGGTCCATGGTTTCAAAGAGACGCCCGACATCAACACCGTGCTGAAGTTACTTGAACAGCAGCATGGCCTCACGCTGGAATTGTCTGACACGTCCTTCTTCCTAGCGCGCGATACCATCGTCCCCAGCAATCTGCCGGGCATGGCCTTGTGGCGCGAACGTTTGTTTGCCTGGATGATGCAAAACGCAGCCAAGCCATCAGACTTCTTCCGCATTCCACCAAACCGGGTGGTGGAACTAGGAACGAAAATCGAAATTTGAAAAGGGTCGTCCGAGAAGGACTTTAGGACGGATCGCGTTTGGGTCGGGATCGCGTTTGGGTCAGACTAGCGAATTCGCTGAAACGGTGCGCGATACAACCACACCGGTTTGCCTTCCACGGTGCGAAGCACGGCCGTGGCTTGTAATTCTTCCGCAGGGAATTCAAGGCTGGCCAGCCACGCGCCAGGCCGTAGTTCGGCCGCTGCTTTTTCTACGGCACGCGGCATGGTTTCAGGTCGCTGAAACAAATACACCATGTCATGCATCGACCAATCTGCGGCCCACATATCACCTTGGCGTATCTTCGCCCACGGGCACAGCAACGCAGTCAATGCGCGCAATGGCCAGCTCCATTCAATACCATGCAGCGTGGCCTGCGGGTAAGCAGACCGCAATGCGCGCAAGCCATGACCCAAACCACAACCCGCATCAAGAATGGACGCACCCGCTTTGAGCGGTGCAGAAATCCCCAGGCCGGCGAGTGCCTCGGCGGGTGTCGGAAACAAAGGCGCATCGCGCCAGGCATTCATCGGATACACCAGCGCCACGATGACCAGCGGCAGTAACCACGCCCAGGCCGGCAAGCTCACCGCGCCTGACAATAGCAGTGATAACGGAAAACCTGCCGCCACCGCGACACGTCGCCAGAAAGTACCCGCCAGCACACTCAGCAGCGCGCCTAAGGCCGTCGCTGCGCTCAAAGCCAGCCAGATTATGACGCCGGCTTTTTGCAGAAACCCGTACACAAGCCAACTGCCCGCCCAGGCCATCAGGGCGGGCAAAGGCCAGCGCAGCAATAAAATCGGAATATTCGGCACGCGTGGATTATATTCGCGTCATGCAAACGACTGTGAAAATGACTACACTGCTTCCCGCATCTACCTCAAGCTGTCATTCCAAGGAGAACCCATGAAAGTCAAACAGATTTTGTCCGGTGTAGAGCTCGTGATTGCCGATATTGAGGTTCAGCTCGAAGGCGAACTGCGCTCCAGTCATACCTTATGCGCCCTGCTGCGCGATGAAGGCGGCAAGGAAGTGCTGATCCCACTTAACACCCCTGATGGTCGCCCTATCTTCATGAATCCTGAAAACGCCATCGCTGATGGCTCCGATAATTCGCATTAAGACATCCCATGCCCACCCGTCAGCTCACCGATACCTTCAACCGCTTTTTCGAATCCGAGAAAGCGGGCGGCATTCTGCTGCTTTTCGCCACCTTCATCAGCGTAGCACTCACCAATTCCGTACTGGGTCCTCAGTACCTCGGCGTGTGGCAAACAGAGTTTGCCGGTATGACGCTGGAGCATTGGATCAATGATGGTCTGATGGCGATCTTTTTCCTGATGATCGGTCTGGAGCTTGAACGCGAGTTGTATGTCGGTGAGCTATCCATCCTGCGCAATGCACTTTTACCGATTTTCGCTGCAATGGGCGGCATGCTGGTACCCGCTTTGCTGCATTACGGATTTAATGCCGGCCTGCCTTCTCAGCCCGGCGTGGGCATCCCCATGGCCACCGATATTGCCTTCGCACTGGGCGCGCTCGCGCTGCTGGGTACGCGCATTCCTGCGTCGCTGAAAGTATTTCTGGTGGCCTTTGCCGTTATCGATGATCTGGGCGCCATCGTCATGATCGCCTTGTTCTATACCGATACGGTGGCACTGCATTATCTGGCGGGCAGTCTGGCGGTCTGGCTATTACTGCTCAGTCTGAACCGCTTCTGGCGCATTGATTCAATATCAGTGTACGTGGCAGGTGGCGTACTGATGTGGGCGCTGATGCTCATGTCGGGTGTGCATGCCACAGTTGCCGGCGTCATGCTCGCGTTTGCCATCCCGTTCTGGAAACGAAGCGATGCCGAGTACTCGCCTTCCCATTATCTTGAAAACAGATTGCACAAGCCGGTTGCATTTCTAGTGCTGCCGATTTTTGCGCTGGCAAACACCGGCATCGTGATCGGCGCTGGCTGGCTGGAGAATTTGAGTGGGCCCAATGGCATGGGCGTCATCAGCGGGTTGGTCATCGGCAAACCAGTGGGTGTGGTGCTGCTGTCGGTCATCGCCGTCATGCTAGGCATCTGCAGTCTCCCGGCCGATCTGCGCTGGCGTCATTTGATCGGTGCGGGCATGCTGGGCGGCATAGGATTTACGATGTCAATCTTCATCACCAACCTCGCCTTTGCCGACCAACCGGAATTGATCAATGCTTCCAAAATGTCGGTGTTTGCTGCGTCGCTGATGGCGGGTGTACTGGGCTTTTTGTGGCTGCGATTTTGCGGCTCAGGGGAAGCCGAACCGGCCTGATCATCAGCGTTCATGCCGGAGAAACAAGCAAAGACGGTTAACCTGATTGCATCGGACCGACGTCCGAGTTCACTGCAGGCCTCTGAAGCCAATCAAAGAAAACGGTCCAGCAACCGGCGCGAGTGACGATCCATCGCACGCATGTCTTCGATGCGATAGGTCACACCATGGCTGTCCGTAATCAGCAGTCCGGTACCCCGCAAACGACGAATATCTTCCTCGCCTTTGAGAACAAAGCTGGTAATGCCGCGATCAGTGCGCACCTGCCAAGTGCTTGGGGTAGCGAACGTGGACACCGCAACCAGCCTGTCGATGACGGGAATGAAATCCCGCTGCGCAATCTCTTCCATCAACAGCTTGCGGCTGTCAGCGTCGAGTTCCGAAATGCGCGCGACAAAAACCAGTTCGTGACCCTCGCTATCGAGCAATGACACATTTTCCCCCGGCGCTTCAATCGGGAAAGGCTGCGCAGGCACGATTCCTTCATGCGAATCGCCATGCTCATCGGTGAATACCAAACGCCCAAACGCATCACGCCACAGCCGATGTTGCGCTGGCTGAAACTGTTTGCCACTAGTCTCTTCAGCCACGTCGATCACTTCGCTCACCTCTTTCATGACACCACCCGCGCCAGCGGAATGTGGACACTCGGTGGCTCCTGGTCTTCGGCATCAACATTGCGCGCCTGTGCTTCATAGAGCCGCCAGTACGCGCCACGCTCGGCCATCAGTTCTTCATGAGAGCCCAATTCGACGACCTCGCCACGCTCCAGCACCACCAATCGGTCAGCGCGGCGCAGTGTGGACAATCGGTGCGCAATTGCAATCGTCGTGCGTCCCTGCACCAGGTTATCGAGGGCTTTCTGAATTTCTTTTTCGGTTTCGGTATCCACGCTGGAGGTCGCCTCATCCAGCATCAGGATTCGTGGATTGATGAGCAAGGCGCGTGCAATGGAGATACGCTGACGTTCGCCACCAGACAAACCCTGACCGCGCTCGCCGACGATGGAATCATAGCCATGACGCAAGCGCAGAATGAATTCATGTGCGTGCGCAGCACGGGCAGCCGATACGACTTCCGCTCGCGTAGCATTGGGCTTACCGTAAGCAATATTCTCGGCAATCGTGCCGTGAAACAGAAACGGCTCCTGCAAAACCAAACCGATATGCTGCCGATAATCTGCGACCGAATGGCGCCGGATATCGGTTCCATCCATCATGATGGCGCCGTCCGATACATCGTAGAAGCGGCAGATCAGGTTCATCAGCGTGCTCTTGCCAGAACCACTGTGACCAACCAGACCAATCATTTCACCGGGGCGAATATCGAAGTTCACACCCTTGAGAATGCGGCGACTGCCGTGTCTGAAGCCCACTTCGCGCAGCGAAATCACGCCCTGCTGCGCTGGTACCGGCAAGGGATTGGTGGGCTCAGGCACACTGGATTTGTGATCCAGAATATCGAAAATCCGCTTGGCGCCCGCGGCCGCTTTTTGCGTGTGCGACACAATGCGGCTCATGGAATCGAGGCGGCCGTAGAAGCGACCAATATAGGCAATGAACGCCACCAGCACACCCACCGTCACCCCGTGATGCATCACCAGCCAGATGCCAAAACCCCAGACCACCAGCAAACCAACTTCAGTCAGCATCGTGACCGTGGGTGCAAACAAGCTCCAGGTACGATTCAGTTTGTCATTCACCGCAAGATTGTGCATGTTCGCATCGCGAAACCGCTGCGACTCGCGGGACTCCTGAGCGAACGCCTTGACCACCCGAATACCGGGAATCGTATCGGCCAGCACGTTCGTGACATCGCCCCAGATCCGATCGATCTTTTCAAAACCCGTGCGCAAACGGTCGCGTACCGAGTGAATCATCCACACGATCAGGGGCAGCGGCAACAGGGTCACCACCGTCAGCCAGGGATTGATTGTAAAAAGAATCACCGCCGTCATGACCAACAGCAGTACATCGGTGGCGAAATCAAGCGCGTGCAGCGAGAGGAAAACGCAGATGCGATCAGATTCATTACCAATACGCGCAATCAAATCGCCCGTACGCTTGGCACCGAAGTATTCAAGCGAGAGCGTCATCAGATGATCGAAAGTAGCGGTACGCAAATGTGCACCGATTCGCTCCGAGACGAGCGCAAGCAAATAAGTGCGCCACCAGCCCAGTCCCCATGCCGTTAACGCGGCAATCAGCAATCCGGACAGATAAATCATCACGTCGTGTGTGTCGATCTCTGCACCCGTGTGTGTGGGTATCAGGATCTCGTCCATCAAGGGCATCGACAAATAGGGCGGTACCAGAGTCGCGGCAGTCGCAGCCAGCGTCAGGAAAAAACCCAGCAGCAGCTGCAAACGGTAGGGTTTGGCGAAACGCCAGAGGCGGAACAATACCCAAGTCGAGACAGGCTGCAAAAGCTCGCGATGGCAGACCGGACACTCCTCACTCTCCTCAGGCAAGGCAGACTGACAACTAGGGCAGCGCGCAGCCGCTTCGTCTGTGGTCAAGGTCTGGCCAGCGCGGGTAATCTGTACACGCTCGAACTGCTGCATCAGGCGTATAGCGCCGACTTCCTGCTCCAGCGTGAAACGCCAGCGCGCAAGACAAGACTGTGCATTGTGCAAAGCCAGCGTCGCCACACCTGCATGGTCCGTGTGATGCAGACTCAAGTCACTTGTCAGCGTCCAGCTGACCCACCCGTGTCCATCCGAATCGCTTATCATTCGATCCGTCGTCAGCAGAACTCTGCTAGCGGCAAACCGCAAAGCCGAATCAAGATCAGGTTCCAGCATAGCCAGCACCTGCTCGCCTTCATGCAAAGGCGGCAAGGGTCTGTTCAGTGCAACCGACTGACTGTCCTGAGACAGAGCGCCGGTCGGTTTGGATGACGGTAAACTGGAAGACATGAATGAAGAAGTCGGGTCTGCGATGCAAGCTGTTTTTGGTTTGGGTCTCTGTGGGTGATGCCGCTTAGCCGCGGAAATCAACCCGAATTGTCGCGCAATCCGCCTGACTCGTCCAACTTGGTCGCGATATTACCCTTTTACGCCGTTTTAATTTGACATGACCCCACCTGCCGCTAACTCCCACATGCCTGAAGGACTTCTGGAAATCGATATCCTCCGGGTGACCTACCTGCGCGGTCCGAACATGTGGACCTACCGCTCGGTTCTGGAGGCATGGCTGGATCTCGGCGAACTGGAAAACTGGCCCAGCAATAAGCAGCCTGGCTTTATCGACCGCCTTTTGACGGTGCTGCCTCAGGTCGCGGCCCACCACTGCAGTCCTGGCGTCGCCTACGGCTTCGAGCAGCGACTGCGCGAAGGCACCTGGATGGGCCACATCCTGGAACACATCATCATCGAATTGCTCGAACTGTCCGGCATGGAAGCCGGCTTTGGCCAGACGCGCGAAACCACCAAATCCGGCACCTACCGCATGGTCTTTCGCGTACCCGATGAAACGGTAGGCCGTGTTGCACTCGAATCCGGTCTGGCGCTACTGCATGCCGTAATCAACCGTCAGCCCTTTGACATCGAGCCCGAGCTAGCCAAGATCCGAAAAGCGATTGACGAGCACTACCTAGGCCCAAGTACCGCGCATATCGTGGCCAGTGCCAATCAACGCAAGATCCCGCATATTCGCCTCAACAAGGGCAGCTTGGTCCAGCTCGGCTACGGCGCACTGCAAAAGCGCATCTGGACTGCTGAAACCGATCTGACGAGTGCTATTGCCGAAGGCATCGCCGCCAACAAGCACATGACCAAGTCGCTGCTGAAAAGTTGCGGCATTCCGATTCCCGAAGGTGATGTCGTTCATAGCCCCGAAGAAGCCTGGGAAGCAGCGCAAGATATAGGCGTTCCCGTCGTCGTCAAGCCACGTGACGGCAACCGCGGTCGCGGCGTTATGCTCAATCTCTCTACCGAAGAAGAAATCAAAGCCGCCTATGCCGTCGCTGTCGTCGAAGATATCGATGTGATCGTAGAGCGCTACATCATGGGACACGAACATCGTGTACTGGTGGTGGGCGGACAAGTGGTTGCGGTGTCGCGCGGCGAAAGCGCCTGGATCACCGCCGATGGGCGATCAACTATCGATCAACTCGTTGACGCGCAAATCAATAGTGATCCTCGGCGTGGCAATGCCGACATTCATCCGCTCGAAACTCTTCACCCAAAAACCAACAGCGTGATTCAAGCGAATCTGCAGCGACAAGGACTGATGCCTGATGATGTTCCGGAAGCAGGCCGTCGCGTGCTGATTGCCGCTAATGGCAATCATGCAATTGAATGCACCGATCGCATCCACCCCGATATCGCTCACCTTTGCACGCTGGCGGCCCGCGTGGTCGGACTCGACATCGCCGGCATCGACCTGGTATGTGCCGATATCAGCCAGCCGCTGGATTCTCAGGGCGGTGCCGTGGTTGAGGTCAACGCCGGGCCCAGCCTGCTCATGCATTTACGCCCGGCCGAAGGCGTGCCTCAACCCGTCGGCAATGCCATCGTCGGCCACCTCTTCCCCGAGGGTCAGCGTGGACGCATCCCGATTGTGGGCATCTCCGGCAGCGTGGTGACCACACCCGTTACACGCATGGTTGCTTGGCTCATGCAGCTCTCCGGCGCTCAGGTCGGCCTTGCCTGTCGCGATGGCTTATTCGTCGGCTCAAGGCGCCTCGAAAACGGCGATGCCACCCACTGGGAATCGGGACAACGTCTGCTGATTAATCGAAATGTTGAAGCCGCCGTATTCGAGCATGACCCGATCACTCTACTCACCGAAGGACTTGCCTATGACCGTTGCTGGGTCGGTGTCGTTACCGACAGCGCTCCGGTGGCCGGACTCGATGAGCAGTTGATGACCGAACCAGAGCACCGCTACAAGATATTGCGCACCCAGATCGACGTGGTAGTCGAAACCGGCGTCGCTGTGCTCAACGCCACCGACGACACCGTGCTGTCGATGAGCGAGCTTTGCGATGGTGACGTGATTCTCTACGCTGCTGATGGTCAGCACTCGGCATTGCAGACTCACCGCGAGGCTGGCAAGCGCGTCGTGTTCATTCGCGATGGTCAGATTGAATGCGCAGCGGGCGCTGCAGTCACGCATGCCTTCAACCTGCACGCTGATATCAGCCCGGCAGCGCGTGCGCTGCCTGCTGAAGTTCTACTGCCAGCGATTGCTGCCGCTTGGGCGCTGGGACTGGATGACGCGACGATACGCACGGGTCTTGAGACCTTTGCCACTGATGAGACTCAAAAACTGGTGATTGCCTGAGCATGGAAATCCTGCAAACAAGAGCCCTGCGCGGGCCCAATCTCTGGAGCCGTTACACCGCCCTCGAAATAGAAGTGCGCTGTGCCGCTGCCGAATTAGGCCTTGAACAAATACCCGGTTTTGAAGAACAACTGCGCAGTCTTTTCCCCGGCGTGGGTGAATTGCGCGCAACGGGTTATACCGGACCGCTGACCCTCGCGCATGTACTGGAAGCCACCCTGCTGGCCCTGCAGGCACAAGCCGGTTGCCCGGTCAGCTTCAGTCTGACCTCGCTAACACCGATGGCTGGTGTGTTTCAAGTGGTCGTGGAGTACAGCGAGGAAGATGTAGGCCGTCTTGCCCTCACAATGGCACAGCACATCGTCGCGCATGCCTTGAAAATTTCGACCGGGCAGATTGCCCCGCAAACGAACGCGCCTGATGTGCCGGCCATGCTGGCCGAGCTACGCGAGCTAGATGAAGACAATCGCCTTGGGCCCAGCACAGGCTCCATTGTGACTGCGGCGGTCGCACGTGGCATACCGTTCCGGCGCATGACCAGCGGCTCACTCGTGCAGATAGGCTGGGGCCACCGGCAGCGACGCATACAGGCAGCCGAAGTCGATTCCACCAGCGCCGTGGCCGAAGCCATCGCACAAGACAAGAATCTCACCAAGCACCTGTTGCATGCCGCTGGCGTACCCGTCCCGATCGGTGCGCCCGTGAAGTCCGTCGATGAAGCCTGGGAAGTCGCGCTGCGCATCGGCTTGCCTGTCGTGGTCAAGCCGCAAAATGGCAGCCAGGGCAAAGGCGTGACGGTCAATATTCAAACACGCGAGCAAATCGAAAAAGCCTTTCATGCAGCGACCGGCAAAAGCCCTGTGCTGGTAGAAAAATTTTTCCCTGGCAGCGACTACCGCCTGCTCGTCGTTGGCAACAAGCTCATTGCAGCAGCGCGACGCGACCCACCTCAAGTAACCGGTGACGGCGAGAACTCCGTCAGGCAACTGGTGGATATCGTCAATGCCGACCCGCGTCGTAGTGACGGTCATGCCACATCGCTGACTAAAATACGATTTGATGACATTGCCGTCACCTGCCTGTCAGCACAGGACCTGCATCCGGATTCAGTACCCGAAAAAGGTCGGCGCGTCATATTGCGCAATAACGCTAACTTGAGCACCGGCGGCACCGCTACCGATGTCACCGATGACGTGCATCCCGACGTCGCTGCTCGCGCCATTGATGCTGCAGCCATGGTGGGACTGCATGTCTGTGGTGTCGATATCGTCTGCGAAAGCATCATGCGTTCTCTCGAAGAACAAAATGGCGGCGTGGTCGAAGTCAATGCCGCCCCCGGATTGCGCATGCACCTGTCGCCGTCCTACGGCAAAGGACGCAACATCGGTGAAGCCATCATGCACCTGATGTTCGAATCGGGTGATGACGGCAGAATACCGGTGATCGCGGTGACGGGTGTCAACGGTAAAACCACGACCACCCGACTCATCACTCACGTGCTCGCTGCAAATGGTCTGTGCGTGGGCATGACCAATACTGATGGGGTGTTTGTCGATGGTCGTCAAACAGACAGCGGTGACTGCAGCGGTCCCAAGAGTGCACGTAATGTGCTCTCGCATCCTCACGTGCAGGCAGCAGTGCTGGAAACAGCACGCGGTGGTGTACTGCGCGAAGGCCTGGGTTTCGATAAATGTGCCGTCGCCGTCGTGACCAACGTCGGCGAGGGTGACCATCTCGGCATGAATCATGTACACACGCCCGAGGATGTCGCACGCGTCAAGCAAATCATCGTGCAAAACGTTGCACCCAACGGCTATGCCGTACTGAATGCTGCCGACCCTCTAGTTGCAGGCATGGCACCACATTGCCCTGGCAAGGTGATTTTCTTTGCGCAGAATGCGCATCATCCTGTACTCGTCACCCACCGTGCGCGTGGTAATCGCGTGGTCTTTGTGGAGGGCGGCGATATCGTTGTAACCGAGGGGGCGATGCAGCATCGTATGCCTCTGGCTGATGTACCGCTCACACGAGGCGGACTATTGGGCTTTCAGATCGAGAACACGCTGGCCGCCGTTGGTGCCTGCTGGGGACTCGGCATGGAATGGCCGCAGATCGTTGATGGCATCACCAGCTTTCACAATGACAGCAAAAACGCACCGGGTCGATTCAATCTGATGCGCTATCGTGATGCCACGGTGGTCGCTGATTACGGACACAATCCGCATGCCATGCGCGCGCTGGTCGCCGCCTTTGACGCACTACCTGCCGATCAGGGCATGAAACGTACCGTCGTCATCAGCGGAGCCGGCGATCGCCGCGATGAAGATTTACGCGAACTCACACGTGTACTTGGTGCTGCCTTCGACAACATCGTCCTATTCGAGGACGCCTGTCAGCGTGGTCGTGCCGATGGTGAGGTTCTGGGACTCTTGCGTGAAGGTCTGGTAGGTGCAACACGCGCCACCCATGTGGAAGAAATCCGCGGCGAATTTATCGCCATTGACCGCGGTTTGTCACTACTGAAACCGGGTGACCAGTGTTTGGTGCTGGTCGATCAGGTCGAGGAAGCGCTGGCGCATCTGGCTATGCGGGTAACAGAAAATTAGGGCGTGTGATCAATTAGGTTTAAACATCCTTACAACACAGCCTCCAATCCTTTGCGCTCAATTAAATTGAGAAGTTTGAGAGACGGACCACTAGGCCGCTTGTCTCCGGCTTCCCACTTCTGCACAGTCGATAAACTCGTGTTCAGGACCGCGGCGAATACGGCTTGACTTAGGCGGGAACCCTCACGTAACAACTTGATTTTCTGCGGCGCCATCTCATGCACGTCGAGTCGACACAATGCATCAAACTCACCCATTCGTCGTTTGCTGATAAGTCCGGCTCCGTGTAGCCCAGTCGCTGTCTGATGCATCTCATCAAGGATGCGGCTTTTACGCTTTGGCATCGTCATTTTTTATCTCCACAATCTCACCGGCTGTCAATGCAGACGCTAGTTGGCGATCATCAATCTATACCACTAAGTGCTATAGATTGCTAGGGGCCGGCTCTCACCCGCGACGCCGGTGCTGGATGGCCGGGCGACCGGGGTAACTCTCAACTTGACTAGCCAAGCCTTTAAAGTCAGCGAAACTTGCTGGGGACACGGTCATTATTGGGCGCCTTTCAGAATCAATTGTTACGCTTGGCCTGTAGTTTAAGTTTGTAGCCAAATTTGATTGCTCATCATGCGCGTAAATCATGCGCCAATGCGGCTCGATTAAGCGCAGCCACATCGAAGCAGATTCGCTGCTTGATGCCCTAAGCGTCGCGCAAGTTGCCGCCGGCGTCATAGGCATAGGTGAGTTCTTCACCATCCGGATAGACCAGCCGCTGCAGACGGCCGAAGGTGTCGAACAGGTACTCGGTGGTCCCTGGGAACTTTATTTCCGTTGGCGGTTAGCCGCACTTTCGGAATGCGTACCTATTTGGCAATACAAACCGAAACGCTCATCAGTCGACATAGCATCAGTAAAAATTGTCTTTAGATCCTGCACTGTTTCGTAAAAAAATTTTGCAGAAATATGTCTCGGTTTTTACTCGCCCGGGCTACATCGACGCGAGTGAACTGAGTCAGAGGCGATGATTTTTTAGCACATCAACGTAAACGTTAATGCAGTCTTGCGCCAACGAAGGTGGCGGATAGGGATCACACGGAAATCGTCGAAGCGATCCGGCACATGTTATAAAAACTTCACTCTGCCACGCAAGGCCTCAATCGAGATTTGCGCCCCAGCGATGGCTTTACCACCGGGCTCACCGCCGGCAATGACGCCCTTGCCGGCCACTGGCGCCAGAGAATCAACACGAAAACGAGCCACATCGCTACCGTGGCGGATGAAGCAGGACTCGTCGAAATACAAACGATCGCCGTTATCGTCTATCTCGTCAAAATCAATGCTGTCGAATCCAATCAGCTGCCGCACACCCGATTCGCCATTCGTGATTTCCATTTCATGGATATCTTTTGTCGAGGGATCAATCACAAAAACCTGCATGGCGCTCTCCATTCACTGTGATCGCTGCAGCACACACGCTGCAGCAAAAAAATCAGCGCGCATGCTATCACGCATCGCCATAGGCGGCGGGATGCTGGGGCAGGTGGCAAGGATCTGCCATATCGCCTGTTGAAACGGCAGGAATTTGCCGCAGACGTGCAGGAAATCTGGAGAGCACCACATAAGCCAGCAATGGCATGTTTTTTGCACCCTCCGAGTTCAATTTCACACTACCAGCCGATGCCACCAGGCAGCGGACCCGGAAACCATGCAAATCGAAGGCTCAAAGGGGTTCATTCCAGTGACGGGGGGTACCTCACCCAACCAGGCCGAAGCCAAGGCGCTGCTCCTGCCAGAGCTGCAAAAACTCATACCCGAGTCGAGTGCGGCCGATACTGCGCCCAAGGGTTTCCCAAAGGGGGTGAGCTGGACTGATGCCTACAAGATGGTCACTGGGTGGCACCGTGACACTGAAGATTCGCAACCCAAGTTCGGCATTCTGGTTGATCGACTCACTGGCGCGATCAATGGCACCAAGACACTGGCCAAACTGGGATACAACGATCTGTTGCGCTTTCCGCGTGGCACCTCAGTTCAGGGCGCGATCGACAAGCTCTACGGCACCACATCGAACGGTTTTCTGGCCAAAGCCTTGTCTCAAGCGGGCGTTTACGATTTGCGCGATTTTCCGACCGGCACCCGCGCCTATGAGGCCTTCAAGCTCATCGAAGACCCAGAAAATCCCGGTGTAGTATCGCGCGACAAATATCTCGAATACCAACAGGCCTACAAAAGTCTGGCAGCTATCGGCATTACTTCGCTACAGAACTTCCCGAAAGGGACCACATTGGTACAAGCCAGGGACATACTCGCACCCAAGGCAGGGCAAATGCTGACGATGATGGGTGCAGATGACAGCATTTTTGCCAATCCTGATCTGTCCCCACTCGACAAGCTGGCAATCACCATCAATCTGCCCAAGACCATCAATCAGCTGGTTCCCCTGCCCTCGGACACTGAACAGCGTACCGCCATGGTCAACAAGTTCCGCGCGGTATCGGAACAGGCCGGCGCGGCGCGCCATCTGGGCATGATGGGTTACGAGAGCCTCGAGCCATTCAAAGGCATGAGCGCCCTCAAAGGGAAAGAACCCAAAGCCCGCGATGCGTTGGCGCTGGTTAAAACCACCCCGCAGCCATTCGACCTGCCGAAACCCGCACCCGTCACCAGTGGCAAAGATAATTATGCACGGCTGTTCATGCCCACCACAGCCAGCAAAATACGCACCTATGGAACACCCAATCCGGTGACTAAAACCGTGCTCGGTCCTCAGACACAAGATCGCGTCACCAAAAGCCTCCTCCCGCCAACCCGAACCGTGACCGCGGCTGAGGTACTGGCTTTCAACCAAGCCTACTGGGGCCGGAGGTAGACCCTGTCCCGTTTGGCCACCGCGAACCGAGCGCGCCGCAATTGATGCTAAATTAGTCTTGTTTCCGAAAGGAAACCACGTCGACAACGGACGTTGTCCCATCACATTCATTCGCTCGAGACGGTCGCATGATGAAACGAGGCTTTTTCCTTTTGCTGTGCCTAATGCTGCTGCAGGCAACGACGGCACAATCGCAGGGCGTCTTCGAGGTCACGAAAAACGTGCCACTGGTGTTCAGTGACGCCGCCGGCACCCGCGTATTGGCAGAGACCGATCGCCCGCTGAGTCCGGAACAAGCCCGCGAGCGTCTTGATGATTTCAAACCACCCGAATCCATCGGCAGCATTCAGCCTCGCCAGTACTACTGGGTACTCAGCCAATTGCAAAGCCGGCTCGACACGGACAGGGAAATCCGCATCGAAATGCCGATGTGGGAAGCGATGCACCCTTCCGTGATTTTTGACGATGGGAGAACACAGCGGTTACAGTCCTCTGGCAATTTCTGGGGTAATTATTCCAAGCTGGGCGATGCCAATCCTTATGTCATGGGAATAGATGCAGCACCCAGCCAGTTTGCGGTATTCACGCTGCGCCGAGGTGAATCGGTCATGCTGCTCACCCGGGTGCGCGCGAGTGCCAATTTCATTCCCAAAAGCTTCTTACCGTCTTTTTCCGAGCATGCGCGCATGCTCGAGTTGCGCCGATTCGGACTGCATATCGAAGGCATACAGGCGGGCGTGCTGCTGGCACTAGGTATCTTCGGTTGGTTCTCGGTATTTCAGAACCGCGATCGCACCAGCCTTGCCTATGGGGTGTGGATTCTCTTTGCGCTGCTCTCAGCGACTTCCTTGCGGGTGCATGATGGCAGTCGGCTGTTCGAATTTTATGTCGACATCGAGGGTCAGCGCACTGGCCATGTGATGACCGCAGCAGTCATCATGAACATCCTCGCTTATTTTCAGGCGATGTGCTACGTGGTCTTCGCGCGCAGTTTCCTTGAACTGAAAACCCATATGCCGCGCGTGTACATGGCAACCAATGTGTATCTCGTACTCACACTGGCGCATTTGTATGTGGTCGCGTTTGTTCCCCACTCCATTCCACAGACGCAGCTATGGTCACCCCTGTTCGTCATGTTCTTGCTGGTTTTGGTGACGATTTTCAGTTGTGCCTTCGTTCGCTATCGTCAGGGTTTGCAGATCGCAAAATTCTTCATGTTCGCGATGGTGCCTTACTTCTTTTTTCGGGTGATTTTTTTCCTCGGCATCCTGAACGTACCCTCGCCCTTCAGCCAACTTGAGAAATACGGTATCGGGCTATTCCTGCAAAACTCGAACACCGCGCAAGCGATGGGAGTGTGCGCCGAAGCGATGATCATGGCGATGGCTGTCATTAGCAAGACGCGCTGGCTGCAACAGGAGCTGAATCAGAAAATTCAAGCACAGAAAGAACTGGTCGAAAACCAAAACCATTTACTTGAATCTACCGTCGCCCAGCGCACGCACGAACTGGTGGAAAGCAAAGCCGAACTCGAAAAGCAGCATGAGGTTGTGGTCGATTCCATCCGCTACGCCAGCCGACTGCAGCGCGCTCAACTACCGCGTCTGCAACGCATAGAAAAATACTTTTCCTCGTTCCACG
>JACCEC013132564.1_pt1 | contig 15731 bp, 16 predicted proteins | sample 7450121 | NCBI WGS metagenome assembly JACCEC01 (sample SAMN15323455, study PRJNA562643) | freshwater metagenome | isolation source: river surface water | place: USA:Blue River Watershed | collected 2017-08-18 | reverse complement strand
TTACTAGGTTTAACTGTCATTTTGTTCGTGGAAGTTGATTCATCACATGTAGTTGCAGATTTAGAAAATCTACCACCATCATTAATGGCACATGGACACGATGAGCAAGAAGTGATTCTGGAAGCTGGAAATTATAAAGCTCATGTTTTAAAAGTCTCGGAACATCGACATACCTCGCCATCCCACATAGACGAAAAAGCTCTACACCATTGGGTCGATCATGCTATTTTTAATTCCGCATTTAAACCAGGCACATTCGATGAATTGCTAGATAAATGCCACCACGTCCCAAATAATGCCGAATGCGCCGCTCTCGCATTAATTTTTGGATTTAAAAATGAGTCAATTGTTAAAAAATTGCAACATCTCAGACTTGATGATGGGGATAATTTATCAGATGAAATGTTAGAAAAAATAATGGACTATATAAGAAAATTCCATCGTGATGGTTCAGATCCACAAGAATTGAGATTAATGTGGGCGCATTTCAATCATTCAGGTAAAACTGATGAAGCAGTTGATGATTGGGATTTAGACTCCGTTGAATGGGAACCCGAAAAATAAAAAACGCCCTCATGGGGCGTTTTTTTAGTTCCAGTAAATGTTTTTAATCATTGACGCCGCAGTGTATTCGCCACGTGAGATTAGTCTAGACTCAATTCTACGCATCTCATCATATTGACCCATCACAAGATCAAGCTCTTCCTTAGATTGCGGATTTTTGAACTTAATAAATGCGTCCAAATCACTTTTTGGTGGTTCTTGGAACAGAATAGACATACTCGATCCAAGTGCTTTAAAAAATTCTACAATTTTTTCCATTTTTAACTCCGGTTAGGGTTTCAACTGTGTTCGCCTTGTGGGCACCTACAGTATTTATGCTGCGGTGCAGCAAGTATAGGGTTTTCCCTACCCGGTGTCAAGCATTAGATGAATAGGTGGTCAGAATACACAATTTCGCCGTCTACTACAATTTCGCAAATTCGGCGGCGACCCGATGGGCCATTAAAGGAAATTTCAACTGGCGCGGTCTTACCTTTAACATAACTATCAATACAATTTGTTGTGCTTTCCCAATAACTAATTGCAAGCTGACCATTGTTTGCACAAGTTAGGTCTAACCAAAGTCCTGCCCCTTTTAGGTTGGTATCATCAACATAAAATTTAATCATAACGTTATCAATGATGGTGCTGACAATATTGGGTTCATAGGAAGTATTCACCTTACCTTTTTTGCAGAATGAAACAATTTTCAAAAAATTAATGTTGTTCAACATTAGTGAATCAAAATTTTGCCATACTTCGTCTTGTAAATTTGTCTCGGAAAATTTAAATTCTGTTGGGTCGAACGTGAAACACTTACCTGTGCGCTTGTCTAAGAAAATAAAAGTGTTTTTAACATCACTAGAATTGATAGTTCTTAGGACCACATCGCCAGAAAGTTTATAGTGTTGAACAGATACCATTTATGTTTCTCCATTAAAAAAGCCGATGCTGAATTATAGCATCGGCTTCCTCAAAGGTCAACTAAATTCAGTGGGCGTCGTAATGTTCCAACAGTCGTTCAACTCTTGACATTAGTACATCTGCCATATGACCCGCATTTGCAAAACCTGCGTCTTCAAAAATTTGAAGAACATCATCATGATGAATCAAATGTAATCTTGCAACCGCATTAGTTTCGGCCTCTGGAAATTTTTCAAATACAAAATCAAACACATCCTTTGCTGGACTATACTGTCTCAAAGATTTATGCGATTTAATATCATGGTGATTGTATTCTTTCGAACCACCTTGGGCTCTAAAGTTAAAACTACCACCATGATCAACTGAAATTAACTCTTTGGTAATTTCATCTCTAACCTGATTGTCAATTTCCAATCCAACGATATCCCAATTTTCACACAAAATTGCGGCAATGTAGCTTCTACCCAAATGTTCTGCATCTGGTTTAGTAATTTGGTAAAATTGATTTCCGAGGACTTTCAAATTTGGGTTCCATGGACTCAAAATTCCCAATGACCCGTTATGGATGCTTCGATAGCCATACTCTTTCAAAAACTCCGTATTTTCACATACCACAATCTGAACATCCAAAACTCTAACACCCATGAGTTCATGGATTTTAGTGGCTGCATATTCGCTTTCAACCTGCTTTGGGTTTTTATAAAATTTAATATAGTGCTTTTCACCTTCTGGGCCAATAAACAATCCGCCTGGGTTCGAACCAAGTTGTGAATGAGGTTTAAATTCCCAACTATCATCAATTACTTGGTGTGGTCGGATTTCATCATTCTCCATTAAATTAATTTGGGATGAGATTTGCGCAAGTTTCATTTCGTATAAAGTTTTATTTATTTAGGTCGAACCAATCTTACCCATCATGTTCAATGTGATGGCATTTAATTTTTCATTTTCGACTCTAGAAACCGGATGTTTAATATCTAAGCAATGCGATGCTAAATGAGTAGTCATAATTCTAACTGATGCTTCGTTGATTCTAGATGCGACAATAACCCTGGTATGTGCTGGGGTGATACTGGTAATTGCACAATAAACTTCATCTGGAATTTCAGTTTCCAAAGGATAAAATGAATTGGCGAAAATGCTATTTGCCGTGGGAAGTAATTTTGCTTTGTACCAAGTTAATTCGATTTGTGAAGACGACATAAAGACTCCTAAATTTTTATGCATTTTAGCAAATTTAGGAGTCTCTTGTCAATAGTTCATCTTGATGAAATTTTCTTTTTGTCTTGTTTAATTTCTGATTTAGTTACTCCCGGGGGAATAATTAGACCAGATGGCAACTTCACATTATGTTCATCTAAAAATATAAAGTCGGGAACACATCTTGGAAGAATAATTTGTCTTTCAGATAAAGTCATTCGACCCGGATCTGAAAAAATACAATCTAACTTCTTTCCAGCAAAAGTGTTATTTGTTATTTGATGTTCTAAGATAATTTCCATACTACCGCCATTTGTGAAGGTATAGAAGCACCCTGGAACTGTCGGTAGTAACTGTGAGGATAAGTTTAATGCGCCCAAAATCCCATAAACTTTTGTAATTAAATGATTTTTGGTAATTGCAACTTGACTAATCCCGGCAATAGTTTTACCACGTAACAGATGCAACACAATGTTTGTTGCTAGTCTGGTTGTATATCCTTTTTGTCGCTGAATTCCTGTTACATCCATGTATGTGTCCTACCATAATACCATGATGAAATGTCGGGACCATTTCCCCGAACCACTACCTGAAAATCCCACAGTGAAACGAAATGATTTGAATTTTCCACAAAATGTTCTTTTCCATTTTTAATACATTTGATTCCAGTGTTTTCAAATATATCCAAATGCGAAATACTCAATACTGGTGCGTTTACAAATACTCCAGTTTTTTGTGAGGTTCGTAATACATCACGCCAAATAAGTTTTTGAACTTTATCAATATCGAGAACTCCAAGCTTGAAGTTGCCCTGGAATTCATTACTAACATTGGTTTTGTCGTGATATTTGAACTGTGTATTCAAAAAAGGATTTTCTTCAACGAATGGGCCATCTCCATGTCGCGTTAAAAATGTTCTAATACAGTAAATCGGAGAAATGATATGGTCAAGTTCATTTTCCTTAATAAAGGAGCCCACATTCAGGGTTCCAGTATATGAAGGAGTGACAAATGGGAATTCACCAAATTCTTGGTCCAGCATAAGACCTTGGGCGCCTTCAAAAAGTAGATGCCGATTAAGATTAGGCTTATAAGTATTAAATGTTTCAATACTCCAATTTGAAGATGCATTCAAAAGTCGTTTGGTGATAAACTGAACCGCAGATTTATTTTTATACATTTCTGGTATTTTTTCATCTGGGATTCCCATACTGTTGAACCTATCCATGTAGTAATCTTGGGTCTGACCAATTTTATTAAATAGATCCACCCCAAACATTGCAGCGTATGTATCAATAGGAATAACTTCGTGGCGCCGTAGTGTCTCATTAATTCCAAATCCACAAGTTGCATTTCCACCAAAGTGTTTCGCAATAATTCTATTCGCTTCAGAATCCATCGCACAAGTCCACGGATTATACTCAGACACGCAAACTTTCTGCTTGCGATAAAACATACTTTCTTGACACTTAATTTCTTTTTCTATAACAATAGGATTAACCACCACATCTTTAGTGTATAGAGTAGTAGTAACTCCTGCAAAATTTGCAGAGTTCAAACTTTGATTTACCACCCGATAATTACCATGTTGAACAGTGTGCCCAGCTTGGGCACCACCGTTAAATCTAAAAATTCCGGGAAGGCCATCAAACCTTTCTGCAATTTTACAGGTTGTCATACCTTTTGCTTCATCACCAAAACCTGCACCAACTACTACAAATGCTTGTTTCATTTTTCCTCCAATTGTTAAAAAGCGGGCCGAAGCCCGCTTTTTTAGGCATGAGCCCTTGCTCGAATTTCTTCAAAGCTTTCGTCAATAAGCAGCGATCCATTTTCATAGACCTTGCGAGTGATAATTTCTGCGTCTTCTGGGACTTCATCCGAAAGTAGATCGATGGTTTTAATTTCACCACCAGTCTTGATCGTAATAAGAAGTCCCATCTTCGACTTCTTCCCTGGAGTCAGCTTTTGGCAACCATGCCATCCATCATCAGTTAGGAAAGCAGAACCCTTCATTGCAAAAGATTTATCATCTCTGGAAACCTTTTGCAGTAGAGCACCACCAGAACCAAACACAATACTGGACGGGCAAATGCCCATAGAGATCAGCTTGCGCATGAGGCAGACTGCACTAAGAGTATCAACACCATCACCTTGAATTACGCCCACCATAGCAGGAATCTTAAGACCCTTACTATTGAGTGTATAACCAAAAGTGTCAATCAACTTGTTGATGATCCAAGGAACGGTAACTTGCATGTCTCCACTGTCCGGACGAAGAACCAGTTTTTTACCAAGCTTATGTATCTCAGTAATTTCGTCGGTGTATTCGCAGAACATCTCAACACATTTTTTCCAGTCAACTGTATCAATGACAAAACTTAGGATTTTACATTTTTCATTAGTTTTTACAACTTCAATCATGTGCTTTAGATAATCTCGCTCTTTTTCCTCCGACGTTCCAAATGACAGCGCAATGTTGTGTTCTCCAGCCCAAACACTGAAGCCGGACACTCCGGGATTTTTTCCATCTGGATACCAACGACGAATTGCCCGCAGACATTCAAACGTGTCCGTACCACGGAAATTCAGAAGGTGGGCCATCCCGCCATTTTCCGCCTGCTCATTACAAGTCACCCCACGACCAGCAAAATCATGATATGCAAAATCTAGACCTGCCATGTCGGCACCGGCCTCACGCCAAATAGCTTCAAAAGTCTTGCGACGTTCGTAACCATCAGAAGCAATCGTGGTGCCATACCATACTGCACGAAGTAGAGAAGTTTCTACCCAACCAACCAAACTCTTGAAATGCTCTTCCGACAGGGCACCGTCTTCTGCGGTAACTGTAATAAGAGCATTCCGAGAAGGAATTGGCATACCTTCGGGAACTGTCGAAATAGAAATAGGTAGGAACTTGTAATTGTCAACAATCGTCTGCCACATTGGCTTATCGAAAGGAAGGCCATGGAGTGAAAGATCGTGCTCAACTTCATCAATCATCCATTGTTCAATGGGAACCAGTAGATACTTTTTAATCCAAGCTTGAAGCCCGAACATAATAACAGTTTTATTCTCCACACGGGGCTCAATATAAGCCGTCATGCCGAAAACTTTAGAACACATGAGGAAAGGGTGAGACCACTTATAGCTATCCGTGCAAGCCACAGGGTTAAACTTATCAACATTAGAAAAAACATCATACGTCATAAATCGCTCCGATTTTAGAGTAACTGGCGCTGATAGGAGGCCCAGCGCCGGAAGCCTTACGTGCATTTTACTCGGGTTGCCGTGGCGGTGTCAAGTGCGAAGCAAGCAGACCCGAAAACGCATGCCGAAGGGCGTCATCTTCAAAAATTTTACTAGGCAATGGTTCATCCCCCGTTAGGGCAAGAACCTCCAGCGCAGTAACACAAATTTTAGTGATGTCGTGGCTATTTTTACAATAAAGAATTCTTGATGGTGGCATAATTCGCTTCCAACCATTAATAACAGAACTCTTCCCAGAATAAAAATAATTACCCTCTTCAATCACAACATGGAAAATTTGCCAATCTTTAGCAACTTCCGCATAAAGTTCTTGCATAGAAGAAAATTTAGGATATTCCTTGTTGCCGAATACCTTTTTCCATTCCGTCTCTGTTAGCGGAATACTGGCAGGCGGCTCATCACCAAAAGTAAAAATCACACCTTTTCGCCCACATTCCTTTGCGTCAGTTGCAGTACAATACTTGGCAAAATACCAAGCTTGATCATAACCCTCATGATCATTACCACCACCACGACCTTCCATAAAAAGCTCGCGAGTTTGTTCGATAATTCGCAGATCGGTTTCAAATTGACTTGCTTGTGCTGGATAACTATCATATGCTCGTGGATCGCCAATACCCATAACCAAAATGTGCGGGTCTGAAACCACCGAATTGTTGATAATGTGCGACATTAAGTTGGGAAGATGTTCTTGGGCAATTTGAGCCGCATACTTCCCCATAGAACCAGTAACATCCAACCCAAGAATAATTGGAGTTGAACGTGGGTTCAATTCAGAATCTCGACTTTCTCGAACTTGAATATTTTGAACCACAAAATCACTTGGCGGTGCTGCAGTGTTAGAGAATACTGCCGAAACAGAGGTCGCAGCCCTATAGTTAGTTGTATCAGAATAAGTTTGATAATCCGCGTCAGACCAACGAGTGTATCCCATTTCAATTTCCTTTCATCGCCAGTGCAGAGTTACACACCCATAACCCGCTCGCTTGGCTTTAGCCATGTTCCAAATAGCAGACAGAAAATTCTGCCCAGCCCAGAATTGCGTGTATCGATATTCACCAAGATTCTGGTCACGCGCCCACACCTGAACTTCAAAAGTATTTCCCATTTTTAACGATCGAAACGAGTGACATTTTGAATCTTGGGTGCATCAAATGTCGATGCCATACCACCACTTTGCATCATTTGCATCATTAGCATCATTTGCATAGGATTTTGCGATCCGCCTTGAAGACCACCCATTAGCATAAATGGCATAATCTTGTCAAATGCAGCAGCATTTGCCTTACCACCGCCAACCATTGCCATCATCATTAGCATTTGCTGCATACCTTGTAGACCTTCCGTCCCACCAGTAGTCATACTGATAAGTGGTCGCAGAACCATCACACCAGTATCCATACCCATAATGGTCTTCTTTGGGGGCACCCAAGAACCAGTATCGCCGCTCGGCTTCATCGTCTTATAACGTACCCCTGCATCAGTCTCTTTTCGTTCAATAACCCACGAAATCTTTCCAGCACCAGTAATAATAATGTCTCCCTCCTTCACATCAACTTTTTGGGTCGATTGTGCATACGCAGGAATTGCAACACCAAATTCAGACATCATGTTGATGTTGATAGTTGCATCATCACCAGAACCTTCAAGAGTTGCAATACCCTCATCCGTAACAATACCCATCTTGCCAGTCAGGGCGTCCCAAACAACACCATCTGCACGCCGAAACATCGTTTCAGTAAGACGAGAAAGATCAAAACCGTTCATCATTGTTAGCTCCTAATTGTTGAATTTCTTTTGCCAGAATTAGCAAAAAATAGTTTATATCATTTAATTAAAATTGTCACCGCTGAGACACTGCCCAGTTCAAAATGTGCCAATGATCTTCCATCCATTCAGTATGGGCAAGTGCTTCACCAATCGGCATCCAAAACACCCTTTTCACTTCTGATGCTTGCGGGGTAACAGATGGAAGTGCCTTGGTATCATCAAGCGAAAAAAGAAATGCCTGAGTAATAACACGTGCCTTAAGAGAACGTTCCGGATGATCAAAAAGTTTAGAAGCCTTCACTGACATCCGCAGAATGTCCTTCGTGATCTGGTCGGCCTTTTTACCATTCACAATTTGCAATCCAGTCTCTTCATGAGCTTCGCGAATAGCACATTCCAACAAGGTTTCACCAGGGTCCAAATGACCACCCGGCAAAGCCAACAGACCCTTCCCTGGATTAATGTTCCGTTCAACCACTAACACATGATTCGATTGAATGACTACCGCATCAGCAGTATTGATCGTTACCGGGTAAGGAAATACGGAAATTTTCTTTTTATAATCCTGGATAAACTTGTATTCCTCTAACTGATTTGCGAAGAATTCGGTCGCAACATACCACTTTAGAAACTCAACAGTTTCTTCGGGCAGGCTCGAAAACACTTCATCGCCATCAATGTCATCCACCGTCTTAATGTGTTCGTACATATGAGTTCGAAACTTAGTGGCGGACAAATTATCACCTACGGGATCAATCAAGTCAAGTCCCCATTGCGGGAACGAACGAAGGTAATACGTCGAAGCATCACGATCTGATCCAACAATGGTGATTTTGTCAGTGTACGGAGAGAAATGTTCATAAACTTTCTGCGTAACTTCGGCACCCCATTGCGTATCGCTGTAAGGATAGTCACGAATAAAGCCGAACTCCAATTCGCCATCAAATGCCGCGCCACGAAACGCCTTCTTGATGACGCCGCGCCGCTCAGATGCGGAAAAGGGATTTTTAATAGACCGTGATTGGTGTGCTGAACCAATCAGGACGAGAACAGAGTCATAATTGTCCAATCCATGTTGAATTAGTTGAACATGACCGTGGTGGAAGAGAGAAAACCTTCCGATAATAACTGCTACATTTGCCATTTTTACACGCTCCGTGGTTATGGTTGATGTCGTCAAATGACGACATGATTATTTACGACATTTCAAACGAACTTAAACACTTTATAGTTTATGGTTACAGTTCCATCATGGTTACAGATTATAGAGTCTCGCGATCCAAGGTAGCAAGATTTACACCACCCGTCTTCATCTTGCACATTTTCAGCCAGCCATTTTTCAACTTCGTTTCGGTGGTAGTAACGAACTGAAGGATCAGAACACACCACAGACCTGCGCTCAACAATTTGCTGCTTACCAACATTTTCCAGACCACGAACTGTTGCCGGAACATCATGTTGCGTCATGCCAGTGACAAGACGCGCAAACTGTTCAAGTGTCAGTTTGGTTGAAAAAAATTGAACATGACTGGACCGATCAACAATTTCGAAAGTAACCTCGTCATTGCTATTTCGGACAATGGTAAGTTCAACGTTGATGTGTTGCTGCATTTGGTTCCCCATTAAGTAAGTGCCTTGTTAACGTCGGCACCGTTATAGCGGCCTGCGTAATGCGTTCGCATGTATTGCTGGGCTGGGCCACGGTCTTTAATGCCTACACCCTGAAGGATACTAGCAATCTCGGCGACTGTCAATTGCGCCGGCATGTATTTGCCAAGAATCGCCAGCTCCCGCGTAGACTGGTCGGTAACACCTGTGAGGTTTTGGGTTTCGGTTACTCCATCCATAAACTTCTTCAGGATCTTGACAACTTCCGCGTCAACCATAACTACACCCTGTTTTTCTTTAGTTTGCATTTCACCATACAGAGTTGAAAGGAATGTCAGTGTGGCACTATCTCGGGCGATTCGAGCAGCCTTGATGTCTTCGATAATTTGTTCTTTCAGCATGTTCAGTCCTTTTTATGTTGATTAAGTTGCGTCATGTGTTGCAGAAGTTTCGCTTCCTCTTCATTAAAATCAATTCTCATGTATTTGTTTATTAGACTGATTTCATCTTCAGAAAAAATGAAGGTCGCCCCCACTTCAGAATTAATTGTGACCATTTTTGAAATCATGTTGCTAATTTTTTTAGCATCTTGCTTAAATTGTGCCATCGGCCATTTTACATAAATCGAAAACGCCAAGTTATCAATATGGCGGGGTCTAACAAACATTCTATACCATGTCGATTTCGCAGCATATTCAGCTTTAGCCCGTTCGATAAACTGATCGTTATGTTCACGATACAACGTTGCGATTTTTTCGCACTTAATTAGTAGTACGTTCAGTAGCTGTAAAGTTCCATCAAACTCTTCGACGATCATTTCCATAAAATTAGCCCATTTCATGGTAATAAACGTTAATTTCCTGCATCTGCATAGAAATTCGTTGTAGAATTTTAAGTTTCCGCTCCAAATGTTCTAGTGGGTCGATGCCAAGTTTCAACGTTGATTTCTTGACATGCTCTTCATTATACCAAAATGTTGGGTCTGCTTTATCGGCTTCATCAAACTTTAATGCAAGTTCTATTGCGGCGTTCGCCACTACACTTGATGAAACTTGGAGCAGGCCAGATTCATGGAATTTAGCCATGTAAGAGTTAATCATTTCTGCAGTCATTTTTATTCGCTGCATCAGCGAATAAATTTCCAGACGATATTCAGCGAGGGTCATGTTGTGCTCCGGTGCAATACCAAAAAGGAATTTCTCGATTTTTCCAAGTTGCAAAGTGTTTTTCGCCATTGTAATACTTTCTGTATGCGGTTACCGGATCACCAGGAGTTTTATACTGGTCCGGCATCGCCTGTGCGAAAGTTGTGACATGGGTATATTGTCTAATCTTTTTGGGGGCGATTATTAATTTCTCAAAGGTATCTGTAGTCCCATGATGTTTTTGGTATCTGTACTCATATTCTTTAATGAGTTCATGAGTCAGATCGACCAAGAAGTTATAATTTTGATCACACAATTTAGTCCAAAGGGTGCAAGGATGATTGTCGTGGCATTGCAGAAATGCCTGTTTGTTGTGGACAACAAGTTCTCCGTTTACCACCTCTAGTTCTTCACCGGGAAGAAGATTTATTTTTTTAGTTTTACTGCCAACTTGAATTGATGTTGGTACACCATCAAATGTTCTTTTTGCAGTTGAAAGCATTTGTGTGTGCTCAGTAATCATTTTTACTACATGCTTATCGCAATGCATTTTAGCGCATTCTGCAATGTCGCGGGATAGAACGAAGATGTTCATACACGGGCTGGGGGGTTGGTTGGGATGTGGGGATTGTGCCCGGGGGTGGGCAGCTTGTCAATACCCACACCACCAGTATGGTCAAAAACTATACTTTATTTCCGACGTTACATTTTTTAAATTCTTGATTATGTCTAAAACTTCTTCTTTACTATAACTGTCTTTTTCACTATCTGCAATTTCTTTACTTCTCATTTTGAAAAAGGAAACTGCGTGGTCTACTTCATCTTCGATCATCCAAATACCGATGTTATCTTCTTTATCATGCAATTCACTTTCCAGATTATCTATGGTTTCCTGCATTTCGATAATTTCATCCAACATCGGACTTATTTCACAAAACGTTTTTTGTGAATTTTCCATGTAAAGAATTCTTTCTATTTCATTAAGCGTTTTTTGTCCGCCTCTGAAATTTACAGTTTGGTCAAAGCTCATGCTGGAATCCTCCGTTTAAAATGATGACTTGAATTCTATGTCGTTTTTGTTCCCATGTCAACCTCACAAATCGACCCACAGCAGGTAGAAAAGTAAAAATAAATTTATATAATACCATGTAGTCGTGAGAGCTGTCAAGTGAAATGGCAAAAAACGGTTTATTTTTGACCCTACTACCAGTATGGTTTCTTCCCTGCCACCTTATGCTGTTCTGGTGGTTGTTTCTAAGAGAAAAATGAAGAATTTGGTTCGTAAGGCTGGTCGAAAAATCGTCATACTAAGGTGGCAGGGAAGCATCATGCTGAATCTTTCATTTCGGTGGTAAAAATAAATTAAGTAGTTTACCACCCCGGTCATAATTAGGTCAAGATAGTTTTAAACTGCAAGTTAAATGAAAAATCCCACTGGTCCGTGATGGAATAGTGGGATTAGAATGTGGTTTAAAACGATTTTAAGGGTGTTTATAGGCGTTTCTGTGTGAGATGTATTGGGTGGTGTTGCCTGCCTATTTTAAAGGTCAAAATTAAAATTTAATTCAATATTTGGTTCGCGTGAAATAGAATTTCTTACGTTTTCTTGTAGATGGAACTATGTCATTCACTGGTTTGACTTTAAAACGTTTTCTTTTTTGTGTGGAGTGTTTAACGAAGTTAGAATTGTGTATGGTATTGATGGTACTAACCTGAGTGAAGAATTCTTGGAGTAATTTAAACATAATCGTGTAACTAAATACTGTTTTAAGTATTTATTAAATGGCATTAAGAACAACCAACTCGGCCGAATCTTGGGAGCGCGTTTATAAAGCGTTCGAGCAAGTGAATTTCGCTGCGTATGATTATGATACGATTAAAGCATCGTTGATTGAATACATGCAAATTTACTACCCAGAGACTTTTAATGATATGATTGAGACGGACGAGTTGATTGCCGTCTTAGAAATGTTCGCGTATGTTGCTGAACAATTAGCTTATCGAATTGACGTGATGGCACATGAGAACATGATTACCACCGCGCAAAGAAAGCAGTCGATTTTGAAGCTGATTAAAATGGTTTCTTATAAGCCAACAAGAAACATTGCTGCACGCGGTATTGTTAAAATTACTTCTGTTTCTTCCACTGAAGATATTTTCGACAGCAGGGGTATAAATCTATCTGAGCTTTCAATTAGATGGAATGACTCAACAAACAATAACTGGAAAGACCAATTTATTTTAGTCATGAATAGAATTTTGACTACTAGATTTGGTCAACCACAAAAAGTTTATGAGATTGAAGATGTATTGATGGAGCAATACACTTTAAAGAATAATTTAACTTCATTCCCGAATGGAGTTTTTAAGTATGCAGTTTCAACTGGGTCTGATACGTTCCCGATGGAGTTGGTCCCTTCGGATTTAGGAGAAAATGGGCCATTTGAACGTGAACCTGATGCAATGTCGCAATTTCAAATTCTATTTGCTAATGATGGCGTTGGTGATGGGTCGGACTATACCGGCTTCATGATGTTTACGAAACAAGGTTCATTATTGTCTATTGATTACAATATTGAACAGAAACTTCCAAATAGAAAAATTGACATAAATCCAACAAACATTAACAATACTGATGTGTGGGTCCAACAACTCAATTCCGATGGTTCTATTAAAACCCGCTGGGTTGAAGTTGAATCATTGAATGAACAAAACCTTTATTTCAACAACAATCCAGATCGGTCCAAGTATGAAGTTGAAACTAGGGAAGGCGACCAAATTTCTATTTTGTTTGGTGATGGTGATTTTGCAGATGCTCCGCTTGGTAATTTCAGATTTTGGGTTAGAACGTCTGCCAATCGATCACTTATTATTCAAAAGAATAAAATTGTAGATCAGGTGATGTCTTTCAAATACATTGGGATGAATGGTAATACTGAAACTTGTACTATTACATATAGTTTGGTTTCGACTATACAAAATGCAGCACCAACAGAAAGTATTGAACACATGCGAAGTTCTGCTCCAGCGACCTACTATTCTCAGAATAGAATGGTTAATGGTCAAGACTACAATACATTTCCACTAAAAGATACCTCAATTTTAAAAATTAAGACTTTAAACAGAACATTTGCGGGTCAACCTAAGCACGTTGACTGGAATGACGCATCTGGAAAATATGAAAATGTTAAGTTGTTTGGTGATGATTTACAAATGCGTTATCTTCAAACTATTGAATCTGTTTCAACTGCTGTTTCAGGGCAATCATTAATTGATTCGGTTATTGAGCCGCTGTTGCAGTCACGTGGAATTTTGAACAATGCTCTTCATATTTCCGCAACTGATCCTGTAACATTTGGTGTGGTTAGCTCTCCAAGACGTTTTTTCATTGAGGATAACAGACCGAATAAGTATTTTAGTAACGGCCAACGAATTCAAATTTCTAAAAGCGGGATTGCTGATGGAACTTTGAAGGAAAAAACCGCTATGCAGGGTCTCATTGACCGGCATTGGTATGGGGAACCAATTGAATATGTTCAATTGGATGATGGGACAGTTTTGGCTAAAATTCCAGATCCATTAGTAGATCCAAAAGACGATGGTAAAATTTATGCATCGTCAATTCCAAGAACGATTGATGGCGTAAACAAATATCCTCCTGGAGACAAGGGGAGTGAACTCCAAAGAATTGCACAACAACCTTTCTTTGCATTGCGATACAATAGGTATTTTGATGGTATTGGTGATGGTATAATTTCCATTTACAATCGACCACAGGGCTCACCAACAGAGGGTGTAAAAGAAGTATGGACTATTGAGTTGTCATCTGATGGTATTTCTTTTAATGTGCGTAGTAATTTACGAGGTACTTTTCCTTCTGGAACAGTTGGGTCAATCTACTACATCCAACCTGACGGATTTGATACAAGTATCGCATTTTTCATGATTTCAAATGGCTCGGTGGACTTTGAAGCTGGTGACTCTTTTATTTTAGATTGTGATTATGCTGGAGTCCCTAGTCAACGAACTGGAACCGGATTTAATCAATCGGGGGTAATTAACCTGATGGGATGGTGGGAAATTTTAGAATCTGACGAATTGGAAGTTTACTATAGTGGTGGCTTTATCGGGGACGGCGACGAGAACTTATTTAACATGGAGGCCACTAGAACTGTCACAGATTCTAATGGGACATATCAGACAATAAGTCCCATGAAAAAGCATTCATGGTTGATTTTTATTAGAAAAATTTTCCAAACTAATAGTGATACAGTAATTGGTTATGAGATACACAATAGGAGTCTTAAATTAATAGTGGAATCTCAAAATACCAAGTTCTGGTATAATGAAGTTGATAAAATCTTAGATAGTGAAACTTATAAACCCGTTTACGACAACGTAAAAATTTTGAGAAGCAATTTAGATGCGAATGGATATCTATTGAAGAAAAATCAAAATTATGATGTGGTTGGGGCTGTTAAAAATGATTTTGGTATCACTAATTTCCATCAATTAGAAGTTGTCCCAACGGACATGCTGCAGGAAGATGATTCTGGAAATTTAGTCCCAGACCGACTATTACAATTCGAAAACTTTAGTTTTGGTAGCTTTAAGTATTTCTTGTTAACTAATCCAGAAGTATGGCTAACAGGTTCTGATGAAGGTGATGCGATTTCTGCAACATGGGTTAAGGGTTCATTTGTAGACACGACTGCTACATATGGAAGAGTTCAAGTTATGGGCTTCAATGATGGATTAGATTTCATGTGGCAACATTTTTCCCCTTTCACCAATATTATAGATCCATCACCAACAAACATTATTGATGCTTATGTTATCACTCGTGGATATTATGATAATATGATAATGTATTTGAGGAATTTAACATCTTCTGCCCCGGAAGAACCGTCTTCATTTGAATTAAGAAATTCATATTCCGAAATTCTAGAAAAGAAAATGATGTCTGATACCGTAGTGATGCATTCAGGTAAATTTAAATTGTTGTTCGGTGCGAACGCAGAACCACAACTACGTGCCAAATTTAAAGTGGTCAGGAATCCTACTAGCTCACTATCAAATGAGCGCATTAGGGAAGAAGTGTTATTTGTCATCAACAAATATTTTGAACTAGAAAATTGGGATTTTGGGAAAGCGTTTCATGCCACCGAACTAATTGGTTTAATTCATCAAAGACTGCCAGCAGATATTCTATCGGTTGTTCTAGTTCCACAGTATTCAACTAATTCATTTGGTGATTTATTCATTGTTCCA
>JACCEC011035631.1_pt1 | contig 15731 bp, 10 predicted proteins | sample 7450121 | NCBI WGS metagenome assembly JACCEC01 (sample SAMN15323455, study PRJNA562643) | freshwater metagenome | isolation source: river surface water | place: USA:Blue River Watershed | collected 2017-08-18 | reverse complement strand
CTAAAATTGGTTTTTGTTTAATGGATTATGGGCAATGTGGTACGTCAACTGCCAGTACTTATTATGGCCATTGTCGTGATGAAAATACTGTTTATAATCAAGGGAATATAATGCTAAACAATAATTTCCCAAATTGGAATTTAGGTGGTGGATCATATAATTGTTCTGTAGTGGAGCAGGGTATTTCTTCTGGTTGGACTGATGTCTACGGTAAGCACTTGGATGGGATGTGGATTAATGTTCCTCCAAATACATGTAATGGAGATTATTACATCGTAATGGAAGTTGATAAAAACAATTATTTCCTTGAAGAAAGAGAAGACAACAACTATACAGCAGTACCGGTAACGTTAACAATGCAACAGCCTGTAAATTCTGGTGCGCTGCCTGTGATCACGTCGAGTGGTTCAAGTAATCTTTGCTCAGGAACTAGTATGACTTTGACAGCAACTGCAGGGACTAGTTTTTTATGGAATACAGGAGCAACAACCCAAAGCATTACTGTTTCTCAACCTGGGTCATATTATTGTACCGTAACCAATTATTGTGGAACTGGAACTACAGAGCCATTTATTGTAAATAATGTAACTCCCAGTTCACCAGCTGTTGCTGACCAATCAATTTGTTCTGGTCAAACTTCAACAATCACTGCAACGGCAACTGGAAATGTCAGATGGTTTGATGAACAAGGTAATCTTGTGAACACAGGTCTTACTTATACAACACCAATTCTGAATCAAAATACTACCTATTTTGTTGAGAATACTGATACATACAATGACACCTTATTTGCTGAACCTCACACAAATGGAATTGGCGGAGGTGGTTATACTAACAGCGCTCAGTACAATATTTTCAATGCACATGAAGCATTAACTATTAAATCAGCATTGGTATATTCACAATCTGCAGGAAACCTGACAATTAAATTACAAAATGAACTTGGTCAAGATTTACAATCTACGGTAGTTACTGTTCCAGCAGGTATGAGCAGAGTAAACTTAAATTTCCCTGTGGCGGCAGATTCAAATTTACGACTTGGGGTTACTGCTATGACCGTTACCGGTCTATATAGAAATAACAATTCGGCAACGTTTCCATACAATTTGAATAACTCTTTGTCGATCATAGGGTCTTCTGCAGGTGCGTCTTACTTCTATTACTTATACGATTGGGAAATATTGACTCAAAATGGTCAATGTGCAAGCGCTCAAGTACCTGTGAATGTAGTTGTAACCAATGCAACAGAACCAATTTCAAATGATGTAACAATTTGTGAAGGTGAATCTGCTATTTTAACAGCTACTGGTTCCGGCACATTAAATTGGTATGATAACGCAGGGCAATTAGTTGGTACTGGGGCATCAATTACCACTAATGCGCTTACCACAAATACGGCTTTTACTGTTGTGAATGTTGTAAACGGTTGTGAAAGTACTCCAACTAACGTTAATGTTATTGTTGAAGGATGTGCAAATATTCCGGAGCTTGCAACCATTCAAGAATCCTTAATAGTTTCTCCAAATCCAACAACCGGTCTTTTTACTATTTCCTTTAACTCCATGGAAAGCGGACAAGTAGGTTTAAAATTAACCGATCTACAAGGAAAAGAAGTGAGCACCAAAATGACAACTGCGGTTATTGGAAAAAATGAGATTTCAATGAACTTGGAAAAAGCTGCGAAAGGTGCCTACCTTGTGAATATTGAATTTCAAAATCATTCATTCTTGAGAAGAGTAATTAAACACTAAATGATTAAATCATTCGAAAAGCTCTCGATAATATTCTTTTTCGAGGGCTTTTTTTCTTTTTCTCAACCAATTATAACCCATTACAATACCGATAATTCTGGATTATCGTTTAATACCGTACGATGTATTGTAATACAGAATAATATCAAGTGGTTCGGAACGGATAATGGTCTTTGTTCTTTTGATGGTCAAAATTGGCAAAGCTTTACCACTGAAAATAGCCCACTTTTGGATGACGACATTCGTTCTTTAAAAGTTGAAAATGATTCTATTTTATGGATTGGTACAATTCAAGGCGGATTATATAAGAAAACGAACAATACATGGATTAATTACAACGAATCAAATTCGGGACTGCACGATAATTTGGTTCGAGGAATTGAAATAGATTCATTAGGAGTGATTTGGTTGGCTACTTCAGAGGGCGTATCTAATTTCGATGGTCAAAATTGGCAACTTTGGAGCATTGCAAATAGTAGCTTACTAACAAATAATATTACTTCAATTAAAACTGGATTTTTAAATGAAAAATACGTGGGAACAATCAACGGTGGACTTCTATATTTCGATGCACTAGATAATTTGACAATACACAGTATTGTAGAATCTGGATTACCGGATAATTCTTCGCTAGCTATAGATATTGATTCAACAGGTCAACCCTGGTTCGCCACCCCAGCAGCAGGCCTTGTAACAGATTTAGGTAATGGAGGACCTTGGCAAAGATGGAATGTGAGTAATTCTCCAATTCCAACTAATGGCTTAACGAGTATTGCGATAAATCCGGAGGATGGTAGGATATTTATAGGGACTCAACTCTCAGGAATAGTCATAAAGAAAGAAGATGTTTGGTTCAATTACAATACTAATAATACGAATTTACCTGAAGATTACATTACGTGTATTGTACACGAAAATCAATTTGTAAAATGGGCAGGTACTTTCAATAGTGGAGTAGTTAGAATTGAGGAGCCGAATGCTCATTTGTTTGATTATGAAATTCAATCCCTTAAACTTTATCCTACAGTTATAGAAAATAATGATGAACTTAACCTATCAGAATTAGTAAATGGTTCAATCACGATTCTTAATAATTCAGGACAAATTGTACAAGAGCAAATTGTACAGGAAACGAGTGAAATTAGGTTAAACGTTCCTACCTCAGGTTTTTATTATGTTAAGCTTATCACGAACTTAAAAATCTATATTTTCAAAATAATTGTCAAATAATTGTTTTCCTTTGTTTTTAGAATTTACCATTTTCCATGAAAATTAGTGGGTTTACCTTCATTCGAAATGCTATTAAGTATGATTACCCTATTATTGAGGCTATTCGTTCCATACTTCCAATTTGCGATGAAATGGTTGTGGCTGTTGGTAATTCAGAAGATGAAACTAGGGATTTGATTCAATCGATAGGTAGTGCGAAAATTAAAATTATTGACACTATTTGGGACGACAACATGCGAGAAAACGGAAAGGTTTTGGCTGTCGAAACAAATAAAGCACTTGCAGCAATCTCACCTGATTCTTCTTGGTGTTTTTATATTCAAGGGGATGAGGTTTTAGAGGATCATCAATTAGATTACATTCACGAAGCAATGAAACAATTTGAGAAAGATGAAAATGTGGATGGTTTCTTATTTGAATACCTCCATTTTTATGGGTCATATGATTATATTGGAGCTTCTAATTCTTGGTACAAAAATGAAATTAGAATTATACGTAATCGTGTGGGAATATACTCTTACAAGGATGCCCAAGGATTTAGAAAAGATGAAAATAAAAAATTAACAGTTGTCAAATTAGACTCGAAAATTCATCACTACGGATGGGTGAAAGATCCGCGATCCATGCAAAAGAAACAGGAAAACTTCAATAAATATTGGCATGATGACCAATGGATGACCAAAAATATAATTCGAACAGACGAATTTTCCTATGAAGATCACATGACAGAAATTCGAAAATTTGAAGGAAATCACCCTGAAGTAATGAGTGAAAGAATAAATCGGTTGAATTGGAAATTTAATGCGGATCTATCCATGCAAAAGAAAAAATGGAAGGATAAGTTTAAAGATATTTTGCTAAAATTTGGAATTGATGCGAGCTATCAGAATTATAGGTTATATAAAAGATTTCAAAAATAAAAAAAAGCGACCGAAGCCGCTTTCAGAAGTCGAGTTTTCTTTCTTATCTATTTAAAAATATTTGTAGCGATACATCCACACCAGTAGATAAAAATTGATACTTTAAGTTATCATTCGGTGCATCTATTGTTGGATTTCTTCCAAAATAAAAACCTGCATAAACGGATGGTTCCAAAGCTACATTATCTGTTAAGAACAAATCATATCCTATTTTCATTTTTGTGCCAAAATCGTAATTTGAATTCTTTGATAAATCTAAAGGTATATCAAATTGTCCAAATGCATTTCCAGAAAAGTAATAACGCGTGAACGGACTAATAAAAATAGATGAACCTGAATTTATTGAAGAACCATTTGCCTTATAATTGTAGGAGCTGAACCCTACGCTCGCTCCAATCCCCATATTTTCAACAAGAAACAATCCTGCAGTTGGCGCAATCGTGAGCGATGTTGTAGAGGAATTATTACCAGACTTCAAATTGAAATCAAAATTCCCACCCATCATAAACGCTCCTTGGCTCATTTGTGCAAAAGAACTACTCGTGGCAAAACCTAATAAGGCAGATAAAAATAATTTTTTCATAATCTTGGATTTAAGTGTAGGATGAAGGTAAACTAAAAAACACAGTGAATTATTCAAGCAAACAAGTAGTTTTAAACAATTGTGTCTGAATTGTCAGTTTTTTTGATGAATTGTCAGTTAGAAAATGAGAGATAAATGACGATGTGTCATAATATTTTTGAAGTTTTTTGATGGCATATAAATTGAAAAACTACAGGAAATTTGAAAATTAATCAAAATGGGAAAAATTATAGGAATTGACTTAGGAACAACGAATTCATGTGTTTCAGTCATGGAAGGAAGCGAACCGATAGTTATTGCGAATGCAGAAGGTAAGAGAACTACGCCATCAGTAGTAGCTTTTGTAGAGGGTGGTGAGCGTAAAATAGGTGATCCGGCGAAAAGACAAGCCATAACAAATCCAACAAAAACCATATATTCAATTAAAAGATTTATGGGGTCTTCGTTCGACGAGTCAAAACGAGAAACAGAGCGCGTTCCTTACGAAGTGGTGAAAGGAGATAACAATACACCTCGAGTCAAAATTGACGATCGTTTATATTCGCCTCAAGAAATTTCGGCTATGATTCTTCAAAAAATGAAGAAAACAGCTGAAGATTATCTTGGAACAGAAGTGACAGAGGCAGTTGTTACCGTGCCGGCATATTTTAATGATGCACAGCGTCAAGCTACCAAAGAAGCTGGTGAAATTGCTGGTCTTACAATTAAAAGAATAATTAACGAGCCAACAGCTGCGGCACTTGCTTATGGATTGGACAAAAAAGGAATTGATCAGAAAATCGTAGTTTTTGACTTTGGTGGTGGAACACACGACGTTTCAGTATTGGAGCTAGGAGATGGAGTTTTTGAGGTGTTGTCAACAGATGGTGATACACATTTAGGTGGAGATGATGTTGATGAGGCAATTATCGCGTGGTTGGCAGACGAGTTTAAAGCTGACGAAGGTCTTGACTTAAGAAAAGATCCAATGGCTTTGCAACGTTTGAAAGAAGCGGCAGAAAAAGCAAAAATAGAATTGTCATCAACAACCTCAACTGAAATTAACTTACCTTACATCATGCCGGTAAATGGCATTCCAAAACACTTAGTTCGTACACTACAACGATCAAAATTTGAGCAGTTAATTTCTGAAATTGTGGAAAGAACCATTGCTCCATGTCGTTCTGCTTTGAAAAATGCAGGGTTACAACCAAGTGATATTGACGAAGTTATTTTGGTTGGTGGTTCAACGAGAATTCCTGTGATTCAAGATGCTGTACAACGATTTTTTGGAAAGGCGCCATCTAAAGGTGTCAATCCAGATGAAGTAGTTGCAATTGGTGCCGCTATCCAAGGTGGTGTTCTTACAGGTGAAGTAAAAGACGTATTACTGCTTGATGTTATTCCACTTTCTCTCGGAATCGAAACGATGGGCGGAGTAATGACTAAATTGATTGAAGCTAATACAACAATTCCGACAAAAAAATCTGAAGTTTTTTCAACAGCTTCTGACAATCAACCATCGGTGGATATTCATGTATTGCAAGGAGAACGTCCAATGTCGAACGACAACAAAACTCTCGGGCGTTTTCAATTGACTGATATCCCACCAGCGCCAAGAGGAGTACCTCAAATTGAAGTAACGTTTGATATCGATGCTAATGGTATCATGAACATTTCCGCGAAAGATAAAGGAACAGGTAAACAACAATCGATTAAAATTGAAGCTTCCTCTGGTCTTTCAGATGAGGAAATCCAACGCATGAAGGCTGAAGCTGAGGCTAATGCAGATGCAGATAAAAAGAAAAGAGAAGAGGTAGAGCTATTCAATAAAGCGGATTCTACAATTTTTCAAACGGAAAGACAATTAAAAGAGTACGGAGATAAATTACCTGAAGATAAAAAACAACAGATTGAAGATGCCTTAGCGGAATTGAAAAAAGAGTATGACTTAAGAAATGCCGCCAATTTGCAAGCAGCAATGGATAAGTTGAATGAGGTGTTTCAATCAGCTTCTCAGGATATGTACAACGCTGCAAATGCACAAGGTAGTGCAAGTGATAATCAAGCAGGAGGAAATGATTCAGGTTCTGCAACGGATGAAGTGACAGATGTGGATTTTGAAGAAGTTAAGGATAAATAAACACAAAGAATAATTGTGAAGAGGCTGTCTCATATGGGGCAGCCTTTTTCATTATATTAAAAGAGTATTTCGCAATAGCAATATATTCTTTTCATTAAAGAAATCGTGACCACATTCTAGCTCAATAAGCGCATTCGATTGCTCTATTCTGCTTAAAAAGGATACGGCTTGTTTAGTTCTTATCACTTGATCATATTTCCCCATAATGATTACAAACCTTACGTCGAAAGAACGTAAAGCGGATTTAATTTTATCTTCATTAGGTTGAATATTCCTAAATCCTCTCCAAGTTTGAGACGCACGTGCAAAACTCTGACGGTCAGCTGCAATTTTTTTTACGAAAGCATGTACTTTTGGTCGAACAAGTCCTAGATTTCTCCCAATTCCCGTCATTGTTATAAATTTACTCGGTTTTTTTTCCCATCGAATGAATAAATTTCTCGCTAATCGAATGCGAGACATGCGATTATAAAAACTCTTGTTATCCATTCCGTCAGGAGAAATTAATTGAATAGATAGACAATTTGAAATTTCTTGAGGCATTAAGGATAAAGCAAATCTACCACCTTGAGAAAAAGCCACTAAATGATATCTTGTCACACCTTCATTTTTCAAAATCATTTTAAAAAGATGATAAAATTCCTCTGTTGTTAGCGGATTTTTTTCAATCCTTTCCTTTGGAAATTTTGATTGGCCATGAAAAAACAAATCAATGGATATTACAATTCCTTTATCTTTTAAAAATGAAAAATCTTCTGCAACACGACCATGGCCATGTAAAGCGATTATAAATGGGCCATTATTACCAAATTTGATATAACTCAAACTTAAATTATTTTCAGTGACGGTAAATCTCGGCTTTGCAGAATTCATTTAAGCATAAATTTACTTGCTTTTTGCTAATTGAGTTAATTAACAACTATTTTAAAATTGTTCAAAAAGAGTTTATTATTATCAAGGAATTTCATTCGCCATAAGTTAAATTTGCGCTCAATTTGCAGCGAACAAACGCTTCGAAGGAAAATGTAAATTGAAATCCCTATGCCAAAAGATTCATCCATCAAATCCATTCTGATCATCGGAAGTGGACCGATTGTTATTGGTCAAGCCTGTGAGTTTGATTATTCCGGTTCTCAAGCCGCACGATCATTGCGTGAAGAAGGAATAGAAGTAACCTTAATAAACTCCAATCCTGCTACCATTATGACGGACAAGGTTGTTGCTGACAATGTTTACTTACAACCATTGGAGCCGGAAAGCATCATTGAAATTCTAAAGAAGCACAAAATTGATGCGGTATTACCAACAATGGGAGGACAAACTGCTTTGAATCTATGTATCAAGTGCGACGAAATGGGCATTTGGGAAGAATTTGGTGTAAGAATTATTGGAGTAGATATTAACGCGATTGAAATTACAGAAAACCGTGAAGCTTTTCGTGATTTGATGATTGAAATCGGCGTTCCAATGGCGCCACAGAAAACGGCAAAATCATTTTTGGAAGGGAAAGAAATCGCCCAAGAATTTGGATTTCCACTTTGTATTCGACCGTCTTATACGCTTGGAGGTTCTGGAGCATCAATATTATATGAGCCGAAAGAATTCGATAATTTATTAGAAAGAGGATTGCAATTATCACCTATTCATGAGGTCATGATTGACAAAGCCTTAATTGGTTGGAAAGAATATGAGTTGGAATTACTTCGCGATGCAAATGACAACGTGGTGATTATCTGTTCGATTGAAAATTTCGATCCAATGGGAATTCATACGGGAGATTCCATTACTGTGGCACCGGCAATGACTTTGTCCGATACAACTTTCCAAAAAATGCGTGACATGGCCATAAAGATGATGCGTTCCATTGGGAATTTTGCTGGTGGTTGTAACGTGCAATTTGCTGTTTCACCGGATGAAAACGAGGACATCATTGCGATTGAAATCAATCCACGCGTTTCTCGTTCTTCGGCTTTGGCATCAAAGGCTACAGGTTATCCAATCGCAAAAATTGCTTCCAAATTAGCAATTGGCTATCACTTGGATGAATTGAAAAACCAAATTACTAAAACTACTTCTGCCCTTTTTGAACCGACCTTGGACTATGTAATTGTTAAAATCCCACGTTGGAACTTTAATAAATTCCCAGGAACCAATCGTGAACTTGGTCTGCAAATGAAATCGGTGGGAGAAGTAATGGGAATTGGGCGCTCTTTCCAAGAAGCTCTTCAAAAAGCTTGTCAGTCGCTGGAAATTAACCGAAATGGACTTGGGGCAGATGGACGAGAATTGACCAATCAAAACGAAATTTTACATTCGTTGAGTCACCCAAGTTGGAACCGACTTTTCCATATTTACGATGCGATCAAACTTGGAATTCCGTTCAAAACAATCGTTGAAAAAACAAAAATTGACATTTGGTTTCTAAAACAAATAGAAGACCTCATTAAATTGGAGCGTAAGATTGAGAAATACCATATTGAAAATCTGCCTAAAGAATTGTTTTTTGAAGCCAAGCAAAAAGGCTATGCCGATCGTCAAATTGCTCATTTATTGAGATGTTTGGAATCCGAAGTTCACAAAAAAAGAATGGAATTTGGAATCAAGCGCGTTTACAAACTCGTTGACACCTGCGCGGCGGAATTTGAAGCACAAACACCGTATTATTATTCAACATTTGAATACGAGAACGAAAGTATTGTTTCAGATAAAAAGAAAATCGTTGTACTGGGTTCAGGTCCAAATAGAATTGGTCAAGGAATTGAGTTTGATTATTCGTGTGTACACGGAGTTTTGGCAGCCAAAGAATGTGGGTACGAAACCATAATGATTAATTGCAATCCGGAAACAGTTTCTACAGATTTCGATACAGCGGACAAATTGTATTTCGAGCCTGTTTTCTGGGAACATATTTACGATATCATACAACACGAAAAACCAGAAGGAGTAATTGTTCAATTGGGCGGACAAACTGCCTTAAAATTAGCTGAAAAACTAAACCGATATGGAATTAAAATTCTTGGAACAAGTTTCGATGCCTTAGATTTAGCGGAAGACCGAGGTCGTTTTTCGAAATTACTGGAGAAAAACAACATTCCATTCCCGAAATATGGAGTAGTCGAAAGTGCTGAACAAGCATTGGTTTTGGCTGATGAACTTGGTTTTCCATTATTGGTTCGTCCTTCTTACGTTCTTGGTGGACAGAAAATGAAAATCGTAATTAACAAAGATGAATTGGAGCACCATGTGGTTGACATCATCAATGAAATGGGTAGCAATCAAATTTTATTGGATCACTTTTTAGGTGGTGCGATTGAAGCAGAAGCCGATGCGATTTGTGACGGTGAAAATGTATATATCATAGGAATTATGCAGCACATCGAGCCTGCTGGAATTCACTCCGGAGATTCCTATGCGGTTTTACCTCCATACAATTTAGGTGATTTCGTGATGACGCAAATTGAAGACATTACCAAGAAAATCGCAATAGAATTGAGAACGGTTGGTTTGTTAAATATTCAGTTCGCCATAAAAGACGATAAAGTCTATGTGATTGAAGCCAATCCGCGTGCTTCTCGGACAGTTCCTTTCATTGCGAAAGCTTACGACGAGCCTTATGTGAATTATGCTACAAAAGTCATGTTGGGAGTAAACAAAGTAACCGATTTCAATTTCAATCCACGTAAAGAAGGTTATGCGATTAAGATCCCGGTTTTCTCGTATGAGAAATTCCCAGATGTTAAAAAAGAACTTGGTCCGGAAATGAAATCTACTGGAGAAGCTATTCGTTTTATTAAGAACCTGAAAGATCCATTCTTTACGAAGGTTTATTCGGAGCGAAACATGCACTTGTCGAGGTAGACCACACTTTTTTGTTCAAATTAATTTAGCGAAACATCGAAAAGATTCACGTTTAACCTTTTCGCATTGCGTATATTTGTACAAGTGGATAATGTGAAACAAATTACGGCGCCAATTGAGCAGGAACTCAAAGATTTCGAGGCATATTTTCGAAATTCCATGAAGTCTGATGTGGCATTATTGGACAAAGTAACCCACTATATCGTAAAACGAAAAGGAAAGCAAATGAGACCTATGTTTGTTTTCTTATCGGCTAAAATGTTGGGAGAAGTCAATCAATCTACCTTCGATGCTGCAACTTTGGTTGAATTACTTCATACGGCTACAATTGTGCACGATGACGTAGTTGACGACGCATCCGAACGAAGAGGTTTTTTTTCGGTAAATGCTCTCTGGAAGAATAAAATCGCCGTTTTAGTTGGTGATTACATGTTGTCTAGAATATTATTAATCTCAATCGAAAAAAATAACACCGAACTTCTTGGAGTTATTTCACGCGCAGTAAGAGAAATGAGTGAAGGGGAGTTGTTGCAAATAGACAAAGCACGTAAATTAGATATAACGGAAGAGGTTTATTTTGACGTTATTAAGAAAAAAACGGCCTCGTTGATTTCAAGTTGTTGTGAAGCTGGAGCTTTAAGCGTTGGAGCCTCTGAGAATAGAGATCGAATGAAAATGTTTGGAGAATATGTTGGTATGGCCTTTCAGATTAAAGACGATATCTTTGATTACGGGTCGTCAACAAAAATTGGAAAGCCAACAGGGAATGATATTCGAGAAAACAAGATGACTTTACCGATTATATATGCATTGAACCATGTAGAAGAGGATAAAAAAAGGACGTTGATGGATATTCTCAAGAACCACAATGACAATTCGAAGAAAATAAATGAGGCAATAGAAATCGTTATCAATGCCGGTGGTATTCACTATGCTGAACAAATAATGCTAGATTTCGCGAATAAAGCATTAGCAATAATTCAAGATTTGCCAGAAACGGAGGCTAAGAAATCTATAGTAGCCTTGGTAAATTACACCATGAAAAGAGAGAAATAATGAAAGTTTATTTAATTTTTTTAATCCCTGTATTTGTGCTGTTTTCTTGTGGAAAGAGCGAAGAAAGTACAAGTGACGAGAGTAGCGTTGAATCGCAAGAAGTTAAAATTGAAAATGGAGTAAAAACGGTTTATTACAAGGGTACTGACAAAGTAAGATTTCGAGGAAATGTAAACAAAGATAGCCTTTGGGAAGGGAAGGTATCAGCTTACCGTGAAAATGGTTTGTTATGGTCTAATCTAACATACGCTAACGGAATTGAAAACGGTGTTGCTCAAGTCTATCATCCAAATGGTAAACTATATTATTCCGGTGAATATGAAAAAGGTCAAAAAAAAGGCGTTTGGTATTTCTATTCCGTTGAAGGTAAGTTTATAAAAGAAGTTTCATACGAAAAGGTATACGATTAATTGAGTATCATTCCAGCACATATCGTTGATCAAATTATGCAAACCTCTCGTATTGAAGAGGTGATTGGAGAATTTGTGCAATTGAAGCGGGCAGGATCAAATTTAAAAGGTCTCAGTCCTTTTACCGACGAACGAACACCATCTTTTGTGGTTTCACCCGCTAAACAAATTTTTAAGTGTTTTTCTACGGGTAAGGGAGGGACAGTTGTAACTTTTTTGATGGAAAAAGAACATTTTTCCTATCCAGAAGCCTTACGTTGGTTAGCTACCAAATACAACGTTGAAATCCCGGAACTTGCTGAACCAAGCGCGGAAGAACTTGCACAAAGAAATGAGCGAGATAGCCTCTTTATTATAAACGAATTTGCGAAAAACTATTTTGCTGACAATCTTTTAAAAAATGAAGAAGGTATTGCTGTTGGACTAAGTTATTTCGAGGAACGAGGTTTCCGAAGAGACATAATTGAACGCTTTCAACTTGGCTATTGTTTAAATTCTGGTGATGATTTTACCAAAGCTGCTACGACGAAAGGTTATAACTTGAATTATTTAGAACAGGTGGGGTTGGTGAAACAAAAGGACGAACGCCATTTTGATTTTTTTCGCGGACGTGTGATGTTCCCAATACACAGCATTACGGGAAGGGTACTCGGATTTGGTGGAAGAACTTTAATTACCGATAAAAAAATTGCAAAGTATTTCAATTCTCCGGAAAGCATAATTTACAACAAAAGCGAAATCCTATATGGTTTATATTTTGCCAAAGGGGACATTGTGAAATACGATGAATGCTTGTTGTGCGAAGGATATACGGATGTCATCAGTATGCATCAAGCAGGCGTGCAACATGCTGTTTCTTCCTCCGGAACATCCTTAACAAAGGAACAAGTTAAGTTGGTTAAGCGTTACACCCAAAATCTAACTATCCTATACGATGGAGATGCTGCCGGAATTAAGGCTTCATTCAGAGGTATTGATTTAATTCTAGAGGAAGGTATGAATGTTAAGGTGGTGTTGTTCCCAGATGGCGAAGACCCGGATTCATTCTCCAAAAAAGTCGGTACGACGGAGTTGCAAACGTATATAAAGGAACACAAACAAGATTTCATTTCTTTCAAGTCGGGTATTTTATTGGCAGAAGGAAATAATGACCCAATAAAACTTGCGGAATTAATTAAGGAAATAATTCACTCAGTATCCCTAATACCTGATCAAATTACGAGATCTATTTACGTTCAAAGTATTGCTTCTCAATTTAATATGAGTGAAAGCTTGATTAGCGCTGAATTAATAAAATTAAAGCGAAACCAAATTTCAAAAGAATATGCTGAGCCTGCTTTAAAAGAAATTGAGGTAACTCCTCGACAACCATCAAATCTTTTTGTTACCCAAACAGATTCAAATCAAACGTTTGTGCATGAGCATGAGCTAATGAGGATTCTTATAAAATTTGGAACGCATGAGGTTAAGTTGCCAATTGCTGAGGTTGAAAATCAATCTTTAAGTGTATTAGAATTAGTGATTTCGGAATTATCAACCGATGAATTGACTTTTGAACATGAACTATACGGAAGGATTTTTCAAATTTTTGAGCAAGGATTGAAGGAAAATTCACTCTATTCATCAAAATATCTCAAACGCTTGGAAGATCAAGAAATAGTAAGTTTTGTTTCTGAAGTTGAATCAAATGATGACGAGCTAAGCCATAATTGGGTAACGAAATACAGCATATTCACAAAATCCGAAGGGGATAACCTCTACCAAACAGTGATGAACGCTATCTACTTTTTTAAATTTAAAAAAGTAGAGGAAAAACTCAATGAGATTTCTAATCTCCTTAAAAATAATGAATTGCCAGATCAAGATGTACTCTTATTGTTGTCAGAACAAATGGCATATGAAAAAATAAAAAAATTGCTTTCGGAAAAATTAGGTAGGACCATTTTAAAATAATTGCATGACGAATACATTATTCCAATTAGGGCCATTTAAAATAAGTTTTCTCAATATTTTGTTGGTTATTGGGATTTATGTTGCAGCCTTTATTTTAAAGAAGGTTGTCATGCAAATGGCTCGAGGTTATCTCAAATCAAAAAGAATTACTCTGGGTTCCCGTCAAACAACTTGGTTTAATCTAATTGGTCAGAGTTTTTATATTGGAGCCCTGTATTTTTCTGTAATGAGTTTTAAATTCAATAATCCAGAAATTACGTTCAAAGATTTTCTAAATTACAAACTAATTGATAACGATGGTTTTAAGCTTGATTTTTACCGCATTCTTGTTCTGATTTCTGTTTTTTATTCAGCAAAAATTCTAGTAAATATTCTACGATTAATAATCGTTCAACGACTAAAGAAGAGAAAGAATTATTCTTTGGCAACGGAGTTTGTGTATGTTCAGTTGTCGAAGTATATAATTTACCTCTTTGCCATTATAATATGGTTTAAAACCTTAGGAATCGATTTAACCATCTTGTTAACAGGATCTGCGGCCTTACTCGTTGGACTAGGCTTGGGTTTACAAGATGTATTCAAAGATATCATTTCGGGTATTGTATTGTTGTTCGAAGGTAATATTCGAGTTGGCGATATAGTAGAGATTAATGGCAACGGAAGCAGTTCCAAAAATCCAGGTGAGCACATGGTCGTGAAAATTCTTAAAATTAACATTCGCACCACAGAGATTGAGACGAGAGAGGGAAATATCTTATTTATTCCAAACACACGATTAACTCAGGACATAATTGAAAATTGGAGCCACGGGTCGGAAAAGAGCCGCTTCAAAATAGAAGTAACAGTTAATTATGGCGTTAATACAGAGAAAATTATTCATTTACTTCAAAGCGCCGCAATGAGTCACCCTCATGTGAATAAGAATGAGCAAATTATAGTTCGTCTTGCTAAATTTGGAGATAATGGCTTGGAGTTCGAATTGCTGTTTTGGGCAGATCAAAGTTGGGATATCAATAACTACAGATCAGAAATTCGACTGGAAATTAATAGATTGTTTCAAGAAAACAACATTGAAATCCCATACCCGAAAAGGTCTATTGAAGTTTTCAATAAATAATTACCTTAATTTATTTAGGTATTGCTGAATAGTATTCTCTATACCGAAATACAAGGCATCAGAGATTATGGCGTGACCAATAGAAACTTCATCAAGTTGACATAAATTTTGTTTGAAATAAGCCAAATTGTCCAAGTTTAAATCGTGACCCGCATTTATTCCTAATCCGCATTTTTTTGCAATTTCTGCAGCCGAAATATAAGGTGAAATAGCTTGTTCTTTATTTTCATAGAATAATTCAGCATAGGGACCAGTGTAAAATTCTATTCTTTCAACGCCGATCTCTGCAGCATATTCAATTAATTCAAGATCCGGTTCGATGAAGATGGAACTTCGTATGTTTAAAGATTGAATTTCTTTAATTATTTCTTTAAGAAACTCTTTATGTTTCTTTGTGTCCCATCCAGCGTTAGATGTCAAAACTCCAGGAGGATCAGGAACCAAGGTAGCTTGTGTTGGTCTTATTTTTCTTATTAATTCAAGATAGCGCGAATCTGGATAACCTTCAATGTTAAATTCAGTTGTCACAACTTGTTTAAGATCGTTGACGTCCTTTGCAGTAATATGTCTTTCATCAGGTCGAGGATGTACTGTGATTCCTTGTGCCCCGAAACGTTCACAGTCTTTAGCAAATTGAACGACATCTGGCATATTTCCTCCTCGGGCGTTTCGCAGTGTAGCCACCTTATTTATATTGACACTTAATCTTGTCATCGAATAAATTTTGATTG
>JACCEC012507794.1_pt1 | contig 15733 bp, 15 predicted proteins | sample 7450121 | NCBI WGS metagenome assembly JACCEC01 (sample SAMN15323455, study PRJNA562643) | freshwater metagenome | isolation source: river surface water | place: USA:Blue River Watershed | collected 2017-08-18 | reverse complement strand
TGATAGGGCCTGCCGCAGAGTTGTAAGCCGGTTGCATCAATTTATCGCGGGCTATCAATTCCGCCACCGATTGCAAGTCCGGACAGGTCAACACCAAAAACCCTTGTTCGCTGAGTACACGTTTGAACTCAGACAGCGCTGCGGGCACTTCGTATGCGTTCAGATGCTCAATGTTGTGGCTGGAGTAAATCGCATCCATGCTTTGGTTTTGCACAGCTGTCATTTGGGTGATGCTGCCGATCACATCCGGTTTGACCTTGGGGTCGATGTCCAACCTGAGTTCGTTCCACTCGGGCGTGTTGAAACCGCGCGTGGTGGCATTTTTAAATTTGGTACCGCAACCGACATGTAAAAAAGTGGCCATGTTGGATCACGTCAAACTGACGAGCCCCGTCTGATTAAACATGGTCAGTTGTATACGGTATCAGCGGATCCAGTTTCCGATAAATTCAATGACAAGCTCAGGCTGTTCATGCACCAGCCAATGCGTGCCTTCATCCACTTTGTGCAATTCCAACTCTGGCACAAAATCTTCCAAGCCGTCAATCAGTCCCGGGGAAAGCGCCGTGTCTTGCATGCCCCAAATCACCAAGGTAGGCACCGCAATGCGCAACATTTCCACGGGTAATTCAATGGCAGATGCTGCCGGATCTTTGGCAGTGGCCGGACGCAATGGCGAGGCGCGGTAATAGTTCAATGCGCCGTCCAGGCCTTGGTTCCAGACTTGGCGGTATTGGTCTTTGGTGGCTTCATCCAGCCACGCATGCGGGCCGGTTTCTGCTCCCATGTTGGAAAAAAATGTCCACAAGCGGCGAAAGTCGTCTTCTTTCAGCAAACGGGCAGCATCGTCGCGAATCAAAAAATTCATGTAATCGCTGGACGATTGTTGTTTTCTGTCATTTTTCAGGTCGCGCAAAAACGTGCCCGGATGCGGCGAATTAATGATGGCGAGTTTGTGCATCAGCGCCGGATGCTGGTTCGCCATGTTCCAAGCCACTGCGCCGCCCCAATCGTGGGCAACCAGACAAGCCAGCGGACGGTTGCCAGAAAAATGCTGTGTCAAAGCGACGATGTCTTTGACCAGTTCTTTGGCGCGATAAGCTTTCACATCGGTTGGCGCAGATGAACCGGCGTAGCCGCGCATATTGGGCGCCACACACAAGTAGCCGCCTTGTGCTGATTGGCTGAAATGCAGCAGCAATTCATCCCAGGCGAAAGCAGCTTCCGGGAAGCCGTGCAAAAACAGCATGACCGGTTGACCCGCTTGCCCGCTGACCCGGCAATCGAGTGTGATGCCGTGAGGTAATGAAACTATTTCGCTGCGAATCATGGCTGAACAACCGAGGCGGGATGGGTCCATTCCCAGAGCTTGAGGCTGACATCTTCAACGCCTTGTTTTTTCAGCGAGGAAAACAAATGCGCTTCGCCACCGCCGGATTGCAATTTGGCAATCGACAAAGCCTTGGCGGCTTCGCTGCGGTTGAGTTTGTCGGCCTTGGTCAGCAGCATGAGAAATTTCAGGCCTTCTTCGACTTTGGGACGAATGACTTCGAGCAAAATTTCGTCGAGTTCGGTCAAGCCTAGGCGCGGGTCACACATCAACACCACGCCTTTGAGGTTGTCGCGGGTCATCAAATAATTGCCCATCACGCGCTGCCAGCGGATCTTGTCGGATTTGGGCACTGCGGCGTAGCCGTAGCCCGGCAAATCGGCCAGCACGGTGTCGGTTTGGTTTTGGCGGCCCAAGGCAAACAAATTGATGTGCTGGGTGCGTCCGGGCGTTTTGGAGGCGTAGGCCAGCTGGCGCTGCTGGGTCAACACATTGATACAGGTGGATTTACCGGCGTTGGAGCGGCCGACAAAGGCGATTTCCGGCTGGTCATACGCTGGTAAATGGTGAAGTTGGGCGGCAGTGGTTAAAAAACGCGCCGTGTGGAGCCATCCGACAGCTTGTTTGACGCGTTCTTGATGGATTGCATCCACTGCGATAGGGGGGTGGGCCATGGTTATTCTTTGCGCGCAACCCGGTGGGTGCAGGCCTGCATTGTAGAATGGCGGATTGACTATTTCCTATTCAAACACCATGACTTTTTTTGTCCGACTGCTGTTGTCCGTCAGTGTGACGGGCTTTATCCTGAGTGCACACGCTGAAGGCGCTGCGCCTGCCAAAGCCGACCCGGCCAAGGGTTCTGCTATTTACAACGGCGTTTGCGCCAGTTGTCACGGTGCTGAAGGCAATTCAGCCATTCCCGTCAACCCCAAGCTGGCCCAGCAACACCCTGAGTACATCGCTAAGCAATTGGCCGAGTTCAAATCAGGCAAACGCGCCAATGCCGTCATGCTCGGTTTTGCTTCCGCCTTGAGCGAAGACGATATGCGCAATGTGGGCGCGTACTTGGCCAGCACCAAAGCCAAACCCGGTTTCGCCAAAGACAAAGACTTGGCTGCCTTGGGTGAAAAAATTTACCGCGGTGGTATTGCCGACAGACAAATCCCGGCTTGTGCAGGCTGTCACAGCCCCAACGGCGCTGGCATTCCTTCTCAATACCCGCGCCTGAGCGGTCAACACGCCGACTACACGGTGTCTCAATTGACCCAGTTCCGCGACGGTATTCGCAAAAATAGCCTGCAAATGGGGCAGGTTGCTGCTAAATTGAATGACCGCGAAATCAAAGCCGTGGCTGATTACATCGCCGGATTGAACTGATCATTCGTTCGTTCAAATCTAAAGGCTGGCCGCTTGCCAGCCTTTTTCATTTCAGGAGTGCATCGCATGCGTTTTCGTTCAGACGAGGGTTTTAACCACAAGGTGTCTAGCGAGATCACACCTTTGGCCGTGTACGAGCAGCGCAGAGCGTTTTTGCAGCAAATGCTGGCGGCTGGTTTGGTCGGCGGCGCCAGCAGTGCTTGGGCGCAGGCCGCGCAACGCCCGGGCAAACTCGCGCCGCTCAACAGCACCACCCCACCGCTGGCGGGTGCCCAAGCCACAGACACAGTCACCCCTTACAACAACGCCAGCACTTACAACAACTTTTACGAATTCGGTACAGACAAAGCCGATCCGGCTCAAAACGCACACACTTTAAAAACTCGGCCATGGTCGGTGGAAATTGAAGGGCTGGTGAAAAAACCTGGCGTGCTCAATTTAGAAGATTTGCTCAAACTCAGTCCCATGGAAGACCGCATCTACCGCATGCGTTGTGTGGAAGGCTGGTCCATGGTGATTCCCTGGGTAGGCTATTCGCTGACCGAACTCATCAAAAAAGTCGAGCCTTTGGGCAGCGCCAAATTCGTCGAGTTTGTGACGCTGGCAGATCCCAAAACCATGCCTTTTGTCGGCTCACGCGTATTGACTTGGCCGTATGTGGAAGGCTTACGCATGGACGAGGCCATGCACCCGCTGACGCTGTTGACATTCGGCATGTATGGCGAAGTGTTGCCCAATCAAAACGGCGCACCGGTGCGAATCACCGTGCCTTGGAAATACGGTTTCAAGAGCGGCAAAAGCATTGTGAAAATCCGCTTCACCGACAAACAACCTCAAACCGCTTGGAACAAAGCAGCCGCCAACGAATACGGTTTTTATTCCAATGTGAATCCGAATGTCGATCACCCGCGCTGGAGCCAGGCCAGTGAACGTCGCATTGGCGAGGGCAGTTTTCTGGCGAAAAAAATCAAAACTTTGATGTTCAACGGTTATGAACCACAGGTCGGTCAACTCTATGCCGGCATGGATCTGACCAAAAATTTCTGAACTCAATAGCCCATGCATTGGCGCCATTTGTTATTGCGGCCTCACGCAAAAACCTTGGGGTATGTCATTTTGGCGATGCCTTTTTTGTGGATGCTCTGGGCTTTGTTCAATGACGCCTTGGGCGCCAACCCTGCCGAAGCATTGAGCCGCTCAACCGGCGACTGGACGCTGCGTTTCTTGTGTCTGGTGTTGGCCATCACGCCGTTGCGCTACCTCACCCGCACGCCCGAGCTGATCCGTTTTCGCCGCAGCATCGGTTTGGCCACATTTTTTTATGCCTGCTTACATTTGCTTTGCTACGCATGGTTCGACCAAAGTTTCGACATCGATGAGATCGCCAAAGACTTGGTTAAGCGGCCATTTATTTGGCTAGGCATGCTGGGTTTTGTGTTGATGTTGCCGCTGGCATTGACTTCAAGCAACGCGGCAGTTCGTTGGCTAGGTGGCAAGCGATGGCAATACCTGCATCGACTCGTGTATGTATTGCCGGTTTTTGCGCTGCTGCATTTTTACTGGATGCGAGCGGGTAAAAACAATTTTGCAGAGGTCTATGTCTACGCTGCTGTGTTTGTGATGTGGTTGTTAGCGCGCTTATGGGTTGCTAAACATCAACCCAATAAAAAAGCACCGGTAGTTTGATTCAGAACAGCGACTCAGAACGCATTTGATCGGCCACCGTTTCACGCGCTCGAATCACATGCGCTTTGGATCCGTCCACCAGTACCTCAGCAGGTCGGCCGCGCGTGTTGTAGTTGCTGGCCATGCTCATGCAATACGCGCCTGCTGACAGCACGGCCAAGGTGTCACCGGCTTGCACATTGAGTGCTCTGTCGCGGCCAATCCAGTCGCCGCTTTCACACACAGGGCCGACCACGTCGTACACCTGAGTGGTTGTATTGCTAAGCTTCAAGGGGACGATTTGGTGAAACGCTTCGTACATGGCGGGGCGAGGTAAATCGTTCATGGCCGCGTCGATGATGCAAAAGTTTTTTTGCTCGCCGGGTTTGATGAATTGCACTTCGCTCAAGCACACACCGGCATTGCCCACCAGCGAGCGGCCTGGTTCGATCATCAATTGACGGTCACCGAAACCGCGTTCATCCAAACGCGCCAATAACTTTTTCCACAATGTATCTGCCGCAGGCGGGGTGTCGCCGTTGTAATCGATACCCAAGCCACCGCCGAAATCCAAATGGTGAATCGGTATGCCTGCGGCTTCAATTTGCTCGACCAGATCCAACACCTTGTCCAGCGCATCCAAATAAGGCTCACTGGTGGTGATTTGTGAGCCGATGTGGCAGTCAATGCCCACCACTTTCAAGCCGGGCAGAGACGCCGCGTGTTGGTAAGCCTGCAAGGTGCGTTCGTGCGCAATGCCAAACTTATTGCCCTTGAGACCCGTCGAAATATAAGGATGGGTTTTCGGGTCCACATTGGGATTGACGCGAATGCTCACCGGCGCTACTTTGCCCATAGCGACAGCCACGTCGCTCAACACATCCAACTCTGGTTCGCTCTCCACATTGAAACAAGAGATGCCAGCTTGCAAAGCGGTCTGCATTTCTGCGCGGGTTTTGCCCACACCGGAAAAAATCACATCGGACGCGCGCCCGCCCGCGGCCAGCACGCGCGCGAGTTCACCCGCAGACACGATGTCAAAACCGCATCCGGCTTGGGCAAACACTTGCAACACGCCCAGACTGGAATTGGCTTTCATGGCGTAATGCACTTTGGCTTTGCGCCCGGCAAAACCGCGCTGGTAAGCCGCCAGTGCGTGCAGCATGGACGCTTTGGAATACACAAACAAAGGCGTGCCATGGGTTTTGGCCAAAGCCTGCAAGTTCAATTCTTCAATGAACAATTCTTGGTCGCGGTAAGCCAGAAACGGCGCGCCCGGCAATATAGAGGTAGTCATAAATGAGCATCAACCCTTTTCAGGGTTTGGTGGATGGAATCAATACGTCGGGGAATTTGGTTCTTTCCATAGACTCAGGGTCTGAAGGAATCACCAAGTCGCCCTTCATGCCGCAACCGATGACCATGGCTGCTACAAGCAGGAGAAGGCTGCCTAGAATGGGAGTTTTCATGGGGAAATTGTAATAGCCCCGTTTGTGTCAATCGCTGCAGTATGCAGCCACCCTTTTTTGAACCAAAGACAGATGACAGACAGTGAATTCATGGATCAGGCGGAAAGCTTGTTGCAACAACTGGAAACCGCATGCGACCGGCTCAACGAGCAATCAGACATAGACATTGACAACCAACGTGTCGGCGGCATGGTGACGCTGACTTTCCCCAATCGCAGCCAACTGATTGTGAATTTGCAAAAACCTTTGCATGAAGTTTGGCTGGCCGCTCAAAGCGGCGGTTATCACTATCGGTTTGATGGCGCCGCTTGGCAAGACACCAAAGGTCAAGGCGAGTTCTGGCAGCAATTCACCTCGGATGCGCAGCGACAGTTCGGCGCGCCATTGAATTTCAAAGAGTGAAGGCAAAGACGCTCATGACAGCGTCATTCTTTGAACATATCCAATATCTTTTTCTTTTCCGGGTCGACGGCGGCATCACCTTCGGTGTTTTTACCTTCAATACCTAATTGGGTCACACCCGACGAATGGGTGAATTCGTTGTAAAACCAGTCGTTGCCCTCAAACACCACACCGCTGGGTACCGGCATACCGCCCACGGGCGTGTTTCTTAACGCGTGCTGCATGTAACTGATCCAAACCGGCAGGCTCAAACCTCCACCGGTTTCGCGGTCACCCAATTTGCGCGGTGTGTCGTAGCCAATCCAAGTCACGGCTGTCAGCGTCTGGTGGTAACCGGCGAACCAGGCATCCATCGAGTCATTGGTCGTACCGGTTTTGCCGTAAATGTCATTGCGCTTGAGCACGGCTTGCGCGCGCATGGCGGTGCCTGAACGGGTCACTTCCTGCAACAAATGGCTGACGAGAAACGCGTTGCGCGGTTCGATGGCCCGTGAACGATCATCCAACTCGATAGGCGTGTAAGCAGACAAAACTTTGCCTAAGGGGTCGGTGACTTTGGTGATCAAGTAAGGCTTGACCAAATAACCGCCATTGGCAAACACGGAATAACCCAAGGCCACTTGCATGGGAGTGACCGAACCGGCACCTAAAGCCATGGTCAGGTAAGGCGGGTGTTTGTCCGGATCGAAGCCAAAGCGGCTGATCCAGTTTTGCGCATTTTGCGGACCGACCGCTTGCAGTATGCGGATGGAAACCATGTTTTTCGATTTGGCCAAGGCGGTTTTCAAACTCATCACACCTTCAAATTTGCCGTCGTAGTTTTTCGGTTCCCAAGCCTGGCTGCCGGTGGCGGTGGCATCGAAAAACAAAGGCGCGTCATTGACTTGGGTGGCAGGCGTGAAGCCTTTTTCCAAAGCTGCTGAATAAATAAAGGGTTTGAAACTCGAACCCGGCTGGCGCCAAGCTTGAATCACATGATTGAATTTGTTTTTATCAAAATCAAAACCGCCGACCAATGAGCGGATCGCGCCGTCCACCGGATCAAGTGCCACAAATGCACCCTCTACCTCTGGTAACTGTGTCAAACCCCAGTCGCCTTTGGCGTTTTTAGAAATGCGAACCACCGCGCCCGGGCGTAACTTGATGTTGGGCGGCGCTTTGTCGGACAAACCTGAAGTCACGGGTTTCAATCCCTCACCGGTGATGTCAAGCACTTCACTGTTTTGACGCACCACGCGTACTTTTTTCGGCGTGGCTTCGAGCACCACGGCGCTGAGCAAATCGCCTTTGTCACCGGCCTCGATCAACGCGTCGTCAATCGCGTCGTCAAGTTCACGACCCTCGGGCGGTAAGGTGATGAATTTTTCCGGTCCGCGGTAAACCTGTCGCAACTCGTAATCCAATATGCCACGGCGCAGTGCTTGGTAGGCCACTTCCTGGTCTTCGGCTTTGATGGTGGTGTAAACATTCAAGCCGCGTGTGTATATGTCCGGGCCGTATTGCGCAAACATCAACTGGCGTGCCATCTCGGCTACATATTCAGCATGTGTGGTGTTCGGCGTGGTGACACTACGGATTTTCAATTCTTCTGTTTTAGCCGCTTTGGCTTGTGCCGAAGTGATAAAGCCGTTATCCTCCATGCGCTCAATGATGTAGAGCTGTCTTGAGCGCGCGCGTTTGGGGTTGTTGATCGGGTTGTAAGCAGAAGGTGCTTTGGGTAAACCGGCGAGCATGGCGGCCTCGGCGATGCTCAGCGATTGAATCGGTTTGCCAAAATAGGTTTCAGCCGCAGCGGCAAAACCGTAAGCGCGGTGGCCCAGGTAAATCTGGTTCAAATAAATTTCAAAAATCTGGTCTTTGCTGAGCAAATGCTCGAGCTTGTAGGTCAAGAGCAATTCGTAAATTTTGCGGGTAAAGGTTTTCTCAGAAGACAAATACACATTGCGGGCCACCTGCATGGTGATGGTGGAAGCCCCCTGGCTTTTGGCACGCCCGACGTTGGCCAAACTCGCTCGCGCCAAACCGATGTAGTCCACTCCGCCGTGCTGGTAGAAGCGCGCGTCTTCAATCGACAAAACCGCTTGCTTGACCACATCTGGAATTTCTTTGAAGGGAATGAGTTTGCGCCGCTCTTCACCAAATTCACCGATGACTTTGCCTTCCACAGAGAACACCCGCATCGACAATTTGGGGCGGTAATCCGCCAGATCGGAAATATCGGGCAGTTGCGGATAAGCCATGACCAGGGCGACCCCGACCAGCAGCAACACCGTCAATCCGGCGGCAACAGACAAACCCATGGCCCAGCTGAAAAAAGTGCCCAGCACCCGCCATAAATTGTTGGCAGGTGGTGTTTTCAGATCGCTTTCGGTGCGATCTTTGGCGGGAGGAGTAGGGGACATGAGCTAAGTCTGGCGCAAAGCCAGTTTGTATAAAGAAAGCACATTGTAAAAAAATTGCAAGTACAGCTTAACTTGTCTCAGCTTCAGCGGTTTTACAACCCATGGCATGAACAACTTTTCGAGGAAATGTCATGCTCAGTCTGAGAAACCCTCAACGACAACGCTTGGGTATCGGCGTATGGGTCAACCCGCAAGGATTGGCCTTGTCCCAGACCGCTGCCGGGGCAGATACCGCTTCCCCGGCACACCCCGAATGCTATTGGCAAGCTGCAGCCACCACACATGTTGACCAGCACGCCTTGCCTGATCCGCAATTATTGAAAGTCGCCAGACAACGCAGCGGATTTCGTGGGACGCATGCCGCCATGGCTTTGCCGATAGGCAAGTTGCAGCGTTTTTCACTCAGCATTGCCTCCGGCTTGAGTCACAGACAAATGCAAGCCCAGATTCAAGCGCAACTGACGCCGCTGCTTCAGTGGCCTTTGTCCGACACCTTGTGGGATTACCAACTCGTACAAGGCCCGCAAACCAACCCTTTGCCGCAAGCATCAGCAAACCGTCCTGCTTGGTTAAACGCTGCATTACAAGCGCAGCCCTCACAACACGCCGATGTGCTGGCCATGCCCAGGCAATGGGCACAGGACTGCGAGCAGTGGTGCAGCAAAGCCGGTTTGAAATTGGTCAGACTCGAACCCGACTGGCAAGCCAGTTTGCGTTGGCAAACGCATTTGCAAACCAGCCCGGTGGCCGTGTTGCAAGAAACAGCCATGACAGCATCCGGTTTTTTGAACGCCGAAGAGTTGGCTGCACTATATGGTTTGGCACTTGGAGTATTGAACGCATGAGCCAATTCAATTTATTGCCTTGGCGTGAGCAGCAGCGCGAGCAACGCATGCGCAACTGGCGCATCGGCGCATGCCTGTTCTTAACGATCACTGTGAGCGTGGTCTATTACACGGATCTTTGGTGGGATGAATGGCTGACGCAATACCGCGCCAAAGAGTCTCAGGTACAACAAAAAGTGTCGGACTTGAACACAGAGCTGAAAGACAAACCTCTGTGGACGGCCAGAGAGCGGCAAGTTCAACAAGTGCAGACCGAGTGGCAAAGCCGTTTGCACCAGCAATCTCGTTCATGGCAGGTGTTGCAGCAAATCTTGTCCGTTCCTGCGCGAGGCGTGCAAATTGAACGTGTGCTTTGGCGGGATCAGCAACTTCAACTCAACGGTTGGACATTGAGCGCAGGCCACGGCCAAGCCTGGTTGAGCGGATTGGCGTTGACTGGTTTTTCTGTGCAATCGGACAAAGCAAATTGGGAGGAGCCCAACTGGCGGCAAGCCCCGGGCCTGGCTGCCAAGCAACACAGGTTTCATTTGCAAATCGGCATGTCGGCTTTGGGGGCAGACAAACCGTGAAAGAAATCCGTGTGCTTGAACTGATGCAGACATGGCCGCAATGGCGTACCCATTGGCATGTGTTGCATGCATGGCCTGCTGGCGCGCAGGCCTTGGTATGGGTTTTTCTTTCTTTGGGTTGCATGGTGGCAGGCAGTTTGCAAGTCTCGTCTGTCGCATGGCAAACCTGGTGGGAGCAAGAGGAACAAGCGCTTGAATGGCAACAAACTTTGGATGACTTGCAACTTCAAGTGAACCAACTTCGCGGTTTGAAAACGCGTCTTAGTGCGTTACCGCATCCCTCGGGCATGGCGGGGGTGGCTTGGCAATCCTGGCCGGATCACACACCTTTGAACGAAGCTCAACTGCTCAATGACTGGGTGCAATGGGGACAGATTCATGGGCTCAAAGTGTATGCAGTGCAAGCCCATGCAGAACATGGCGAAGGCAGCTGGCGAGGCAGCTTGCCGCAGTTGATAGCTGCATGGCATGGTCTGCCGCAAGCCTCGCCGCGCATGCGTGTCACAGGTTTTGATTTGGCAACTGCCGGCGATGATGCTTCCATGGCTACGTTGGAATTGCACATGCAATGGGTCAGCTTGAAAGACACGCCGCCAAATACTTCGCTGGCGCTCAAAACCCATACGCATTCCGTGCCATCGAAGCCTGTTGAATCGAACAGGGATAGCGTTGAAGTCAACCCTGTGCCCTTGTTGTCCAAACCGGCATACCTTCACAACCCGTTCAGCGTTCAAAGTCTCAAATCCGGTTTGCCTTTGGTTGCTTCATCGAAAACAGCGCCACCCGCTTCGCCGTTGCAAACCAAACCTTTGTCGCAGATGCGGTTTGCAGGCTCAATGACAGCAGGTGAAAAAAGACAAGCGCTGATCGGCTTGGACGGCTTGATTTACAGCGTATCGCCGGGTGAGCGATTGGGGCAAGACTGGGGCGAGGTGACCCAAATTGAACCAGACCATGTCTGGTTGCGTGAATGGTTTGCCGATGCCAGCGGCACTTGGGTGAGTCGCGAGCGACGCTTTCCTGCCGGTGACAAACCATGAAGCAGATTCTTTTCATGCTTGCCTGTTGTACTGTGACTGCTTTGACAGCTTGGGCCGAAGAAATCACGGCGCCAGTGCAAACGAAGATTGCAACGCGTACATACACCGGCGAACCCATGTCCATGCATTTCCAAAACATAGAAATGCGCACCGCGTTGCAATTGGTCAGCGAATTCAGTGGTGTCAACATCATCATGTCGGACAGTGTGAGCGGCAACCTCAGCATACGGCTCAAAGATGTGCCCTGGGACCAGGTGTTGCACACCATTTTGCAAACCCGTGGATTGGGTCAACAGCAAGATGGCAATGTGATTTGGGTGGCTCCCTTGGCAGAACTTGCAGCCCGTGAAAAAGGCGCGCTCGAAACCAAACAAGCAATACAAGTGGTCGAGCCATTGCAGACGCGTTCATTTGCGCTGAGTTACGCCAAGGCTTCTGACATGCTGGCACCCTTGCTCAACCCATCATCCGGGCAGTCGGGTGCCGCAGCGCCTCGCTTGCTGACCCCAAGAGGCAGCGCCATGGCGGACGCGCGAACCAACCAATTGTTTGTCACAGACATTGCGGACCGCTTGGAGCAAGTCGCCCGCTTGATTGAAAGAGTCGATGTGCCGCAACGGCAAGTGCTGATTGAAGCGCGCATCGTCGAAGCGTTGGACAACTTCGCATCCACGCTCGGCGTCAGGTTATCTTCACAGTCCGGGGGTATCAACGCCAATTTCCCTGCAGCCGCTGCGCTGGGTGCGCAAGCAGCATCTGCAGGCTTCACGTTTTTCAATCCGGCGCACAGCCAGCGTTTAGGGGTCGAGCTCTCGGCTTTGGAAGCCGACGGCATGGGCCGCGTGGTGGCAAGTCCGCGTTTGGTGACGGCCAACCAATCCAAGGCCGTCATCGAGCAGGGCACCGAGTTGCCCTACCAGTTGTCTGGGCCTAACGGCAGCACCTCGATTGCGTTTCGCAAAGCCAATTTGCGTTTGGAAGTCACGCCGCACATCACACCGGACGGCAGCATCACCATGTATTTGGAAGTGCACAAAGACAGCGTAGGCCAAAGCACACCCGCCGGTTTTGCCATCGACACCAAACACGTCAGCACCCAAGTGCGGGTGGAAGACGGCGGCACAGTCATGATCGGCGGCATTTACGAAACCAACGACAACACCAACCGCGCCGGTGTGCCCGGCGTGCGCGACAACGAATGGCTGGGTTGGTTATTCGGTAACCGCGCCAACCGGCGCAGCAAGCAGGAATTGTTGATTTTCTTAAGCCCTAAAATGCTGGAACAACGTGCCTTTGCACCTTGAGAAAGTATTTATCGTGTTGGCTTTGGTGGGCATGCCCGGTAGCGGCAAATCGACAGTCGGTCGGCAATTGGCCCGCAAATTAGGCGTGGGTTTTGTTGACTGCGACCAGGTGATCGAGATGCGCATCGGTTGCCCGATCAAAGACTATTTCGCCAGCCACGGCGAAGCCGCCTTCAGAGACATTGAAGCCCAAGTGATTGACGACATGACCCGCACTGCTTGCGGCGTGCTGGCCACCGGCGGCGGCGCTGTGTTGCGAGACGCGAACAAGCAGCTATTGCGTGAACGCACCCATGTGATTTACCTGCGTGTGCAGCCCGAAGAAATTTTCAGGCGTTTGAAAAACGACAACCAACGGCCTTTGTTGCAAGTCGATGACCCGAAACTCAAAATCAAACAACTCTTTGAAGAACGCGATCCACATTACCAGGCGGCGGCGCATTTCGTTATCGAGACCAACCGCCCGCGCATCCCAACCATGATCACCATGATCGTCACCCAACTCGAACTCGCCGGTTTGTTACCGATAGAAACCGCTGCCCCATGACGCACACTGAACACGTTCACATAGACCTTGGCGACCGCAGTTACGACATCGCCATCGGCGCCGGTTTGCTTGATCACGCCACGGCTTGGCAAGCTTTGCCCAAAGCAGGCGCTGCGCTGATCGTCACTAACGACACGGTGGCTCCTTTGTATTTGGCGCGTTTGCAGCAAAGCCTGGCACCGCATTACCCGGTCATCCATGTGTGCAGCTTGCCCGATGGCGAGAGTTACAAAACCTGGGACAGCTTGAACGCGATTTTTGATGTGTTGCTGGGCAAATCCTGTGACCGCAAAACCGTGTTGTTCGCCTTGGGCGGTGGTGTCATCGGCGATATCACCGGCTTTGCCGCCGCTTGCTACATGCGCGGCGTGCCGTTTGTGCAAGTGCCCACCACGCTGTTGTCGCAGGTCGATTCGTCCGTGGGTGGCAAAACCGCCATCAACCACCCCATCGGTAAAAACATGATCGGCGCGTTTTACCAACCCGAGCGCGTGGTGTGTGACTTGTCTACTCTGCAAACCTTGCCGCCGCGCGAACTCAGCGCCGGTTTGGCCGAGGTCATCAAATACGGACCGATCGCCGACATGGCGTTTCTTGACTGGATAGAGCAACACTTAGACGATTTGTCAGCGCGCGACCCGCAAGCTTTGGCGTATGCGGTCAAACGCAGTTGCGAAATCAAAGCCTGGGTGGTCGGTCAAGACGAACGTGAAAGCGGCATACGCGCGATTCTCAATTTCGGCCATACCTTCGGCCACGCCATTGAAGCCGGTTTGGGTTTCGGGGTCTGGTTGCACGGTGAAGCGGTCGGTTGCGGCATGGTCATGGCTGCGCATTTGTCTCAGAGTTTGGGTTTGGTGGACAAGTCGTTTGTTGAACGACTCACCGCTTTGATCGCCAAAGCCGGATTGCCTGTGACCGGCCCTGATTTGGGCGCGGAAGCGTATTTGCACCACATGCGGGTCGACAAAAAGGCCGAGGCGGGAGACATACGTTTTGTGCTGATAGACCCGCCCGGCAAAGCTGTGGTGCGTGGCGCACCCGATGCGTTGGTCGCCGAGGTGGTGCAGGCCTGCTGCCGCGCATGAGCCAAGCGTTTGCAGCTGACATAGCCCCTGCAGCCATCGGTTTGGCAGACTACGCGTGCCTGCCTTCACAAAGCCGCGGCAGGCGTTTCACCGAACCCGAAGCGCCGACACGTAACGTGTTTCAACGCGACCGCGACCGCATCGTGCATTCCACCGCGTTTCGCCGTTTGGTTTACAAAACCCAAGTGTTTCTCAATCACGAAGGCGATTTGTTTCGCACGCGCTTGACGCATTCGCTGGAAGTCGCGCAACTCGGGCGCTCACTCGCGCGAGCCTTGGGTTTGCATGAAGATTTGGTCGAAGCTATTGCACTGGCGCATGACCTGGGACATACACCGTTTGGTCACGCCGGACAAGACGCTTTGAACGAATGCATGACACCTTATGGCGGGTTTGAGCACAACTTGCAAAGCCTGCGCGTGGTCGATGGTTTGGAAGAGCGCTACCCGCAGTTTGATGGCCTTAACTTGTGCTTCGAAACCCGCGAAGGCATTTTGAAACATTGCTCGCCGCGCAATGCCCAAAAGCTCGAGGACGCAGAACCGGGTGGTGTGGGTGCGCGGTTTTTGTTGAGGCAGCAACCGTCGTTGGAAGCGCAGTTGTGCAACCTCGCCGACGAGATGGCTTACAACGCGCACGACATAGACGACGGCGTGCGCTCGGGCCTCATCAGCTTGGAGCAATTGCAAGAAGTGGTTTTGTTCAAAGCCTACATGGTGAAAGTGCAAGACGAGTTTCCCGCGCTCACCGGCAGACGCTTGCTTTATGAAAGCATTCGCCGCATGTTGAGTGACCAGGTGTATGACGTCATGGACACCACACGTGCTTTGTTGCAAGAGCATGCACCGTCTTCGGTTGACGATGTGCGTCGCTCGCCGCCCTTGGTGCGATTCAGTCCCGGCATGCGCGCGGCCAGCACAGAGATGAAACAATTTTTGATGCAGAGTTTGTACAGGCATCCGCAGGTGTTGCAAACCACCGACTGGGCCAGACAAGTGGTGCACGAATTGTTCGATGCGTACATGCAAAAACCGCAAGCCATGCCCGAGCAACATGTGAAACGCGCCGACTTGCCGCGCGCCGTGGCCGATTACATCGCGGGCATGACCGACAGGTTTGCCTCCAAAGAGCATGCGCGTTTGACCGGCAAAGTGCTCGCCTCATGACCATCGAATCGCAAGTTGTCGCAGACACCCAAGCTTGGTTGTACAAAGCGGTGATAGGCCTGAACCTGTGCCCGTTTGCCAAGGGCGTGGTTGCCAAACAGCAAGTCCGCATGGTGGTGTGCATGGACAGCGAGCCCGAACAAGTGTTGCAAATGCTGCAACAGGAAATGCAGTTGTTGGTGGATACCGATGCGGCAGTGTTGGACACCACGTTGTTGATAGCGCCCCATCTGCTGCCGGATTTTTTAGACTTCAACGAGTTTTTATTTGACTGCGATTCGGTGTTGGCAGAGATGGAATTAGAAGGCGTGCTGCAAATCGCCGACTTTCACCCGCGCTACCAGTTTGCGGGCACACAGCCCGATGACATCAGCAACTTCACCAACCGCGCGCCTTACCCCACACTGCATTTGCTGCGCGAGGAAAGTATCGATAAGGCCGTGGCTGCATTCCCGGATGCGTCGCTGATTTATGAACGGAATGTGCAAGTGTTGGAAGAGTTGGGTAGAGAAGGGTGGGAGGCTTTGGG
>JACCEC010771877.1_pt1 | contig 15735 bp, 24 predicted proteins | sample 7450121 | NCBI WGS metagenome assembly JACCEC01 (sample SAMN15323455, study PRJNA562643) | freshwater metagenome | isolation source: river surface water | place: USA:Blue River Watershed | collected 2017-08-18 | reverse complement strand
TATGTCAGAATCAAACACTAATGTAACGGTAGACGGTCTAACTGAAACAGTTCGCCTATACGGAACTCTTGAGCAAATCGCTCTTCAACTTATTGAAGAGTATAATATGAGCAATGGTTGGAGTCTTGTTCGTACACTACCAACACCAATTTATCATCAAGTGTATTTAGAGCGCTCTGTTAAGCAAGCAAAAACTGTTGAACAAAAAGCAGTAAAAAAAGAACCAACACCTAAGAAAGTTCAAAATAAAGCTGAAGTTGTTGATGTAGGCGACAAACAAGAGTAGGAATAACGGTATGTACGGGAATTTAGTAATTACTTTAATTAAAAACAAAGAAGGCTAGAACTATAAACTAGCAGATGTGAGGTTGCTATGGGATTTGAATTTTTATTCGCAATGTTGTATGTGTTAGTTGCTACAATGCTTTTCATAGCAACCTTAAGCGCTATTAAAACATTCGGCTTCTTTAAATGCCTAATTATGATGTTGGCGGTATCAAGCTTGGCTTTATTAGCTGTATATACAATCCAAACTATCATTATCTATGTGGTCATCAAGATATTAATTATGTTAGTGGTTTTATAAATATGTTATAAGGAGTGACGTATGAGTAAAAGTAGAAGAAATCAAAAAAGTTTTCTAAACGAGGTCAGTGAGAAAGAGTCAAGAGGTTTGCAACAACAAGCAATAGTGAGCCATAATAAATATCAAAAATATGATTTAGATTGGTTTAAACCTCGTGGTAGACAAGTTGAGATTATGGATGCTGTTGATACTCACGATTGGGTTGCAGTTGAAGCACCATCAGGTAGTGGTAAAACAACAGCTTTACTTTGGAAGGCACTAAGTTTAATACAACAAGGTAAGTATAAACGATTGGTGTTTGTTCGTGGGGTCATGGAAGTTGGCGATGACTGTATCGGGTATCTTAAAGGTTCTGAAGAAGATAAGTTGTCAGCACACTTTGACTCAACTAGAGAACTGTTTTTAGATTTCATGTCGAAAGGTAAGTTAGAATGTGAAGAAAAGGTAGGTAACATTGTTTTTAAAATTCCTAATTTCCTATTAGGTGCAACAATTCAACCTGATACAATTTATTTTTTAAATGAGTGTCAAACTTTTAGTCCTATGACATTAAAATTGCTAATGGAAAGGGTATCGGACGGTTGTAAATTATTAATGGATGCTGACAGACAACAAACTTACGCCATTAAAAAACGTAAAGATGGTTTTTCTGATTTTATTGACAAGGTAACAGAAGTTGATGAAGATGGTCGTTATTCTATTGAGCCATTATTTAAGTATGTGAAATTAACCACAAACGAAAATCAGCGTGGGGCAATCAGCAAACGTGTTACTGAGTTATATTCTGTTGAATAAACTAATTGAAGTAGGGGAAACAATGATTAAAACTATTAAAACTATTAAAACCGCAAACAGTAAAACACCCACCAATGGTATTTATGATGCAGAAGGAACATTCCCAAGTATTCATGCTATCCCAAATGCAGGACATAAATTTATTGTTTCCATCACAGATGATTTCGATGAGCCTAGATATTACGATGAAGTAATTGCCTTATTAGCATCAGCAAGTGAAGATGACACTATTATTTGGAACATCAATTCAAAAGGAGGTTTTGTTGACACATTGCAAATGTTATTAGGGTGGAAAGCCATGTGTCAAGCTAAACAAGTTCATGTTTTATGTGGTGATGCCAGTAGTTGTGCAAGTGCTTTCTTTTTAAGTGAGGCTGATGAATATATTGTATCAGAAGGTGCTACGCTTTTTATCCATGAGTTTCAGGTCGGTAATCGTGGTACAAATAGTAATGTTGTCCGCAGAGTAGAACACACAACAAAAGAAAATGAACGCTTCGTAAGGGAAACTTATAAAGATTTCTTAGACGAAAGTAAAGGTGAGATTGATGAGGTTTTACGTGGTGTTGAGTTCTACTTTAATGCAGACGAAATCCGTCAACGCCTACAGAAACGTGAAGAAATCAAAGCTCAACAACAATCGCAAGCTGAAAAAGATATATTTGATAACATTGAGCAACAAGAATTAGATAGCTTATCGGATAATGAATTGCAAGATGAGTTAGATGGACTTGCTGATGTGATTAAAGAGCTGAAAAAGGAACAAGCTAAACGTAAGAAGGGATATAAATAATGGAAGTGAAAGTGTCATTAACTTGTGAGGTGCGATACCATCTCATAGGTTTTGGTGATATGAGTGGGTATTACACACCTAAAGATTTTGAGCGTGTGTATGATTCTCTTAAAGGGTATAACACAGATATATCACATGAAATATATGAAGGGACAGCCATTGATAAAGATGGTATTGTAATCTCAGTTGTGATTACAATTGTAAATTTAGACAAATAATTTTAATAAGGAGGTTGACTTAGCGGTTAATCTCCTTTATTATTGTCTGTAGAGGTATCAGTAGATACAAATTATTAACACAGAGGAGAAATACTATGTCATTGAAAGAAGCACTAATCCAAATTCAGCAAGAGAAGAAAGAAAAGGACATAACAGATATAATACAGACTATGATTGATGAACAGAAAAGATTGTTAAATGAAGGATTGGACATCAATGAAGATGGTGACATTGTAAAAGTAAAGAAAGAGTGGAATGAATGTATCCTTACTGATGGTGGTATTAGTTATTATAAACTAAATAATAAGCGGTATCGAGTTAGCGTATGCGATGGTGATAACGATGTTATTCTAAAATTCAGGTTTAAAGATTCAATGGGTAGGTGGGTGAGTGTGTCAGCTGGGTCTTTAAAAGAGGCGCAACAAGTGATTGACAGTATTTATGGAACATCTAAAGACGGTAAACATAAATATACGTTATCAGCTTGTCGGGTGTAACACTGGGGATAAATAGGAGTAAGTCAATGAAGTATTTAAATGATATAAGTTATAAAGATTGTGTAGGTAAAATCCTAAAAAGTAAAAACTCTGGCGGTTTTAAAATAGTAAAATACAATAATGCTAACCCCACTCTCAACACTTTTAGAGGGGGTTGAAACAAAAAAGGCATGAACTTAAACTTTAATCAATGACCAAAAAGATTAGAGAATAAGCCATGCCCATCGACGAATTTATCATTAAAATCTATCTAATGGTAGATGACTACTACAAAAAGATTGTAACAAACCGCCTAAGACAAGGCGGATATGCACCAAAGCTAACCGACAGTGAAATTATTACCATGGAGATAGTGGGTGAGTTTTTACAGATGGACACCGACTCACAAATCCATCAGTATTTTAAACAACACTGGCAAACATGGTTTCCCAATCTAGGCTCATATCCCAACTTTGCCAAGCAGTGCGTCAATTTACTACAGGTAAAAACTTTGATACAACAGCATATCGTTAAACAGCATGGGCAAGACAACATTCATTTTATTGATGGCTTTCCCATTCCTGTGTGTCAATATGCCAGAGCGTATCGGCATAAAACCTTCAAATATGAAGGCAGCTATAGTTACTGTGCCTCAAAGCAACAAAAATATTTTGGCTTTGAAGGACATTTACTCATTAATCTATCGGGCATGATAACCAATTTTACCTTTGCCTCTGCTAAGATAGATGAAAGATTAGTGGCACCTGATATGCTTGATAATATCAAAGGCTTGTTAGGTGCAGATATGGGCTATATTAGCCCTGATTTATCTGAGTATTGCTTTAAGCGATGTGTTGATTTGCAAACACCGCTTAGAAAAAATATGCCCGATAAACGACCACTCAGTGTACTTAATCGTCTTAAAAATGCTCGTCGCAATATTGAGACGGTGATTGGTCAGTTATCACAGCGGTTTAATATGCAAAAGGTGAGAGCGAGAGATTTATGGCATTTGTCTCACAGATTTATGCGTAAAATCTTGGCTCATAACTTCTGCTTTGTAATCAATAAACAGTTAGGTAATCCCCCACTTCAGTTTGAGTTGCTTATTTCAAGTTGAGAGTGGGGTAATGCTAGAAACGTAGTAATACAATTTTTGAAAACTGGTTATGAAACAACAGTACAATTAACAAACATTAAAAGTGGGATTATAAAAGACCCATACCTACCATCTGTTTATGGTGTGGGAATATTAGGTAATAAATATCCATCTGCGATTAATGGTAGAGACACAAAAGAGTATAAACTATGGAAAAATATGTTAAAAAGGTGTTATAGCAACACCTATAAAAAGAAAAAACCAACTTATGAAGATTGTGAAGCTTCAGAAAACTTTAAATACTATGAATATTTTTATGAGTGGTGTAATAAACAAATTGGCTTCGGTAACGATGGTAATGGAAACCCCTTTCAACTAGATAAAGACTTACTAATCAAAGGTAACAAAGTTTATTCAGAAGACTCTTGTGTTTTCTTACCTTCTGAAATCAACTCGCTTTTGGTTAAACGTAAAGCCTCAAGAGGTAAATACCTCATTGGTGTTTATTGGGATAAAACACACAAAGCTTTTATAGCACAAGTTAGTAAAAACAAAGGAAAGCGAGAGTATTTAGGGTGTTTTAAAACCGAATTAGAAGCCTTTAATGCTTATAAACAAGCTAAAGAATCCTTTATCAAAGAACAAGCTAACAAGTGGAAATCACAGATTGATGACAGAGCGTACAATGCTTTAATGAATTACACAGTGGAAATTGCAGATTAAACTAAGGAGTAAAACTATGAACAATAAAGCGCAACAAGCATTGCAAGAGTATCGCAATAAAGTAAACAATGGCGAGATAGCACCATCGGAACGTAAGACATTAAAAGAGAAGTGGGAACAAAAACCAACACTAAGAGTGTCTGTTGATTATATGTGCTTCCAGTGTATGTGTGGCGAAGATGTTGTTAAGCAAGTAAGGAATTGCACATCTACAGGTTGTGCTTTATACCCTGTTAGACCGTATAAGTAAATTCTTACTTATAACACCATACAAATGATTTTATATGTGTAAAAACCACTATTGAAAACTTCAAATTTTGATTTTAAATAGTAATGTGGTATGATTGTATCGTTAAGTGTTTAAAATCAAAATAACGAGTTATTAATAGGGAATTTATAAGGAGTAATAAACATGAACAAAGACATTGAAGTACTAAAAGAAAGAATCATAGCATTGGTGGATGGGTGTAACCTACCTTATGTAATTCAATTATTAAATGATTTGGAAAATGCTGTCCATGAACATTCGTTAGAAAGTGGATATGGCATAGGGTATGATGTTGGTTGGGAAAGTGGTGTTGAGTGGGCATACGAAAGAGGTAGTAAATATGACTAAATATAAATTATATACATTTAGCGGAGCAACGTATATAGTCCCACTAGACAAGTATGAATACGTTGACAATACAGTGGGAAGGTATTTTGAAGATTATTGTGCAGGGCTACTAATATCACATGAGCTTGATAGCTTTGTAGAGGAATGTATCATTGATAATGGTGGTAAATGCTTTGATATTTGGTGTGATGATTATTACGTTATTATGAATAATGGGAAGTGAGCAATGAAAGATATATTGACATTTAAAACAGATGAACACGCTTGGTGATCTAATATGGTGTTAGTGAATATTGAGTGTGATGGAATTATATATCCATCAATAGAGAATTTCTACCAAGCTTGTAAATACAATGAAATTCACACTAAGGAGTTAATCTCTCGATTAAATCCATATAAGGCTAAAATGTATTCTCGTGAAAACAAAATGACCAATAGTTGGTTTGACGACAATAAATTAATTTATATGGAATATGCTTTACAAAAGAAATTCAACCAAGAGCCTTTTAAGTCTAAATTGATAGCAACAGGAGATTGTCATATTGAGGAGGGTAATTGGTGGAAAGATAAGTTTTGGGGTGTTGACATTAAAACACGACAAGGGGAGAATCACTTAGGGAGATTGATTATGAAAATACGCAATGGACTACACAAATAGCGTAGGGATTGTAGATAGACTCCCATTTTTAATTTCATAAATTATTTTGGGAAAAATTTTCCGAATGGAGGTTTTAGGTGGCATCGGTAGTGGGTATTTCTAGGAATATCTTAGGGGTGTACTTATTAAAGCCACCTATAAGATGTCACCTACATGACCACTAAGTGTGTTATCACTAAGTGTGTAGGTAGGTATCTTATGAAGGTATAGGTTAGGATTTTGTAAAACTGTCATCTATTTATTGTTGGGTTAAGCGTCTGGCGGCAGCCGACAAAACAAAAGTTGGGTCTTTCAACAAATATCCACATACCATATTTAAAACTAAAAGTCAAGAGTTATTAACAAAATAATTACAAAAAATAATGACTGAATAGTTACCACTTTATTGTTGATATTATCAATAAAATAATGGTGAACCATGACCGCCACCTATAAACCCACCAATGATTTTGACATCTTTTGCAGCTATAACTATCACACTATAACATACTTGTAAAGAAAATTATTGTTTTAAATTGTGAATAAATAATTAATAAATTTATATAATAAAGAATGATAGAATGAGAATGGTTGTTATATAGTAATAGTTATTAAATGATAGATATTCGCATTTATAATTTAGGCAATAAAAAACCGCCTAATAATTGGCGGTTTGTTGTAAGTGGTTTTATTAATTAGCTATCATGTCATTATAAAAATCTTTGCTAAACGTTTTATAAGTGTTTTGATAGTCATAACTATCTATCTTATTATAAATGATATCAAGCGTAACGCTTTTATAATAATCATAGTCGTTGCTATTGTGATTGGTTACAACCTCCCCGTATTCATCAAGTGTAATTATTTTATAAAAATCCACACTTTCAACAACTTTATAAGCTGCCCCAAACAATGTAACTTTTGAAAACTTAGCAGTATAAAAGACTTGAACGTATGTCCCGTTATCAAGCGCTAACTCAACTGCATCATCATTGTACAACCTTACAAAATCATTGCTAATTACTTTAGCCATTTTTAATCAACTTCACCCAATTTAATAAAATCAACTTTTGCCAAGTCCCTAGCGCGCTCAACATTTACTATTAGCGCTTGTTTATAATTGCAAAATAGTGGTAAATCGTCATAGCTCATTTTATTAAATGATTTTATAACTTGCCCATCTTTTATTTCGTGAGCTTGTATGCTCACTTTTTTGTAAATTGGGCAAGTGTATTTGTTAATTAATAACATCCTTAATACCTCTTTAATTGATTGATAAATTTTGCTATAAATAGCGTTAAATAAAACTTAATATAATGATACTTAATATAATGATACTTAACGTAATATTAAATTTTATTTAGTGGATAATTTATAAAACAATGTTTACAAATTATCCTAAAATAAAACTTATGATAATAAAACTTTTATCGGTTAATAATCTACTAACGTATAATAGCCATCTTTGATATCGCTTTGATAATCTTTGATTTTATGGAACTCTGATTTTTTAACGTATGCGACATTTTCAAAAGTATTATCACAGTGAGCGTTAAAGCTAAATTCATTAGCTAGCAAAGCCTTGCAGCGATTAAGCCATTCATTGCCATAGCCATAACTGCTGAATAAATAAGCTAACGTAACAATCTCAATTTCGCTAAAATCGTTGATAATTTGCGCGTGAATTTTTGATGAATTGTAAGTATTGCCGTTACTATCTTGAAATTTCATACCGCTACAAAATACTGATAAGATTTTAAAGCCTTTATAACGTTGATTGATGATAGATGACACGATGGTTCTCCTTGTTCGATAGATTAAATTTTGCTATAAATAGCGTTAAATAAAACTTAAAATGTATTTAAATTTTATTTATAACGTAAACTAACAACACTGCTAATTTACGCTAAAATAAAACTTATGATAATATTAATTAGATTTTAAACATGATTGTTTGCAAAAAATCAAAAGTAGTGTTGTAGCGGTGGCAATAGCCACTAACATAATAATCATCATCTATAGCAACATCGTGAAATAAATAATCTGCTAATTTTTTGCTAATGCGTTTATGACTTACGCCAAATAATTCTAAATTGTGTGCATCTGTTACCGCTAAACTGCAATAACCCTTACTATCATAGCGCAAACGGAATAATTGTTTATTACCACAACGGGTAGGGTATTTAGCCATGATAGCTTGATAATGATTGAGTAAATAATCGTAGTGAATTACTGAACTATCATTAAGTAATGTAAAATTATAAACCACTGTTTTATCGCAAAAGTATGTGACAATCGAACACTTGTCTGCAAAATTACCCGTGATAGTGAAAGTTATACGGTTGTCATTAATAAGAGTTTTTAACGCTGCTAAATAGTTATAGATAATTGATTTTTTCATTTTTTAAAGCTCCTTTTGATAATATTAATAACTATATTCAAAATCATCCGATAAATTGCCGTTTAAATATTCTAGCAACAAATTGCAATATTCATCATTTTTGCAAAACTCTGCTATCATGCTAATGATATCACTTTTACTATAACTAGCATATTCATCAAAATGTGCTAAGTCATACAAGCTAAAATCATGAAGGAATTTTCCATTTTTAAATACCTCAATACGGCCAGTTAGTGGCGTATCATAAAAGATATTGGTTAAATAGTCTTTATTAATCCACTTTTCTACATTGCCAACAATTTTAACTTTGCAATAATCGCCTTGGCTATAGCCGCTAATTACAAAATCAAAATCAAGATGGCTATAACATTTATTTTCGTAATGACTTGTATAATAATCTTCATTAGTGATTGACAGTAAACCATCGATTAAGGTTTGTTTGTTGCTATCGTCAAAACCATATCCTAACATCTCATCAGCTAAATTTGTCAAAGTGTCTTTATTCATTCTAGCAAGTTGAGATTTTTTATAGTAGCTTGTATTTGCTACTTTTTCATTTTCGAAAATAACTAAATAGTCTGTTGAGCGACTACCAAAAAACAAATTGATATTATCATTCATAAAACCCTCTTTAAAATCATTATAATGCAGGTTTGCTAAGTCTGTATCATAACAAACGTTAACTTTAAAATCATATAATGAGATGTTATTAGCGTCTAATACTGTAGCCACTTTTTGAATGTCTGAAATGTTTAGTTTTTGCATGATTAAATATTCCTATGATTTGATAGATGAATTTGCTATAAATAGCAACAAATAAAACCTAATAAAATTTATATTAAATTTTATTTAGTGGGTAAACTAGCATTAAACTAATTTACCCTAAAATAAAATTTTTACTTATTAATTAAAAACCAAGACAAGCATAATTGTCATTGTATAGCATAGCGTTATTTGTAACATACTCTTGCCATTTTTGTTCAATGTACTCTGCCTCACATTCATAGTACTCTTTGTCATCGTCTGATAAGTCATCATATTCACAGTCAAGCCAATATTGTTTATCATCTTCCTTACTTACAAATTCACCGTTGATTAAATAATTGTCTACAAAGATAGATGGGCTTGTTACATTATAACCTATACCACATTCTTCAACCATTGCCAATGCTTGCTCCCATAATTCATTAGCTGCCTCACCTCCCCACAACTCTTTTACATCGTCATAACGTGATTGTAAAGCGTCAATGATAAACTGTGCAGTCACTTCAAAAGTTTGGTTATTCATTGTTTAATACTCCTGATTGATTAAAAATTGATTAAATCACAATAGAATTTTTGCTAACAAACACAACACTCATAGTTAGCTTACACTCTAGACGTTTAGCACGTTTAGCTAAACTTTGCGCTTGTTTATGATTAGCGCGATTAATAGCACGTACAGTTTTTTGGTGTTTAATATGATACATAATACTACCTCTTTGATTAGATTAAATTAACAGTATAACTCATCTTGACATTTATTAAAAATAGTGATGCCTTTTTTATACCAGCCGCGACAATACAATTTACCATCGTATACCCATGCGTTGCTACTCTCTGAGTAGTAGACGTCGCAACATGAATATTTTTTACCATTGATGCGGATGTTACGCACATTCTCAAATTTTTGAATAGTCATCTTAATTTACTCCTTTCGTATAGTCAAAATTATTACATACTGCTTCATCACACGACACACTATTAACAACCGCCTCACTTGTCACACTTTCATACTGTGATTGACGTTCTTTAATTGTTGGCATTGATAAGATTGTCAATACTGCTAACAATGCACCAATGACAGCGAACGATAGTACACTATTGCCACGGCTGCCTTTGCTATAGCCATCGTTAAGTGGCTGCAATGCTATAATAGCGTAGGCTTTTGCAAGCGCTTGTTTTTCTGTGGCTTTTTTCCAAGTCGCTTTTGTGACAAACTTGCCAGTTTTTATATCACGTACACACGTGATATTATCACCGACAAAGTAGGCTATTAAGCCGCCACATTGTTTTGTTTGATGTTCCATATTAAACCCTCTTTTGATTGATTGATAATTGATATCTCTACTCGATAACGCAAATAAAAGCGTCATCTGTTGCATTTACAACTAAATAAGCGCGATTATAAAAACATTTAATATAGCCGCTTTTGTCGTTTAGCGCTTTTATGCCACTTTTGCAACTCTCTACACGCTCAAACCACGCCACTAAAAATTCATCATCAAAATTTTTATTACTACTTTCAATAGCGTTTTGTATTGTTACTAATGTTTCGCTATCTTTTAAGATGTTGACTTGTAGACGTTTAATAGCTTGTAAATTATTCATGTTAATGTCCCTTTTTTTGATGGGGTTATTAATAGTATAATCTTTCTTTAAAATTATACTAGTAGTAAAGCCTTATAAAGGGTAAGCATGCAATTACATCACACTCAGACAATTATAAGACTGCTATATTCTCCCTTTAACGACAGGACAGCCTAGCAGCTGATACTTTTCTCCAATTTATAAAGCGGTGAAAATCTCATATCTAAAAACCGCTTGAAAGTGGCTAGCTATTTTTATTTAGCTTGTTTGCTTTCGATGAACATATAATAACACAATCAAAAACTATTGCAACTACTTTTTTAAATATTTTATAAAATAATTTAATTAGCTTACTATCAGTGCATTTACTACTATATAAGCACGTAGCGATATATAAACTAATTACTATATAGCACTATATAAGATAGCAGACGATGTTATTTTAATTGACTCTATAAAAACTCATTTAGTAATGATCCTCATTTAGTAATGATCCTCATTTAGTAATGATAATAATTATCATTTAGATTTCCAATGTACGTTTTTCGCCAAACAAATGTTGTATTCGCGTAATAGTACACCACCGTTAGGTACACTAGAAGAGTGGTAAAATGACCCCACCCTACATGGCAGCAAAATCCATCAAGTTCTGTAAATTTTTTCATCAAGTTCTGTAATTTTCTCCACCACTCCTATTGGCTGGCAAGTTGTCTATGTAAAGCCGGCAAGTTGTAAAGATTTCTAGCAAGCTTTCATCACTTGATGTTGTCGTTGATGAATGTGGAAATGGAAACAAGAGATGGAGGTGAGGCACAATAAAGAAAAGCACAATAATACGTCCAATGGCGATATAAGCCTAGCACACTACTATTGTTATATGTATATTATATAGCGTGTAAGTGTGTATAGGCGTGATGTTAGTGTGGTAGTGATATAGAGATGGTGGGATTGTATTGAGCGTGTCTTTGGGTGTCCTATATGCTTCTACTGCGAGGACTTTATTTTGATTTTGCCGAATATCCTGTATATACAAGAAATACCCTAAGCGTTTCCTGTCACGATTTTACTTAGGGTGTTAAGAACATCATACGCTACTTACAAAACACATCTCTCATTAAACCGTTCCACACTCTCTCATCTACCATACCTTTATACCTTTCCTTTAGAACATTCACTTGCGCTTGTCTAGCTTTAATATACTCAGCGTTAGCTTCTTCTGCTGTACTATAATAACCCAACCCGATAGATTTACCATTGATATTAATATATGCACGATAAGGATTTTTTCTATTATGTAGGTATTGAACACCTTTACCGTGCTTATTTCTCTTTCTTGTTTGAGCCATAAGATTTATCTCATGAGGTACAAGTACACAACTATTAGCACTATACATTTTGTCATTTTCATCACCTAATATATCTTTATCTAAGTGCCAATTATCCGTATCATTTATATAATAATCATAGCCCACTTGTTTTATACACCAACCAACAAACTTATCTAGTGTGGAAAAACTCTCGTGTTTATTCACAAATTGGTATAGTTTGTTTCTGTGGTCAGTTTTAGTACGTTGATTGATACCATTATATCGTGACGCTAACTTATAAAACTCTATATCTGTTAATTGGTGCTTATGTTGAATATATTCTCTATCATCACCTAAAAACCCATACTTAATCCAGTTTAAGACTTTCTCATAATGATATGTCTTACCTTTTACGTTTACAATCCTTGTGCCATTATCAGCAACAAACCCTACTTCTTTACCGTACAGCCTAGAAGCACTGATACGATATAAATACTCAAAATCTTTCCATATCGGCTTATTTTCATCAGTTAAGTCCCAACGACTTAGTAGTTCTTCTCTTGTAACACCATTTAAAGTTTCTAACTCCATAACATTATCCTTCTAAAATTAATAGAAACACTATTATACACCATATCTAACACACAAAACAATAGGGATAATCAGCATAATCTATATAATTTTGTAATTATTTCCAATTATTTCTAACATTCTGTAGCTTTCGTTGCTATTATTTACATTGTAAATTAGTGATAGCATAAGTAGTAGATGGTATCCAATAGTGAATTAGTAAAGGAATTGTAACCATTTGTATCATGTTAGACATAATCAATAATCAATAACATAACCGATACGCTAACAATACTATCAATCCCTCTATCAGTTGCTATCACTAGCTTTAACCTCTACATATCGTAAGAAATCTTACTAGAGATACAACATATTGGGATTGTTTATTAACAATATCCTACTACTTTACCCACTACCACTAATAATAACCTATTGATTTCTATAGAATTTCCTATCCCTTTGTTTTTACTATATTTTCAAATACTAATTATTACACATTCTTTTGTTTACACAATCTATACAATAATTATAATGTTTTATGTGCTTATTGACGTTGAGCACTAATAAAAATTATTTGCAGTGCTAATACTTTTAGGGGAATATTTTTTGTGATTATTTTACCTTTTATATAGGGCAAAATAGTGGAAAAATGTTCTTGACAAAGACAAAAAGTATGCTATTATAATAGGTTAATGTAGTTAAAATTTATTCCTTAGAGGTGACTTATGCAAGAACGTATAGATAATATTGTAGCACAAATAAAAGATTTATTGCTAGTAGATGATAGCAATTTAATACAAACTGGTGATAACGATTTAAAAATTATTGCACCTAGTGGTTGTAAGTATATGACTGATATCTTAAAAGACCTACCTAAATGTGTTTTTATAGATAAACAAATATGTGCTGTAGGTGGTACATATTTAAGCATTAATTCTCCATCTAACTATGTCATTGCTGTTCATCGAAAAGCTTTGGTTGAAAATAAATTCTCTCAGAATGAGAATATTTTAATTAAAGTTGATGGTGATGTCAACAATAAAATTCTATTGGATGAAATAAAATCTAGTGGAAAGAATAAGATTATCACCACTTACGACAGTTTACCTAGAGTCGCTAAAGTGTTATCAGAACTTGGCATTTTGAGTACATATCACTTAATTGTTGATGAGGTGCAAAATGTAGTAAGAGAAGGTGGTGATTATCGTGCTGAAGTGTGTAATGCTTTGTTGAAAAACACTTGTAATTTTGCCAGTGTGAGTTATCTCACAGCCACAACAACAAAACGTAAATACTTACCACCACAAATTAATGATATCCCATACCTAACTATTGAATGGGAAGATGGTGTTAATATTCATGTTGATAAAAAACACATCACTGGTGATTTGACCGAAGCTATCACTTCCATAGCTTTAGAACACATCGACAACCCATCAAAAGGTGAAGCATATTTCTTTTATAATTGTGTTAAAGGGTTTATTCCTGTTATTAAAAACTTAATGAAACTTAGGGGTGTTACAAGTAAGGATATTAAGATTATTTGTGCTAATACTGAAGAAAATGTTAAAACCTTGAAGTCTTTAGGTAAAGGGTTTTATCCTGATGTACCTGTTTACGGTGTTGACAAGAATAAATCACCTATCATTAAAAACAAACTAATAACTTTCGTCACTAAAACTTGCTTTGAAGGGTCTGATTTTTATAGTGATAATCAGACAAGTTACATTGTTAGTGATGCTAAGAATAAGGCTAGGTATTATGTTAAAACTGATATTGTTGTTGACATTAGACAGATTGCAGGTAGATTTAGACAAGAAAGTCCTATGCACCGACAGAAAGTAGTTTTGTTATGGACTGCTCAATATGATGGTTTTAACATGACAGAAGAAGAATATGAGGTACATATTAAAGATGAGATTAACAAACATAAAAACTTAATTCAATATCACAATGAAGGCACTATTCCCAACGATACATTAGAACTTAAAGCAAAAGTTACTAAATACCTAACTAAAAGTGATGGTGAAATTGTAATTAACCCTCTTGCATATAGTAGTCTTATGAGTGAGTTTGACACTCAATTTCAAGACTTTAAAACTATCGTTGTTAACGGTAAAAGTATTCAAGTTGGTGAAGAAAAACTAAAAGATTTATATGATGTTGATGATTTCCAATTAGCACCACTAAACCCCTCTGATAAGTTTAAAATAGGTAAGAAACTAAATTTTAAAGGTATGGCTAAGAAGTATTATGATGCAATTCTTGGTAATAACACTATCGAAATTGAACTATGTGAAAATTTAGTACCTTCCCTTGCTGAATATAAAGATGAGTTGGGTATTGAAGTGTTTAAGTCTTGCTCTTTTCAAGAGAGTCGCATTAAAGAGAAGTTTGAAGCTAGTGTTGGTGTTGATAAGCTAACAAGTAGTCCTAATAAAATAAAGAAAGCTATGAAACTACAAATTGGAGATTGGTACTCTTTAAAAGACTGTAAAGATAAGTTACAATGTGCTTATGATAAGTTAAAAATCAAAGAGGTAGCTAAAGCTAATCACATGGAAAAGTTTTTCAGTGTTAAGCGTTGCAAGGTGAACGGTGTTGTCGGATATAAAGTTGTGGAGAGTTAATATGAGTAAAGAATATTATGTATACAGTGCTTATGGAATACATGGGGAATTACTGTATATTGGGTACAGTAAAGGTGACAGATATAAGCATTGTAATAACGGTATGAGTAGTAATAAGGGATTAAATCGCTATTACTTTTCAAATGGTGAAGATGCTTGTATAAAAGTTGAAAAGTTGTTTGAAAACCTATCTATAGATGATGCTACACATTTAGAAACACTTTGTATCAATCACCTGTCACCGTCTTGTAATGTTAGAGGTACTGTAAGGGATTTCCAAACTGTTGCCAAAGAATATTATGACGCATATTTAATTTCCGATAATGATAAAATGCAAAGTTTAATTGATGAGAGTCTAGACTTTAGTGAAATTTTGAACATCATTGGAATTGTAACCATTTGTATCATGTCTAATATATATACCACCACTACAACAACATAAATGATACACATCATATCATTATAATAACCCTACTATATCCCCATAGAATACCCTTAATCCCTTGCTAGCTTTAGCTATATCTAGCTTTAGCTA
>JACCEC011997840.1_pt1 | contig 15736 bp, 15 predicted proteins | sample 7450121 | NCBI WGS metagenome assembly JACCEC01 (sample SAMN15323455, study PRJNA562643) | freshwater metagenome | isolation source: river surface water | place: USA:Blue River Watershed | collected 2017-08-18 | reverse complement strand
CCCTCTTCGGTGCTGGCCGGTGCGGCCTCAGGCGCGTTGGGCCGAGGCACCGCACGGAAGGCGGGTTTGGCGGCCGCTTGGCGCGGCGCGGCTTTGACGGGCACGCCCTGCTGCATGGCCTCTAAGTCTTGCAAGCTGGCTTTGCCGTAAGCGACATCCATGGCCATGCTCAACTCACGCTCGAGCTGCCTGGCCACCTCAGACAGCACAAACCCGACCGGCGAGCGATTGGCGCTGTGCATGAAGCGTTCGGCGGCATCCACACGGGGGGTGTTGCCAGAGGGTAATGGAGATGGAGTGGCTGTCATATCAACAAAGGATCGACCCCAGTGCACAAATCATGAGCCCCCGGGGGTCTAAAAACCACTGGAGTCAGGCACGAAGTCGAACACTCAAGTACTGTCTTTCCACACCATTATGGCATTACAAGCACTAAAAATGTAATTTGCCTTTTTTGTTGAGTTGCCTTGGCGAGCGGGGCTCCATGGCCCACCCGCCGCCGGTGCTCAGAGGGCTTCGAGCGCCAAAACGAATTGGTCGTAGTCGGTGTTGTTTTCGGCCAATTGCGCCGCCAAATACTCTGCGGACAGGCGCATGCCCTCTCGGGCATCGGGCACATCCTCCAGCTCCCGCATTTTTTTATAGAGTGCCGTCACCGCCGGCAAGGCCTTGGCGTTGGGCCGGCGGCGTACCGAAAAATACCCCACCAGCTCGCCCGCCACGTCGTAAGAAGGGGTCACATTGGCGATCACCCAGTAGTGGCTGCCGTCTTTGGCCATGTTTTTGACATAGGCAAACACCTCTTGGTGCTGGCTGATGCGGTCCCACAACAGCTTGAAGACGGCGCGGGGCATGTCGGGGTGCCTGACCAGGCTGTGGGCTTGCCCCAAAAACTCGGCTTCGGTGTAGCCCGCATAGTCGGCAAAGGCCCGGTTACCGTAGGTGATGCGGCCCTTTAAGTCGGTTTTGGAGACGATGAAATCTTGTTCTTTCAGCACCCGCTCGAGGCCCGAGGGGGAAATTTGGCTTTTCTTCATGGCGCGGTTTGGTCAGTTTGGCCAAATTTTTCAATAAATCGAAAATGGACCTGTTGACCTACATCAAGCAAATCCGATTGCCACTCTTTTCATCAGAAATGCACCAAAAAGAGGATAAGCAGGCACTAATTGATAAATTTGTCGATATTCTTAATTAACCAAAATTTGTCCTTAGAATGACTGAAAACCCTTTCTGAAAGTTCGTTTCATGCTGAAGAATCTCAAGGTCTCTACCCGACTGTATTTGTTGGTGTTGTGCATCAGTTTTGTCTCTCTGGTGATTGGCCTGATGGGGCTGCGCGGCATGCACCAAGCGATCGGCAGCTTTCAGTTTGTCAACACCGACCACCTGGTTCACCTGCGTGACCTGAAGATCATTGCGGACCAATACACCCTCAAAATTTCGGATTCCACACACAAAGTGCGGGCCGGCAAGATGTCTTGGGAAGACGCACAAAAATCACTGACCACAGCGCGTCAAACCATCAAAGAAAAATGGGCCGCCCACCCCACCGATGATTTTGTGGGGGAAGAAAAGAAACTGGTCACCGGCATTGAAACCGCTTTTGCCAAGCTGGAAGTGGCTTTCACTGAGCTGGAAGGCCTGCTGGCCAAGCAAGACGCCAAGGCATTGGAAGAATTTGCTGAAAAAACGCTCTACCCCGAAATCGATGTGGTGGTGAGCCAGTTGTCGCTGTTCATTGAGGCGCAATTGATCGAGGCCAGCAGCGAGTTTGACTCGGCCCAAGCCACTTACGAAACCAACCGCAATGTGAGCATTGCCTTGGTGCTGGCGGGCTTGATTGGCGGCTTTGTGTTGGCCTACTCGATCATTCAGTCCATCACCCGCCCCTTGACTGAAATGCAAAAGATCGCCAGCAACATCCAGTCGAAGGGCGATTTGTCTTTGCGCATCAAGGTGGAGCAGTCCGATGAAGTGGGTCAGACCGCATCGGCTCTGAACCGCATGATCGAAGCCCAGCAATCTGCCGTGAACGAGGTCAACCAAGTGGTGACCGCCTTGGCCGCCGGTAATTTCAGCCCCCGCGTGCACGCCAATCTGAACGGCGATTTGGCGAACATGAAAAATGCGGTCAACAACTCGGTGGACGCGATCCAAAGCACCACCCGCAACTTGACCGAACTGATGGCTGCCATGCAGGCCGGCCGTTTCTCCGTGAGCATCGACAGCCATGCCCAAGGCGAATACCAAGCCGCCATGAGCCAAGCCACCCAAGCCATGCAGTCGCTCAAAAACATGCTGGGCGATGTGGGCCAAGTGATGACCCAAGTGGCCCAGGGCAACCTGACCCACCGCGTGGAGGCGCACGGCGAAGGCGAGTTGGCGCAACTGAAAGACAACATCAACAGCTCGCTGTCGTCCTTGTCGCGCGCCATGCTGGCCATCCACAACAACACCCGCCAAGTGGCCACCGCGGCCAACGAGACCAGCCAAGCGATTGGCCAAATCTCGGACGGCGCGCAAAACCAAACCCACGCCATCACCCAATTGGCCGCGGCCGTGCGTCAGACCACCGATGCGGTGGGCGATGTCTCGCGCAACACCAATGTGGCAAGCCAAAAGTCGCAAGAGTCGATGAGCATCATGCGCGACGGCATGAAACAAATGGAGCAAATGGTGGAAGTGGTCAGCTCGATCGCCGCCAACTCCGAACAAATCAACAAGATCACCGAAGTGATTGAGAACATCGCCAACAAGACCAACCTGCTCTCACTGAACGCAGCCATCGAAGCGGCCCGCGCCGGCGAGCACGGCAAAGGCTTCTCGGTGGTGGCCGAAGAGGTGGGCAAACTGGCCGCCAACAGCGCCGAAAGCTCGCAAGAAATTGCCCGCTTGGTGCAACAAGCGGTGGCCGAAACCCAGCGCGCTGTTGAAACCGTCAAGCACGTCAACAACGGCATGCACCAGATCGAACAAGGCTCGCGCGAAACCGACAGCATGTTGCAACGCATCTCGGCAGCGCTGGAACAACAAAGCGCGGCCGTGGAGCAGATCAATGCCAACTTGACCAGCTTGGACGCGATTGCCCGCAGCAATGCCTCGGCTTCAGAAGAGATCACCGCCACGGTGATGGAGTTGTCCAAGATCGCCGACTCGACCCGCCAAGAAGTCAGCAAGTTCGAAGTCAACTGAGCCAACTCAGATTCATCACATGACCACATCACACACTTTTAAATACGCGAGCTTGCTCGCATTGACTCTCAGCTTGTGGGGGACCCACGCCCATGCCGGTCGACCTTTGGCCGTTGACGATGCCAACGTGAACGAAAAAGGCGCAGGCCATGTCGAAGTCTGGGTTGCTCGCGATGGCGAGAAAAACAACATTGGCAATGTGGCCCCCGCATTCGCACCCATTGAAGGTGTGGAAGTGGGCGTCAGTTACGCCAAGGCCAGCAAGAACGGCACCGCCGAAAAGGCCATTCAGGCCAAATGGCGCATCACCCCCAGCCAAGAGAATGGCTGCAACTTTGCCAGCACCTTGGGCACCGCCCATGTTGCGGGCGTGGGTGCCAGCCCATTTCTGGTCGGCATCATGACGTGCAACTCTCCAATTGGCTCTGTGCACACCAACATCACGCGCCACAACCCGAAAGACGAAGCCTCATACAACAGCTGGGGCGTGGCATTTGAGCGCACCATCGGCAGCGTTACCCCACACATTGAAGTGTTCGCTGACGAAGGTGGCAAACCCACTTTCCAAATTGGCGCCAAAAAAGAAATTGCCGACGGCATTCAGCTGGATGCCACTTTGGGCAGCGACCGCCAAAATCGCGCCACTGTTTTCTCGATCGGTTTCAAATTTGCCTTTTGAGTTCTGCCGCCATCTGAGGCGGTGATCGACCGCCGGCAGCGCCACAAAAACCCACCCGTGAGGTGGGTTTTTTTTCGATGGCGCCAGACACACCCCATGATTTCCCCTAGGAAAACTGGCGCACGGGTGTCTCATAATTGAATGAGGGTTTGCTTTGCGCCCCTTGATTAACACGACAACTCGACGGAGACTTCACATGACATCCAGACGCCATCTCATCACCCAAGGCGCCGCCCTGCTGGGCGCCAGCACCTCGGGTTTGCTGCTGCCCCAAAGCGCCTTGGCCCAAAGCGGCAAGATCCGCGTCGGCTTCATGCTGCCCTACACCGGCACCTTTGCCCAACTGGGGGTGGCGATTGAAAACGGGGTGCGCATGGCCATCAACGAACAAGGCGGCAAGCTGGGCGGCCGCGAGATCGAGTGGTTCAAGGTGGATGACGAATCTGAACCGGCCAAAGCCATTGAAAATGCCAACAAACTGGTGCAGCGCGACAAAGTCGATGTGCTGATTGGCACCGTGCACTCGGGCGTGCAAATGGGCATTCACCGGGTGGCCCGCGAGAGCGGTGTGATCAACCTGATCCCCAACGCCGGTGTGCACATCGCCACCCGCGCCCAGTGCGCGCCCAACGTGTTCCGCACCAGCTTTTCCAACAGCCAGCCGACCATGGCGCTGGGCGAGGCGATGGTCAAGCGCGGCCACAAAAAGGCGGTCTGGATCACCTGGAAATACGCGGCCGGTGACGAGGCCTTCGAGGGCTTCAAAGAAAGCTACACCAAGGCCGGCGGCACTATTGTGAAAGAGCTGGGCCTGCCCTTCCCGAACGTCGAGTTCCAAGCCCTGCTGACCGAAATTGCGGCCCTCAAACCCGACGCCGTGGCCTGCTTCTTTGCCGGTGGCGGTGCCGCCAAGTTCTTGAAAGACTATGCCGCTGCAGGCCTGAAGGGCAAGATTCCTTTGTACGGCTCGGGCTTCTTGACCGAGGGCGTGCTGGAAGCGGCCGGCCCCGCCGCCGATGGCGTGCTGACCACGCTGCACTATGGCGATGGCATCGAGACCAAGCGCAACAAAGAGTTCCGCCTGAACTACGCCAAGACCTTCAAGATGCAACCCGATGTGTACGCCGTACAAGGCTACGACACCGGCTTGCTGTTGGTGCAAGGCGCCAATGCCGTGAAGGGCGATGTGGGCCAAAAGGCCGCCATGATCAAGGCCATGGAAGTGGCCGTGATCGACAGCCCGCGCGGCAAGTGGACCATGAGCAAATCACACAATCCGGTGCAAGACATTTACTTGCGCGAAGTGTCGGAAAAAGAAAACAAGGTCATTGGCATCGCCGCCAAGGCCTTGGCCGACTCGGGTGCGGGTTGCCGCATGTGAGCACGGCCAGCGCCAAGGGCCACTGAGCGTTTACCCCCTCACCCCCGCGCCCGACTCGCGTGCATGCCGTCTCAAACGGCGTGTTCGTGGTCGGGCGTTTCGCCGTCTCCAAACAGTTTTTGAATGGTTTGCCGCAGCCACTGGTGCCCCGGGTCGCGGTGCAAACGGCCATGCCAAAACTGGTGAATCGGGCTTTTGTTGAGGGCCATGGGCAGGTCGCGTTTGACCAAGCCAAACGGCGACAGCACGCGGTCGGCAAAGCGCTCGGGCACTGTGGCGATCAAGTTGGAATGGCTCAACACATCGCCCAGCGCCACGTAGTGCGGCACCGTCAAACGAAAGCGCCGTTGCATTTTTTGCTGCTCCAAGACCACGTCCACCCGGCCATGCCCAGTGCCCGCCGCCACGATGCGCACGTGCTCGGCCGCGGTGAAAGTGGCCAAGCTCAGCGCGCCGGGGGCGGCCAGTGCGTGGCCTTTGCGCATCAGGCAAATGTAGGGCTGCTGGAACAACGCTTGTTGAAAAAACCCGGCTTGCAATTGCGGCAACAAGCCCAAGGCCAAATCGATGCGCCCAGTCGCCATGTCGTCTTTCAGGGCGGGGTGCGTCACGCTGACCACCTGCAGGGTCACGCCGGGCGCCTCTCGGGTCAGCGCATCCACCAACACGGGCAAAAAGTACATCTCCCCCACATCGGTCATGGCCAAGGTGAAGCTGCGCTGGCTGCTGGCAGGCTCAAAGGCGGCCCGCACATTCAAGGCCTGCTGCAGGCCATCGAGCGCGATGGCCACCGGCTCGGCCAGTTGCAAGGCGTAGGGCGTGGGGGTCATGCCGCCTTGGGTGCGCAAAAAAAGCTCATCGCCCAAACTCTGGCGCAAACGCCCCAATGCACTGCTGACCGCAGGCTGGCTCATGCCCAGCACCTCGGCCACGGCCGAGACACGTTTGAGCAAGAGCAACTGGTGAAACACCACCAGCAAATTCAGGTCGAGTTTGGTGACATCCATGCGATGGCCTCTGTTGAGATTGGCGACTTGTTATTTGTTATTTGTTTTTTGAATACAGCTTATACAAAAAATCAGGTTTACTAAATTATTGAATCTCCGCATGATGCACGTCAAGTTTTCTCGAGGAGCGCAGATGCAAGAACAGCCCATTCGCTGGGAGACGGCGGGCACCAGCCGGATACCCTTTGCGGTTTACACGCAAGAAGACACCCACAAAAAAGAGCTGGAGCGCTTTTTTTACAAACAACACTGGAGCTACGTCGGTCTGGAGGCCGAGATTCCCCAGCCCGGGGACTTCAAGCGCACGGTGGTCGGCGAACGCTCGGTGATCATGACGCGCAGCCAAGACGGGCAAATCCATGTGGTGGAAAACGTGTGCGCGCACCGCGGCATGGCGTTTTGTCGCGAGCGCCATGGCAACAAAAAAGAACTGGTCTGCCCCTACCACCAATGGAGCTACGCGCTGGATGGGCGCCTTCAAGGCGTGCCGTTTCGGCGCGGCGTACGGCAAGACGGCAAAGTCAATGGCGGCATGCCGGCCGACTTTGACCCGCAAGACCATGGCCTGAAACAACTCCGGGTGGCCCAACGTGGCGGCGTGGTCTTTGCCTCGTTTGACCCGGATGTCGAGTCGCTTGAAGACTTTATGGGGCCCACCATCTTGCGTTACTTCGACCGCCTGTTCAACGGCCGAAAACTGACGCTCTTGGGCTACAACCGGCAGCGCATTCCGGGCAACTGGAAGCTCATGCAAGAGAACATCAAAGACCCCTACCACCCCGGTTTGTTGCACACCTGGTTTGTCACCTTTGGCCTTTGGCGCGCCGACAACAAAAGCGAGTTGCGCATGGACGCGCACCACCGCCACGCCGCCATGGTCTCCACCCGCGGCAGCGGCGGCCAAGCCGCTGGCGACAAAGCCCAGGTCACCCAAGTCAGCAGCTTCAAAGAAAGCATGCAACTGCACGACCCGAGTTTTTTAGACATCGTGCCCGAGCCTTGGTGGCAACTGGGCGATCAAATGCCGACGGCGGTGATGATGACGCTGTTTCCCAGCGTGATTTTTCAGCAGCAGGTGAACAGCGTCTCCACACGCCACATCCAGCCCGACGGGCATGGCGCGTTTGATTTTGTCTGGACCCACTTTGGCTTTGAAGACGACACCCCCGAGATGACCGAGCGCCGCTTGCGCCAAGCCAATTTGTTTGGTCCCGCTGGCTTTGTGAGTGCCGATGATGGCGAGGTGATCGAGTTTTCGCAACAAGCCTTCGAAACCAAACCCGAGCACCGCACGCTGGCCGAATTGGGCGGCCGCGAAGTGGGCGAAACCGACCACATGGTGACCGAAACCTTGATTCGGGGCATGTACGCCTATTGGCGAAAAGTGATGGAGGACTGAGCATGAGCCGACCCCGCCTTGACCCAGACACCTGGTTTGAGATCCAGCAACTCTATGCCGACTACGCGCACGCCGTGGACAGCGGCCAGTGGGATTTGTGGCCCGAATTTTTCACCGAGCAATGCGTCTACAAACTGCAGCCCCGGGAAAACTTTGAGCGCGGCTTTCCTTTGGCCACACTGCTGCTCACCAGCAAAGGCATGCTGAAAGACCGCGTCTATGGCATCAGCGAAACCATTTACCACGACCCGTATTACCAGCGGCATGTGGTGGGCGCCCCCCTGCTGCGCCAAGTGGAAGACGGCCGCATCCACAGCGAAGCCCATTACGCGGTGTTCCGCACCAAGCTTGACCAAGAAAGCACGGTCTTCAATGTGGGGCGCTACATCGACACCGTGGTGCCCACGCCCGATGGCTACAAATTTGCCGAGCGCATTTGTGTCTTCGACAGCGAGATGATTCCCAACTCCATCATTTACCCGATCTGAAAAAGAGCCCCCATGAACGCCCCCTTGAGCAACTGGATGGACGTGGCCGCCGAGGCCGATTTGTTTGACGGCGCCGGCATCGCCGTGAGCCCAGAGGGCCACGACATCGCCCTCTTCAAACTCGAAGATGGCGTGTACGCGATTGACAACGTGTGCAGCCACGGCAACGCCAAATTGTGCGACGGCTTTGTCGAGGGCCACCAGGTGGAATGCCCTTTCCACCAAGCCCTGTTTGATGTGCGGGACGGCACGGTGCAGTGTGGCCCGGCCACCGAAGCGGTGAAATCTTGGCCCGTCAAAATAGAAAATGGCCGCGTGTATTTAGCCCTCTAGAATGCTGACACTTTCCCACTTCAAGTGTGACCCGCGATGGACTTTGTGAATTTTTTGATTCAGCTGCTCAACAGCGTGCAATACGGTCTGTTGTTGTTCATGCTGGCGGCGGGTCTGACCCTGATCTTCGGCATCATGGGGGTGGTCAATTTGGCGCACGGCAGCTTTTACATGCTGGGCGCTTATTTGGCTTGGTCTTTGGCCGCCAAGACCGGCAGCTTGACGCTGGCCATCTTGCTGGGCACGGCCTTGTCGGTGGCCTTTGGGCTGCTGCTTGAACGCCTGTTGTTTCGCCACTTCTACCACCGCGATCACCTCGACCAAGTGCTGCTGACCTTCGGTTTGATTTATGTCTTTGAAGAACTGCGCTCCATCATTTGGGGCGACGATGTGCACGGCCTGCCCGTCCCCGAGATGTTGGCCGCCTCAATTCCCCTGACTGACAACTTGTCTTACCCGGTGTACCGCCTGTTCATGTCGGGCGTGTGCTTGGTGTTGGCATTGGGCCTGTACCTGCTGATCTCTAAAACCCGCTTGGGCATGAAGATTCGCGCGGGGGCTTTCAACCGCGAAATGACCGAGTCGCTGGGCATCAACATCCGCTTGATCCATGCCGTGGTCTTTGCGCTGGGCATTGGCTTGGCCTCGATTGCCGGCATGATTGCCGCGCCTGTCTCCAGCGTCTACCCCAACATGGGCTCGCAGGTGCTGATCATGTGCTTTGTGGTGGTGGTGATTGGCGGCATTGGCTCTGTGCGGGGCGCACTGATTGCGGCTTTGCTGGTGGGGCTGGTCGACACCTTTGGCAAAGTGCTGCTGCCGCAGGCCTCGGGCATGCTGGTGTATGTGCTGATGGCCGCGGTGCTGCTGTACAAGCCCGAAGGCCTGTTCAAGCAATAAATCAGAAAAACACGAGACCCCTTTCACGCATATGAGCACGCCTCAAATCCACCTCGAAACGCTGCCGCGCAGCCTCCAGTTGCTCATGGCCATGGGCTTTGTCGCACTGGCCGCCTTCCCCTTTGTGGGCTCTGACTTTTACACCGCCATGGTGGTGCGCATGATGATCTTGGCCATCTTTGCGATGAGCCTCGACTTGCTGCAAGGCGTCACGGGCTTGGTCTCGCTGGGCCATGCGGCTTACTTTGGTTTGGCCGGTTATGTGCTGGCCTTCATCACGCCGCAAAACGAAGCCATCAGCCTGTACACCAGCTTGCCTGTGGCCGTGGGCGGCGCCGCGCTGGCGGCCTTGGTGATTGGCTTTTTGGTGGTGCGCACGCACGGCATCTACTTCATCATGGTCACCATGGCCTTCGCGCAGATGGTGTTTTTTATCTTCTTTGACAACAAAGCCTTGGGGGGCTCGGACGGTTTGTTTTTGAACTTCAGACCCGATGCCGGCCTGATTGATTTAGAAAACAAAAAAGTGTTTTATTACTTCACGCTGGCCTGCCTGATCGCGGTTTACGCTTTCTTGCGCCGCCTGTTGTGGAGCCCCTTTGGCCGCGCCTTGTCGGGCATTCGGGTGAATGAGCACCGCATGCGGGCATTGGGCTTCAACACCTTCAGCCACAAACTGGCGGCCTTCACTTTGGCGGGCGCCTTGGCCGGCTTGGCCGGTTACTTGTGGGCGGCGCAAACCGGCTTCGTCAACCCCGAGTTGATGGGCTTCCACATGAGCGCGCACGCCATCATGATGGTCATCTTGGGCGGCATGGGTAACTTTGCGGGGGCGATTGTCGGGGCCTTCAGCTTTGAGTTGTTGCTGCACTTGTTCAAAGATTTGCCCGATGTGGGCAGCTTCAAAACCGGCAAGCACTGGCAAATGTGGATGGGCTTGTTCATCGTGGCGCTGGTGATTTTTGCACCCAAAGGCATTCTGGGCATGCTCAGCCGGGCACTGGGTGGACAAAAAGAACGCAAGGAGTCCGGCCATGACTGAGCGCCAAACTCTGCTGTCGGCCCGTGGGCTGACCAAACGCTTCGGCGGGCTGGCCGCGGTGAACGACGTTTCGCTGGACTTGTGGCTGGGCCAGATTCATGCGGTGATTGGCCCCAACGGCGCGGGCAAATCCACCCTGACCAATTTGTTGTCGGGCGACTTGCCCCCCACCAGCGGCAGCATCACCCTGAATGGCCACAACACCACCGGCTGGAGCCCCGAAAAAATCTCGGGCCACCGACTCGGGCGCAGCTACCAAAAGACCAACATCTTCAGCACCTTCAGCGTCTGGGACAACGTGCGCTTGGCCGCGCAATCGCGGGTGCAGCCCTCGCCTTTCAACCCCTTGGGATGGTGGAAAACTGCCGCCCAGATGCAAGCGGTGAACCAGCGCGCCGAACGCGCCATCGAACTGGCCGGCCTGCAAAACCGCCGCCATGTGGTGGCCGGTGCATCCAGCCACGGCGAACAGCGTCAGCTAGAAATTGCCATGACCCTGGCCACCGAACCCTTGGTGCTGTTGCTCGACGAGCCTTTGGCCGGCATGGGCCAGGCCGAGGCCGAGAGCATGGTGCAGCTCTTGCTGCGCCTGAAAAAAGACCACGCCATGATGCTGGTCGAGCACGACATGGACGCCATCTTCACACTCGCCGACCACCTGACGGTGATGGTGAACGGGCAAGTCATTGCCAGCGACGCTCCCGCCACCGTGCGCGCCGATGCCGGGGTACAAGCCGCCTATTTGGGTGAGGAACATTGACATGTCGGACTTGCTGATCCAGGCCCAAGACCTGAACACTTTTTATGGGGCCAGCCACATCCTGCGGGGCGTTGATTTTTCTGTCGGCCATGGTGAAACCATTGGTCTGATGGGGCGCAATGGCATGGGCAAAAGCACCCTGCTCAAGTCCCTCATGGGCATCGTGCCGCCGCGCTCTGGCACGGTGGACATCAAGGGCCAGCGCATGAATGGTCGCCCCACTTTTGAGGTGGCCCAAATGGGCGTGGCCTATGTGCCCGAAGGCCGGGGTATTTTTGGCAACCTGAGCGTGGTCGAGAACCTGCAAATGGCGGCCCGCGCGGGCACCCGAGGACAACGCGACTGGACATACGAGCGGGTGCTGGACACCTTTCCCCGCTTGAAAGAACGGCTGGGCCACGGCGGCCAACAACTCTCGGGTGGCGAACAACAAATGCTCACCATCGGCCGCGCGCTGATGACCAACCCCGACTTGTTGATCTTGGACGAGGCCACCGAAGGTTTGGCGCCCCTCATTGCGCGAGAGATTTGGCGCATTTGCAGCCTCATCAAAGAAAGCGGCATCAGCGCCATCATCGTCGACAAAAACTGGAAGCACGTGACCCAAATCACCGACCGCAATGTGATTTTGGTGAAAGGCCAAGTGGTGTTTGAGGGCAGCTCTGCGACCTTGTTGAACGACCCCAGCGTGCTCGAACAGCACCTGGGCGTCTGAGCCCCCTCACAACAAAGGGCGCAACTCGCGGGCGGCGTCCAGCAGCAAAGGCAGCCATTTGCGCTGCACCGCGGCCTCAGACAATTGCTCGGCCGTGCCCACCACATTCAGTGCCGCCAGCGTACGGCCTTGCATGTTGCGCAGCGGCACCGCCAGCGCATGGATGCCTAACTCATGGGCCTCGCGGGCCACACAGTGGTCATCGCGGCGAACCTGCTCGATCAAGCTTTTGAATTTGGCCACCGTCACTTCGGTTTGTGGTGTGATGCGCGCCAACTCACGGCCCTTCAACCAATGGTTGAAATCGGCTTTGGGCAAACTGGCCAGCAACACCCGCCCGGTGGAGGTGGCATGCGCGGGGAGGCGCGCGCCCAAGTGCAAGCCATAGGCCAACAAACGCACAGGCTCGGCCAGGCCCGCACTGCGCGCCACAATCACCCCCTCGTCGCCATCGAGCACCACCGCACTGAAAGCGGCTTGGGTCTGTTGCGTTAAACGGTTCAGCGTGGGTTGCAGGGTGCGCGGCAGGCGCGAAGTGGCCATATAACTGCCGGCAAAACGCAACACCCGCGCCGACAACCAATAGTGGCTGCCATCGGTCTCCAAATAACCCAACTCGGCCAAGGTGAGCAAATGCCGACGCGCCGCCGCCCGCGTGATGCCGGTGCGCTGCGCGGCCAGCGTGGCGTTCAGCCTTTGCCGCTCGGTGTCAAAAGCCTCCAGCACCGCCAAGCCCTTGGCCAGGCCTTCGATGTAATCGGCTTTGGCGATGTTCATGCGCACCCTCTCTTGGTCAACGGATTGGTGTTGCGGGTCGTTCAAAATTAACCTGCATCAATTTGCGCGATCATCGCACAAAATACCCATTCAGCGCACAAACTCCCTGGGCACTGCGCGCGTGTTGCATCCCCGCCTTCTAAGCTAGCGCGCATCTAATACTCAGGTCAGAGGAGACCCCATGAGCACCACGCGCACCCAAGTCGCCATCGTTGGCGCCGGCCCTTCGGGCCTGTTGCTGGGCCAATTGCTGCACAAAGCCGGCATCGACGCCGTGATTGTTGAGCGGCAAAGTGGCGACTATGTGTTGTCCCGCATTCGGGCTGGCGTGCTGGAGCAAGTGACCATGGACTTGCTGGACGAAGCCGGCGTGGGCCAGCGCATGCACCAAGAAGGTCTGGTGCACAGCGGCTTTGATTTGCTTTTCAAATCGGCACGCCACCGCATCGACATGAACCAACTGACCGGCGGCAAAAATGTCATGGTGTATGGCCAAACCGAAGTCACGCGCGACCTGATGGCGGCAAGGCAAGCGGCCGGTTTGCCCACCGTGTACGAGGCAGAAAATGTGCAAGTGCATGAGTTTGACAGCGCCAAACCGCGAGTCACCTATGAAAAAAATGGCCAACTGCACAGCCTCGAATGCGACTTCATTGCCGGCTGCGATGGCTTTCATGGCGTTTGCCGGGCCAGCGTCCCCAAGAGCGCGATCAAAGAGTTTGAAAAGGTCTACCCCTTCGGCTGGTTGGGCGTCTTGTCAGACACGCCGCCGGTGCACCATGAGCTGATTTACGCCAACAGCACGCGCGGCTTTGCCCTGTGCTCGCAACGCAGCGCCACGCGCAGCCGCTACTACTTGCAAGTGCCCCTCACCGACAAAGTGGAGCAATGGTCAGACGACGCTTTTTGGGCCGAGCTGCGCCGCCGCCTCGACCCCGAGGCCTGCGACCACTTGGTGACCGGCCCCAGCATCGAAAAAAGCATTGCGCCCCTGCGCAGCTTTGTCACCGAACCGATGCGCTTTGGCCGCCTGTTTTTGGCGGGCGACGCCGCGCACATCGTGCCCCCCACCGGCGCCAAAGGCTTGAACCTGGCCGCCACCGATGTGAAGTACCTGTCGCAAGCCTTCATCGCCTATTACCAAGACAAAACCGAAGCGGGCATCGACACCTATTCAGAGCGCTGCTTGCGCCGCATCTGGCGCGCCGAGCGCTTCAGCTGGTGGTTCACCAGTTTGATGCACCACTTTCCTGAAAACGGCGAGATGGGCCAGCGCTTTCAAGACGCCGAGCTGGACTACCTGATCCACAGCGCGGCCGGCTCACGCACCATGGCCGAAAACTATGTGGGCCTGCCGCTGGACTTTGGCGACTGAAGCCGCATGAAAGTGCCCAAGGCCTGACTAAAATGCAGGCCAACATGAGCACCCACAAGCCCCTGCGCGGCACCCGCGTCACCAGCCTAGCCCTCAACTTGCCCGGCCCTGCCGCGCTGATGCGCTTGGCGCAGATGGGCGCGCGTTGCACCAAGATCAACCCGCCCGCAGGCGACCCGATGAAGCACTACACGCCCACGGGTTATGCGCTGCTGCACCACGGCGTGCGCGAAAAAGCGCTGGACCTGAAGTCGGCCAAAGGCCAAGCGGCCTTGCACCGCTTGCTGGCCAACACCGATGTCTTGCTGACCTCGTTTCGCCCTTCTGCACTGCGCAAACTGGGGCTGGGCTGGAAGACTCTGCAAGCCCAATACCCGGCCCTCAGCCTGATTGAAGTGGTGGGTGCGCCCGGTGCTTTGGCCGAGATCCCGGGCCATGACCTGACTTACCAAGCCGAAGTGGACTTGGTGAATGGCATGGACCTGCCCCCGAGTTTGTTTGCCGACATGGGCGGCGCACTGATGGCCAGTGAAGCCACCTTGAAAGCCCTGCTGTCCTTGAAAATCACCGGCAAAGGCTCGCGCCACGAAGTGGCTTTGTCGGAGGCCGCCGCATGGCTGGCCTTGCCCCGCCAATGGCGCATGACCACGCCCGATGGCGCAGTGGGCGGCGCGCATGCCGGCTATCGGATGTACGCCTGCAAAAACGGCCGTGTGGCGGTCGCGGCGCTCGAGCCGCACTTTGCAGCGCGGCTGTGTGCCGCAGCGCAAGTGGCGGTGCGTGACCCGCTCAAAGACCTGTTCAAAGCGTCCACCCGGCAAGCCATTGCGGCATTTTTGGCGCAACAAACGCGCAGCCAACTCGACAAGCTGGCCACCGAACAAGACATCCCCTTGATGACCTTACCGCCTGTGTCTGGCACGCGCTGAGCGCTTGCTTTTTGGCGCGCTGCCCGACTGAAGGGCGCTGAAAAAACGCGACAATGGGGGCTCAGACCCTTCTCACCATGAATACCAAGACTTTCTCTCTTCTTCCCCTTCTCTTCGCCCTGACGGTCAGCACATTGGGCCCCCACTCCACCTCCTGGGCAACCAGCCCCGCATCGGCTAAAAACGCCGCGCAAAAGAAGGCCGTCGCGCAGAAAAAAGCCGCGTCTGGTAAAAAAGCCAGCGCCGCTGCCGCCGCCGCTTTGCCCGCGCTGGCGGCCGATGAATCGGTGGTGCCCAACGCCCCCGCTCTGGCCGCCAAGGCTTGGCTGATCATGGACTTTGACTCGGGTGAAGTGCTGGCCTCGGCCAATGCCAACGAAGCCCTGCCCCCGGCGTCGCTCACCAAAATGATGACCAGCTATTTGGTCGAGCAAGCGCTGCGCGCCGGCAAACTCAAGCCCACCGACTTGGTCACTGTCAGCGAAAACGCATGGTGCCGGGGCACCAGTGCCGAGTCGTGCATGTACCTGCCGCTGAACAGCCAAGCCACGGTGATCGACATCTTGCGCGGCATCATCATCCAATCGGGCAACGATGCCTCGAAAGCCATTGCCGAGCACATGGCCGGGTCAGAAGCCGGGTTCGCCAAACTGATGAACGCCGAAGCGCAGCGCTTGGGCATGACCAACACCCACTTTGTGAACCCCACGGGCTTGCCCGATCCGGCGCACAAATCGTCTGCCCGCGACATGGCCATCT
>JACCEC011307266.1_pt1 | contig 15739 bp, 12 predicted proteins | sample 7450121 | NCBI WGS metagenome assembly JACCEC01 (sample SAMN15323455, study PRJNA562643) | freshwater metagenome | isolation source: river surface water | place: USA:Blue River Watershed | collected 2017-08-18 | reverse complement strand
GCCCCCGCCGTCCACTCTCTACACCTTCCTCGCTCGCGAGGCTTGGCTCGGCGTTGCCTCGGCCCGGGGCCAGGGGGTTCGCCGACTTTGACGGGATTCACGCCGACCGTTTCCGCGCCGGGTGCTCAAATTCTCAAGTCCGCTGTGTCTACCGATTTCACCACCGGGGCGACAGGCCCTATTGTGCATCGCCCGGCCTCGGGCGCTGGCTGCCGCCTGCAATCGGAACAGCGCCGGGCAAGGCCCCGGTGGCCCCGGATCAGGCCCGCAGGGCCAGGATATACAGGGAAACGATCAGGCCGTGACCGACCATCCATACCAGGGAGCGCAAGCCGGCGCGGTCGGCGAGGTAGCAGGCGATGTAGGCCAGCCGAACGATCACGAAGGCGCTGGCGATCTGGTCGACCCAAAAGCCATCCACGCCCGAATGCCAGGCTGCCAGTACACCGACGGCGAAGAAGGGAAAGGCCTCCAGGCTGTTGCTCTGCGCCGCATCCGCACGCGCACGCCAGCCGGTGAGGCCACGGAACCATGCGCGCGGGTGGTGGTTGTCGTACTCGCTGAGCCTGGACTTGGCGATTCCAGCGCAAAGAATGGGTAACAGGCCGGCCACCAGGACCATGAAAAGGGACAGCTTCATCTGGAACTCCAAGGTACACAGGAAAAGAAAGAAGAGTATGGCCCAAGGCCTCGGCCCGATCCGGGGGGCCACCAGAAAGCAAAAAGGGAGTCCGAAAGGACTCCCTTTTGTATGAACTGGAGCGGGAAACGAGACTCGAACTCGCGACCTCAACCTTGGCAAGGTTGCGCTCTACCAACTGAGCTATTCCCGCGGAAGGCGGCATTGTACCTGATCAAAATCCCCTGCCCCGCGGCTCTGGTGCCGCATGAGCGGGCACTGCCACGTTCGAGCGCCGCAATTCAAAGCCAGGCAAGCCAAAGCCAGGCAAGCCGCCTAGGGTTTGTCTGGACCCAGCCAAGCAGGCGAGGAGGCAGACGGGAGCAGCCCCTTCAGTACACTGGTGTATCGAAAGCCGGAGCAAGCATCGGACCCGCATGGAAAGACCCTGGATTCAGAGCTACCCGCCCGGCGTGCCGGCGGACATCCCGCTGGACGATCTGGCCTCCATTGGCGACTACTTCCTGGAGGCCGTCGCGCGCTACCCACGTCGGCCTGCGTTCATCAGCGGCACCACCGGTGCGGCCTTGGACTATGCCGAGCTCGAGGGGCTGACCCGCGACCTCGCAGCCTGGCTCCAAAAAGAGATCGCCCTACCCCCCGGCAGCCGGGTCGCACTGATGATGCCCAACCTGCTGCAGTACCCGGTCTGCCTGTTCGCGCTTCTCAGGGCCGGTTACGTGGTGGTCAATGTGAACCCGATGTACACCCCGCGCGAGCTCGCACACCAGCTCAATGACAGCGGCGCCACCGCGATGGTGGTGGTGGACTTGTTCGCCCATGTTCTGGAACAGGTCATTTCCAGCACACAGGTTCGGCATGTGGTGGTGACCGGACTGGCCGACATGCTGCCTGCCTGGAAACGCCACCTCGCCCACTTCGTGATCCGCCGGGTGCGCAAGATGGTCCGCCCATACAAGCTACCGGGCCATGTGAGCCTGCGCCAGGCTTTGCACCGTGGCAGCCTGCACACCCTCGACCCGGTGCCTGTGAGGCCGAATGATGTGGCGTTTTTGCAATACACCGGCGGCACCACCGGCGTCTCCAAGGGCGCGATGCTCACGCACCGCAACATCCTGGCCAACGCCCGCCAGGGCAAGGTCTGGAGCGACCCCTTCCTCGAGCCCGACGAGGCCTTGGTGAGCATCACTGCGATTCCGCTCTATCACGTGTTTGCCCTCGGTAGCTGCCTGTCCTTCATCGGCATGGGTGGCACCAATGTGCTGGTCTCCGATCCACGTGATACCGCCGGGTTCATCAAGGTGCTGGCCCGGTACCGATTCACAGGAATGCCAGCGGTCAACACGCTGTTCAACGACCTGACCTTGCATCCCGACTTTGCCCGGCTGGATTTCAGCCGGTTGCGCTTTGCCATTGGCGGCGGCGCAGCCATTCAGCAGGCGGTGGCGCAGCGCTGGCAGCAGCTGACCGGCAAGCCACTCGTCGAGGGCTACGGGCTGACCGAGTGCTCGCCCACCGTGACCTGCAATCCGCTGGACCTCGGTGCGCACAACGGCTCCATCGGCCTGCCGATGCCGTCTACCGAGGTTTCGATCCGGGACGAAGCAGGGCAGCCGCTGCCTTTGGGGCAAGCGGGCGAACTGTGCGTGCGCGGGCCCCAGGTCATGGCCGGTTACTGGCAACGGCCTCAGGACACCGCACGGGTGATGACGGACGATGGCTTCCTGCGCACCGGCGACGTGGCGGTGATGGACGATCGCGGATTCATCCGTATCGTGGACCGCCTGAAGGACATGATCCTGGTGTCCGGCTTCAACGTCTACCCCAATGAGGTCGAGGAGGTGGCCATGCTGCACCCCGGTGTACGTGAGGCGGCGGCCGTCGGAGTGCCGCATCCGCACTCGGGAGAACGGGTCAAACTTTTCGTTGCCCGCACCGACCCTGCCCTCCAAGCAGCAGAGCTCATTGCGCACTGCCGAAGCAACCTCACCGGATACAAGGTGCCGTCAGAGGTAGAGTTCCTTCAAGAGCTTCCCAAGAGTCCGGTCGGCAAGATATTGCGGCGCGAGTTGCGAGAGGGCACCATCTCTCTGGGCGCCTGAGGTCGTGGAGCGACCGCCCGGAGTCGCTTAGCAGGGGTATGAAAATCGGATAAGCAAGGAGCCTCGCGCGCAGTGCGGGCCCATGACAAAGAAAAAATGAAATTCAAACGCATCCTGTTGTGGACGGCTCTGACCCTGGCGGTCCTGGGCGGGCTCGCTTGGGCCAACCGCCTAACGATCCTCCAGTACTCCCTGGGCTGGTACACCGACATCGTCAACCCGCGGGGCCCTTACCAGCCCACGCCCTGGCAGGCGGGCCCCGCACAACCCGGGCAGCCGGCAGGAAAGCGCCCGCCCAACATCATCGTGATCCTGGCCGACGACATGGGGATCAACGATCTGAGCATGAACGGCGGCCACGACGGCATCACCACGCCCCACATCGACGCCCTGGCCAAGTCCGGCGCCAGTTTCGACAATGGCTATGCCGGCAGTGCGGTCTGCACAGTCTCGCGCGCGGCCCTGATCACCGGCCGTTACCCCTGGCGCTTCGGCGTCGAGTTCACACCTACACCCGGTGCCATGGCCCGGGTAGCGGTCAATTTGTACGACAGCGACCCGCCGCCCCTCATTGACCAGCGCTTAGCAAGCCAGGCAAAGCCCCTCAACGACCTGGGAATGCCAGGGTCGGAGGTCACGCTGGCCGAGCGCCTCAAGCCCCAGGGTTACCACAACATCCACATCGGCAAATGGCACCTGGGCAGCACGCCCGATATGCGCCCCAACGCCCAGGGCTTTGACGAAACCATCTTCATGGAAAGTGGGCTGTACCTGCCCAAGAAACATCCGGACGTGGTGAATGCCTACCTGGATTTCGACCCGATTGACCGCTTCCTCTGGCCCAACATGCGCTTTGGCGTGAGCTACAACGGCGGCAAGTGGTTTGAGCCGAACAAGTACCTCACCGACTACTTCACCGACCAGGCGGTCAACGCGATTCGTGCCAACCGGAACCGGCCCTTCTTCATGTATCTGGCCCACTGGGGCGTGCACACGCCGCTGCAGGCGAGCAAGGCCGACTACGACGCGATGGCGCACATCCCTGACCACCGCCGCCGGGTCTACGGCGCCATGGTGCGCTCGGTGGACCGAAGCGTGGGTCGGGTCATGCAGGCCCTGCGCGAGGAGGGGCTGGACCGCGACACCCTGGTCATTTTCAGCAGCGACAACGGCGCGCCAGGCTACACCGGCATCCCCGACACGAACCGACCCTACCGGGGCTGGAAGCTGTCCTTCTTTGAGGGCGGCATCCGGGTGCCATTCATCGCGCACTGGCCGGCGCGTATCACAGCCGGCACCCGCCATCAGGCACCGGCGCACCATACCGACATCGTGCCAACTGCCCTGGCCGCGGCGGGCCTCGTCCCGCCCAGTGCGCCCGCGGTGGACGGCGTCGACCTGCTGGCGCAGCTGAAAAACCCCAAGCCGCCCGGGCGGCCCCTGTTCTGGCGCGATGGTGAATACCGCGCGATGCAAGAAGACGGCTGGAAGCTCATTTCCGCCAGCAGGCCGCGCAAGGACTTTCTTTTCCATCTGGCCACGGATCCGACCGAGCGCCGCAATCTGGCACAGGAGCAGCCGCAACGCCTGGCCGATATGAAGACCCGTCTCGCCCAGCACCACCAAGGCATGCCCGCGCCGCTGTGGCCGTCGTTCATCGAGGTCCCGATCTTCATCGACAAGACCCTGGACCAGCCAAAGACGCGGCAAGATGAACATGTCTTCTGGATCAACTGAGCCCCGGCGCAGGCGGGCGGTCGCTCCGGTCCTGGGGGTTGCCGCCGCACTGGCCTGCGGGCTCGCCGTGGTCGTGGCTGTGGCGGTGGCCGCAGGTTGGGTGCCAGGCTGGCGAGACTGGGGCCTGCCGGGCATAGCGCCCTCCCCCAGCGCGCACGGCACGGGCGGAAAGTCCAACAGCAGTGCCTCACGCATCGCCTGCGCCCTGCCGCCTCTGGCCGCCCAGCGGCCCGACGCGCCCGAGGGCATGGTCTGGGTGCCAGCCGGTCGCCTCACCCCTGGCGACAGCATCTACCCCGAGGAAGCGGGTGGCAAGCCGGTGCGACTGGCGGGCTTCTGGATGGACCGCACCGAGGTGAGCAACGATCAGTTCGCCCGCTTCGTCGCTGCCACGGGCTATGTGACCGTGGCCGAGCGCGTGCCCGACGCCAGCCGCCTGGCTGGCGCGCCACCCGAGTTGCTCAGACCGGGGGCGCTGGTGTTCCAGGTGCCGCGCAAACTCGACGGGCCGCCCGACCCGCTGCAGTGGTGGCGCTACCTGCCGGGCGCAAACTGGCGCCAGCCCGGGGGACCCGGCACCCATCTGGAGGGACGGGGCAGCCTGCCCGTGGTGTCGGTCACGCTGGAAGATGCCCAGGCCTACGCGCGCTGGGCTGGCCGGCAGCTGCCCACGGAGGCGCAATGGGAGTGGGCGGCAAGGGAAGCACGCGACCAGGCCACACCACAGCACGAGCAGCCGCGCCAGGCCAACACCTGGCAAGGACGTTTCCCGATGGAAGACGCCGGCAGCGACGGCTTCGCAGGCGTCGCGCCGGTGGGTTGCTACACCGGCAACGCCCTGGGCCTGCACGACATGATCGGCAACGTCTGGGAATGGACCCGCGACGCCTGGCGCCCCGGCCATGAGGACGCGCCACCACCCGCGCTGCAGGCGGCGCGGGCAGCCGCGGCAGGCGGACCTCCAGCCCAGGGCGTGATCAAAGGCGGGTCGTTTCTATGCTCGCCCGACTGGTGCATGCGCTACCGGGCTGGCGCCCGCCAACCGCAGGACCTGGACCTGGCCACCAGCCATCTGGGTTTTCGCACCATCCTGGAGGTGAGGTGAACGGGCACGCGGGGCGACAAGCCAGCCTACTGGCCCGGCTCGCGGTCTGGGTGCTCGCACCTGCGCTCGCCCTCTTGCTGGCCGTTGCCAGCCTGCTGTGGATGCAGAGGGAAAAGATACAGCTCGGCGCCGAGGGCTACCTTTATGGCCTGCCCCTGGTACTGATGGACCTGACCCGCGCCGAGTTCGCTGCCCAGCAGCCACAGCAAGACCCGCTGCGCCGAGTCCGCCAGCCCCCCACTGCGGCCTTCCGGGAGGTGGTACGTCCCACGGTCGATCTTCTCTACACCTCGGCCTTCATCGACCTGGATGCAGGCCCTTGGGTGCTGCGGCTGCCGGCCAATCCCGAGCATTTCGAGGTGTTCTCGGTGCTCGACGCCTGGACCGATGTCTTCGCCGCGCCAGGCACCCGGAGCCATGGCGCTGCAGGTGGCACCTACCTGATCGCTGGTCCCGGCTGGCAGGGTCAGGTGCCCGCAGGCATGACGCTGCTACGCGGGGGCACCCGCATGGCCTGGATGATTGGCCGCACCCAACTCCATGGGCCGCAAGACCTTCCTGCGGTGCACAGGCTGCAGGATGGAATTTCGCTTGCACCGCTAGCCACAGCGGGCTCACCCGCAATATCGGCCACCGCGGCCACCCCCCGCGCAGCGCCGGCGCCTGGGGACAAGGGCACAGGCAACCAAGCAGCGGCCAAGGGCGCCCCGCCACTCGCACAACTGCGCCACATGTCTGCAGGCGACTTCTTCCAACGCCTGTCCGCTCTGATGGTGGACAACCCGCCGCGGGCAGCCGACCGGCCGATGGTGATGAAACTCGAACGTCTGGGCGTGGCGCCCGGTCGGGCGCCCGTTTGGGGTTGGCTGGACGGCCGCAGCGTGGCCCTGGGCCGCTGGCTGGCCGATTTTCAGGTGCGCAGGGAGGTGGCCAAACCGCGCAACACGGTGCAGGGCTGGCAGACGCCGCCAGACCTGCTGGGTCGTTACGGTACCGCCTACAACATCCGGGCGGCGGTCGCCTTGGTCGGACTGGGCGCCAACTGGCCGGAGGACGCGATCTACCCCAGCGCTCGCGTCGATGCTGAAGGCAAGGCCTTGGACGGCGCGCAACGCTATCGCATCCGCTTTCTGCCGGGGCAGCTGCCGCCAGCACGGGCCTTCTGGTCGGTCACCGCCTATGGCGCCGATGATTTCCTGCTCGACGTGCCCGAGGGCCGCCACGCGGTGGGCAGCCGCCAGCCCCTGGTGACCCAGGCCGACGGCTCGGTGGACCTGCTGGTGCAGGCCGATCCGCCGCCGCCGGCGCTGCGTGCCAACTGGCTGCCGGTGCGCGCCGGCGAAGCCTTCCAACTCACTGCCCGCCTCTACTGGCCCGAGCAGGCCGCGCTGCAAGGCCACTGGCGCATGCCGGCGATCGAGCGGGTGCGCGACTAGCCCGCCACGACCTGCTGGACAATAGCCCCCATGGACGCACAGGCTCAATGGACACAGGTGCTCGTGGTCGCCGCGGTGATGGCCTCTTTCGCTTTGGCCGAATGGGCCACCGGCAGGCTGTTCCCGGCGGAGGCGACGCGCGAGGACAAGCGCCTCGATGTGGTGGCCATCTTCATCCTGCCCGGCGTCACCGGATCGGTGCTGCTGGCCTCTGGCGCCCTGTGCCAGTGGCTCGTGCCGGGCTGGCGCGACGCGCTCTCGGGATGGTCTTGGTGGCAGATGCTGGCCCTGCTGCTGCTGGCCGATGACTTCACCCAATACCTGTGGCACCGTCTGTCGCACACCTCGTTCATGTGGCCGCTGCACCGGGCCCATCATTCAGCGGCCTACATGAGCGTACGCATCGTCTACCGCAACAACCTGCTGTACTACGCGCTCATGCCGGGGCTGTGGCTGTCGGGTCTCATGCTCCACTTGGGATTCGGCTGGGTGTACGTGGTCTATTCCATTGTCAAGATGACCGTCATCATGGGCGCGCACTGTGCCATTCGCTGGGACGAGGGCCTGTACAGCCGGCCCTGGCTGCGGCCGCTCGCCTGGATCATCGAGCGCACCATCTCCACACCGGCCACCCATTTCGCGCACCACGCCCTGGTGCAAGACGACGGCATTGGCCACTACACCGGCAACTACGGCAACCTGCTGTTTGTCTGGGACATGCTGCTCGGAACCGGGCGCATCACCCGTCAATACCCACCCGCGTATGGCCTGCAGGATGACCGCCGCCACGGGCCGGAGCACTGGCTGACCCAACTGACCTTTCCGCTGCGCAGGTCAAAACGCGCAGAGACGGTGTTCGGGCGCGGCAGTCACCGACCTGTCGACTGAGGGACGGCAGACTCAAAGGTCTTGCTGCGCGTCCACCAGGTAGCTAGCGATCAAGGCCACCAGCTGGGCCTTCACCACGTCGTCGGCCCCGGGCCGGCTGAGGGCCTGGTAGCTGCCCACGATGGCCAGGTAGAACAGCGCGGCGAGTTCGGCAGCCTTCTTGCGGCTGCGGGTCAGACGCCGGAACTTGTGCTCAAAGAGCGCCATGCGCTCTTGATCCACCGCGGCCAGCATGCCTGCCACCGAAGGGTCGCGCCGGCCCAGGCCGCGCAGCGCCAGCTCAAAACGCATGTTCTCCAGGTCGGGGCCGGCATGGGCCAAGGCGGCCTCCAGCACCTCGGCCAGGTCGGCGCGCGGGTCCGGGCTCTCGATGGCCAGCAGCCGCTGCTGGGTCTCTTGCTCCAGCAGGCGCCAGCGGGCCAGCAAGGCTTCGATCAGTTGGGCGTGGTCGCTGAAGTGCCAGTAGAAGCTGCCGCGAGTGACTTGCAGTCGCTCGGCGAGCAGCAGCACCCGCACTTTGTCAAAGCCGCCCTCCACCACCGACTGAAAGGCCGCCTGCAGCCAGTCCTCCTGGCCGAGCCGAGCTGCGGCGGGGGCTTTGCGGGCAGTGCCGACCTGGGGCATCTTGGCAGCCGGCTTGCGCGGTTTGGAGGCCGCTTGGCTGGCCGGTTTGCTGAGTTTGGCGGCAGATGCGGTCACGGTTTTGGCCACGGTTTTGGCCACGCGTTTAGCCAGCGTTTTGGCAGCAGGCCCGCGGGCGGTGACGCGGGCGGGAGCACGGGCAGGGCGGGCAGGACGGGAAGGTGGCGCGGGCACTTGGCTGCAGGGGTATGGCGAAAGCAGTGATTCTAGGCACGCCATTCGATCGCCGAGGCCTCGCCGCCCACGGGAAAATCCGACCTTAGCGCAGCCGACAAAGGCGCTACCATCTACGCCATACATAGCTGTATTGAGCAGCGCAGGCCGGATGCGCTCGGCAGCTCCATACGCTTTCACCGGTTCATGTCGATTCGCACCCTGCTCACGCCCCTGGTCTCCAGTTGGCTGCTGTCGCCGCAGCGGCAGGCGTCAGCCCGCGCTCGCGCCGAGCGGCGCCGACAGGCGCGCGGGCTGGCGCACGAGGTGCATTACTTCCATCAAGTCGACGACCCCTACAGCGCCCTCGCCTGCCAGGCCCTGGCCGGGCTACAGGCGCGTTACGACATCCACCTGCTGCCGCACTTGGTGAGCGCACCGGCCGACGCGGCGGCGCCCGACCGAGCGCGGCTGGTGGCCTACAGCCGGCGCGACGCCGCCGTACTTGCGGCGCGCCATGGCCTGACCTTCGTAGACCCTGGGCGCCAACCGCCACAAGAGGCGGTGGAGGCCTGCGGTCGCGCCCTGCTCGCCGCGATCGACACAGGCCGCTTCACGCAGGCGGCGCCAGCGTTGGCCGCAGCGCTCTGGGCGGCCACTTCCGCGCCCTCGGGGTCTGGCGGGTCAGAGGGCCATGGCCAAGCGAACACCCCCCAGCAAGCATTCGAGGCCGGTGGCAGGGGCTTGGCCCACGCGCTAGCCGCCGGCGACGCTCTTCGCCAGCGGCTGGGCCACTACCTGGGAGGCACCTTTTTTTACGCGGGCGAGTGGTACTGGGGCATCGACCGCTTGCACCACCTCGAGCGCCGCCTGCAAGACCTGGGGTCGGCGCGCGCCGGCGTTGCCGGCACGGTGGCCTTTGCACCCGACCTGCAGACCGACCTGCAGACCGATCTGGCAGCGGAGCTTGGACACGGGGTGCCCGCCGTGCGGGGATCAGGGCGGGCCGCCGAGCGGGCGGCGGACGCTGGAGCGGCGCCGCTGCGACTGCTGCTGGATGCGCAAAGCAACCCACACACCAACGGGCGGATCGACAGCACGGGCAACCCCCTCCCCGGGAGCGACGAAGCCCGTCGTCACGCTTCGACACCGACCATCGACTTCTTCTTCTCTCTGCGCAGCCCCTACTCGGCCATCGTCATGCCCCGGGTGTTTGCCCTGGCACGCGCACAAGGCGCGCCGGTGCGGCTGCGGTTTGTACTGCCGATGGTGATGCGCGGGCTGGCGGTGCCGGCGAGCAAACGCCGCTACATCAGCCTTGACGCGGCCCGGGAGGCACGGCTGCACCGCATTCCTTTCGGACGCCTCAACGACCCGGTGGGTCGGCCCACCGAGCGCGGTCTGGCGCTGATTCCCTTTGCCCACGCCCGGGGCCGGGCCGAGGCCTACCTGCTGGCGTTCATGCGGGGCGTCTGGTCTGAGGGCCTGGACGCCGGCAGCGATCGGGGCCTGCGTGCCATCGTCGAGGCAGCCGGACTGCCCTGGACCGAGGCCCGGGACGCGCTGGCCGATGAGGGTTGGCGAGAGATCGCCGAACGCAACCGGCAGGCGCTTCTGGACCTGGGCCTGTGGGGCGTACCGTCCTTCCAGGTGGCTGGTACTTCGACCTGGGGTCAGGACCGGCTCTGGCAGGTACGCGAGGCCTTGGCGCGGTACGCGCCAGCGCAAAGGGGCGAGGCATGAGGATGTGGCACACCCGAGTCGCCTTGTACGCTGCCCTCACGCTGGCAACGCTGCTCGGGCAGCCTGCCGTGTCGGCTACCACTGCGGCCACCCGACCGGCGGCGGCCGCACCGGCATCCGCCCCGCGCCCACCCAACATCGTCCTCATCGTCGCAGACGATCTGGGATTTTCCGACCTCGGTTCCTTCGGCGCCGAGTTCGCCACCCCGCACCTGGACGCGCTGGCAAGGCGCGGTGCACGCTTTACCAACTTCCACGTCGCGGCCTCCTGCTCGCCTACCCGCGCGATGCTGCTGACAGGTGTCGACAACCACCTGGCGGGTGTCGGCAATATGCGCGAGACCATTCCGCGCGAGCACTTCGGGCAACCCGGCTACCTCAGCGTGCTCAATGACCGGGTGGTCACCTTCGCCTCCTTGCTGCAGGACGCGGGCTGGCGCACTTACGTGGCCGGCAAGTGGCATGTGGGCAAGGAGCCGCACAACCTGCCCGACCAGCGCGGCTTCGATCGCTCGCTGGTGCAGGGGGACAGCGGCTCTGACAACTGGTACACCGCCCAGCGCTATCTCGATCTGGCCGACAAGGTCGACTGGTTCGAAAACGGCAAGCCGGCGAAGATGCCCGAGCGCTACTACTCCTCCGAGTTTTTCGTCGACCGGCTTCTGGGCTGGCTACGGGCCGACCAGGCAGAACCCGCTGCCGGCGAAGCGGCTCGCACGAGCGCTTCAGGTGCGGCCTCGCCCGCACCACCGGGCGGCTCACCGCGCCGCGACCGCCCCTTCTTCCTTTACCTGCCCTTTCAAGCCAACCACCTGCCGGTGCAGGCGCCAGCCGAGTTCGTCGCCAAGTACCGTGGTCGTTATGACGCGGGCTGGACCGCGCTGCGCCAGGCACGCCGCGACCGCGCCGAGGCACTGGGCATCATCCCGCCGGGCACGCCCCTGGCCGCCACACCGGGCACGCCCGACTGGTCGAGTCTGCCGCCCGCCGAGCGCGCGCTGCGCGCCCGGCACATGGAGGTCTACGCCGGCATGGCCGAGGCGATGGACCACCACATCGGCCGGCTCATCGCCTATCTGAAGGAGATCGGCGAATACGAGCGCACCGTCTTCGTTTTTCTCTCGGACAACGGCGCCGAGGGCTCCGACCCCTACAGCGTTCTCAGCGGTCGGCTGTGGTTGCGGTGGCAGTACCGGGGCGACATCGCCCATCTCGGCGGACCCGACACCTACGGCGTCATCGGACCGCATTGGGCCAGCACCGCAGCGGCACCGCTCGCCGGCTACAAGTTCTACGCCACTGAAGGCGGCATCCGGGTACCCTTGGTGATCTCGGGTGTGCCGGGCATGAAGACAGACCGCATTCACCCGACGTTCACCCACGCCACCGACATTGCACCGACCCTGCTCGCGTTGGCTGGCGTGCCCCACCCTGGCCGCAGCTACCGCGGCAGGCCTGTCGAGCCGCTCGCCGGACGCAGTCTGCTGCCGGTGCTGCTCGGTCAGTCCGACCAGGTGCGTACGCCTAGCGAGCCGGTGGGCTACGAGCTCTCGGGCAATGCAGCGCTGTTCAAAGGCAACTTCAAGCTGGTGCGCAATTTGCCACCCATGGGCGACCAGCAGTGGCGTCTGTTCGACATCGTCCGCGACCCAGGCGAGACGCGCGACCTCAGCGCCGAGATGCCTGACCTGTTCCAGGCGATGCAGGCCGACTACCAGGCCTACGCCCGCAGCCACGGTGTGCTCCCCATGCCTGCCGGCTACGACCCGGTTCGCCAGGTGGAGATCAACGCCCTTCTCAATGTCTACGTCCCGCGCTTTCAGTGGCCGGCGCTGGCGCTGCTCGCGCTGCTGGTCACGGGTGGATGGCTCTGGTGGCGGCGCCGCAAATGAACTGGCACGCCGAGGACGGTGGACCCGCGCGCCTACAGCAGGTGCCTGGCAGCCTGCTGGGCAACCACGAAGGCGCAGACGCATCGCAGGCACCGCGCCTGCAGGTCCACGCCCGCCGCACCTGGCTGTCGACGATGGTGGTGCGGGGCGCGCCCGGCGAGGTCTACCTCCTGACCCACTCCGCCCTGCGGGGGCGCCTGGGCCTGGCCACCACGGCTCAGGTCGAGCGCATCGATCCTGTCACGCTCAAGACGTCGGAGCGTTCGCCCCGGCTGGCGGGCGGCCCCCTGTGGCCGGGAAGCATGGCACTGCATTCCAGCGGCGATTTGCACATCGTCTACGGCAACCATGTGCACCGGCTCGACCGCCACTGCCAGCCCCTGGGCAGTCGACAACTGTCAGGCCAGGACCCCTACAACGGCTTCATCACCCTGCCCGGTGGCGCGCTGGTGACCAAGAACCTTTCCCGCACCCAGCCCGCTCGCCTGACAGTGCTGAATCCACGCACGCTGGAACCGATCGGCCCGCCCGTGCTCTGCCCCGAGCCCAGCGTCGCACGCCTGAGCGCCCAGGGCGACACCGTGTATGTCGCCGGCGTGCACAGCATCATGCGCTACCACTGGGACGCCGCCAGCGCCCGGCTGCAGCCCGATACCGGGTGGCGCTGGGACTACCTCGCCGGCACCTCCAACAGCTTCGCCTGGGACATGGTGCTGACAGAGGACGACGCCTGGTTCATGGACAACGGCGACCACGGCTACCTCTGGACAATGCGCGGCGCCGGCAGGCGGTTCAGCGCCAACCGGCTGCTGCGTGTGTCGCTGCGCGACGCTCGCGACCACGGCGCCTGGGAGGTCAGCGGGCTACCCGGGGGCTGCGTGACCAACCCGCCGCTGGTGGACGTTCGCCGCGGCATCGTCCTGGGCTACGACTCTGGCAACGCCTTCCTGCGGGCCTGGGACCTGTTGTCCGGCGGCCAACTTCGCCCGCGCTGGGAGCGCCCCGGCCTGGGTTGCGCCAGCCACATGCTGCTTTATGAGGACAGTGGCGAGGTGGTGACCAATGACCACCAGGGCCTCTCAGAGCAGGTGGTGGTGCTTGACATCACCACCGGCCGCGAGAAGGCCCGGGTCGCCACCGGCGGCCGCATGCAGGGCGTGGTGTTCCCCTCCCCGGGTTGGGGCCGCGACCTGTACTGGTGCTCCATGGACCGCATCGCCCGCCTTCATGTCACCGACAACTGAGAGCCCGCACATGAAACTCCGACGCTCGCTCCTCATCGCCCTGGTGCTCCTGGGCGTGATCGCCGCCGGCGCCTGGCTGGCCCGCGCCCAGATCTCACTGGCCATCGCCGCGCGGGTGGTGCGCGCCCATCTCGGCGCAGACCTCACCACCCAGTTGCCCGACGGACTGCATGTGGGCGTCTGCGGCGCCGGCTCACCCTTCCCCGACGACCTGCGCCTGGGCCCCTGCACCGCGGTGCTGGCGGGCAAGCGCCTGTTCGTCTTTGATGCCGGCAGCGGCGCGGTGCGCAATATCGGCAAGCTGGGCTTTCTCGCCGGCCAGGTCGAGGGCGTCTTCCTCACCCACTTCCACTCCGACCACATTGACGGCCTGGGCGAGCTGTTGCTCCAGCGCTGGATCCAGGGAGGCCACACACGCCCGCCGGTGGTGACTGGCCCCGAGGGGGTGGAGCAGGTGGTGGCCGGCTTTGTGCAGGCCTACACGCTCGACCGCGGCTACCGGGTCGAGCACCACGGTGACGCCACCGTGCCTGCCAGCGGCTTCGGCGCGACGGCCCGGGCGTTCAGGGGCGGCGAGACCACGGTGCTGCTGAAGGAGGGCGACCTGGAGATCAGTGCCTTTCCGGTGCAACATGACCCAGTGCATCCCTCCGTGGGTTACAAGATCCGTTACAAGGACCGCAGCCTGGTACTGAGCGGCGACACCCGCAAGTCACCCGCGGTGCTGGCCGCTGCCCGTGGCGCAGACCTCTTGATACACGAGGCGCTGTCGGCAACGATGGTGGACGTGATCCGCGACGGCGCCAAGGCCAGCGGCCGCGACCGGATGGTCAAGCTCTTTGACGACATCAAGGACTACCACGCCTCGCCGGTCGAGGCCGCCGAGACCGCCCGCGACGCGGGCGTGCGCTACCTGCTCCTCAACCACATCGTCCCGACCATTCCGCCCTTGCCAGGGCTGGAGGGCTATTTCCTGGGCGAGGCACCGAAGGTTTTTGGCGGCCCGGTCCGGGTAGCGCGCGACGGAGACTTTTTGTCACTGCCCGCGGGCTCACAGGAAATCCGGGTCACCCGCCGGTTCTGAGGTTTTCGTATGACTGCTACTCCGTCTGTGCCCGACGCCCCCCTGCTCCATCCGCCGCTGCCCCACCTGAGCGGGCCGGTGCTGCGCACGCCTGATTCCCGCTTCGATCACCTGGCGGACTTCCCCTACGCTCCCCACTACCAGACAGTGGGCGGCCTGCGCATGGCCTGCATTGACGAGGGACCCCGTGACGGCCCGGTGGTGCTGCTGATGCACGGTGAGCCGACCTGGGGCTACCTCTATCGCTCGATGATCCCGACGCTGGTGGCGGCCGGCTGCCGGGTGGTCGCGCCCGACCTGGTGGGCCTGGGGCGCTCGGACAAGCCAGTGCGCCGCGCGGACTACACCTATGCCCACCACGTGGCCTGGATGAACGCCTGGCTAGAGGCCATGGACTTGCGGGGCATCACCCTGTTCTGCCAGGACTGGGGCTCCCTCATCGGTCTGCGCATGGCCTGCGCTGCGCCCGAGCGCTTTGCCCGCATCGCCCTCGGCAATGGCGGCCTGCCCACCGGCACCGAAAAGATTCCGCGCGCCTTCCACCTGTGGCGCGCCTTCTCCCGCTACAGCCCGCTCTTTCCCATCGGCCGCATCGTCGCCACCGGCTGCGCCAGGGGCTTGTCCGCCGACGCGCGGCGTGCCTATGACGCGCCTTTTCCCACCCACCGTCACAAGGCCGGGGCCCGAGCTTTTCCGTCTCTCGTGCCGATCACGCCCGACAACCCCGAGCGCGCCGCCTACGTAGCCGCCTGGCAAGTGCTGGAGAACTGGCACAAGCCCTTTCTCACCCTTTTTAGCAACCGGGACCCGATCACACGGGGCATCTGGCGCGTGTTCCAGACACGGGTGCCCGGCGCCCAGGGCCAGGCCCATCGCAAGATCGAGGGCGGCGGCCACTTCCTGCAGGAGGACTGCGGGCCCGAGGTGGCGCAGGCCCTGGTCGAATTCGTGCGGGCCGGAGCCTGAGCCATGGCACGCCCGTACATCCTCTATGGCTGGCACCTGGCCTACTTCGCCGGCAAGGCCCGCTGCTACCTGAAGTACAAGCGCCTGCCCTTCGTCGACCAGGAAGT
>JACCEC012265344.1_pt1 | contig 15740 bp, 12 predicted proteins | sample 7450121 | NCBI WGS metagenome assembly JACCEC01 (sample SAMN15323455, study PRJNA562643) | freshwater metagenome | isolation source: river surface water | place: USA:Blue River Watershed | collected 2017-08-18 | reverse complement strand
CACTAAAATTTCTATGTAAATAAGCCCAGAAAACCTGGGCTTATTCATCTTCATTGATTATTTGTCTTAACTCAATAATAAATACAGAATACGTACGTTATTAAAGCATGTTTATTTGAAAAACAACAAGATAGAACTACGTAAGTTCTTTCAATTAGCTTTTCCACTAATAAAGCCACACCTTGTGTGAGCATTATTTTATTAAAAAAATAATGCTCACACATTTTTTTTAAGCTAGTATTTGATAAACTGCAAAAGCAGATAAGTAAGCTAGTGCAGACATATAAATTAATTGAATAATCGGCCATTTCCAACCCTTAGTTTCTCGATACACAACAGCCAAAGTACTCATACACATCATGGCAAACACATAAAAAATCAGTAAAGAATACGAAGTAGCTACCGAAAAACTTGGTTTTCCTGTTTCGACATTAATTTCTTTCCTCAAACGCTCCTTAATAGTGGTTTCATTTTCTGCATCTGCCCCAATGCTGTAGATGGTAGAAACTGTTCCTACAAATACCTCTCGGGCAGCAAAAGAAGTAATCAATGCAATCCCAATTTTCCAATCATATCCAATGGGCTTAATCATTGGCTCAATCAATTTCCCAAAATGTCCAGCATAAGAGTTTTCTAGGCGAGCAGCTGCAATTTTAGCGTCCAACTTAACTTCGGTATTGGTTTTATTTTCAAGAATTACTTTTTCCTCCGCCAATTTCATTTTATCTCCTGGTCCATAAGATGCCAAAACCCAAAGTACTATCGAAATCGCCACAATCACTTTACCCGCCTCGAACACAAAAGTTTTTACTTTTTCCAAAATCGTAAACCCTACTTGCTTCCATCTAGGCTTTTTATAAGTCGGTAATTCCATAATAAAATAACTTTTTTCAGTAGATTTCAATAGATATTTCATTAATAAACCCGCCAACAGAGCGAAGAAAAATCCCAAAAGGTAAATACCCATCAAAACTACCCCTTGCATATTAAAAAAATAAAAAGCTTTTTTCTCTGGAACAACCAAAGCTATCAAAATAGTATAAATAGGCAATCTTGCCGAACAACTCATCAGCGGAGTAACCATAATCGTAATTAATCTATCTTTCCAACTTCCGATAGTTCTTGCCGACATAATTGCTGGCACAGCACATGCCAAACTAGAAATCAATGGAACTACCGACTTTCCACTCAAACCGAAATGTCGGATAAGCCTATCCATCAATACAACTACCCTTGCCATATATCCCGACTCCTCTAAAATTGAAATAAAAGCAAATAAAAAAGCAATTTGGGGAATAAAAATTAACACGCCCCCAATTCCTGCCACTAAACCATCTGTTAATAAATTTACCAATTGAGCGAAAGGCTGATTCCCGGAAGGTAAATGAGCTTTTAAAAAACCATTTACTGTTGCAATTCCCTGATCAATCCAATCCATTGGAGCTTCTGCAATTGTAAAGACTGACTCAAAAATGAAGAATAAAATCCCAAGAAAAATCACATAGCCCCACACCTTATGCAATAGTACTTTATCTATTTTTTCGGATAGTGTTTCTTGTTTTATCCCCGATTCTGTCACTACAATACTTAATGTTTCAGCAATATCTTTATATCTCGTAATTGTTTCGCTTGACTGAAATTTATCGGCATTAAATTGATATTTTTTTACAATAGAAGCCAATTCTTTTCTCTTAGAATCTGACAGAAACATCAATTTATGAGATTGGGCTGCATATTGTAGAGCTAAATATTGGTTGTCTATATTAAATTTAGACATAATTTCATGAGAAATTGCTTCAGTTTCAGCATCATATTGTTGCTCTACATTGATATGTTTTTTAGGAGACTCTAATTGACTAAAAATAACATGTTTCAACCCCTCAATCCCGATTCCTTCTCGGGCATTTAATTCGACAACTGGAATACCTAAAAGTTTAGAAAGTTTTCCAGAATTAATAGAAATTCCAGATTCTTCGGCAACATCAAGCATATTAAGTGCTAAAATTGCTGGAATACCCAAGTCGCTTATTTGTTCAAAAAGCAACATATTTCTCTTTAAATTTGAAGCATCGGCTAGAACTACTGCTAAATCAGGGTAATCTGCATTTTCAGGATTAGTAAGTACCTCCAAAACGACTTGTTCATCAAGAGAGTTTGGATAAATGCTATAAGTTCCAGGTAAATCTAAGATTTCAACGTCTAAGCCCTCAGAAAGTTTACAGAATCCGACTTTTTTATCGACAGTAACTCCCGAAAAATTACCAATTTTCTGACGTAAGCCAGTCAGATGATTAAACAAAGAAGATTTTCCCGCATTGGGATTACCTAGAAGAGCTACAACTTGTTTACTTTTCACGATTTGAATGAATATTTTATGCTAAAACATGCTATTTAATCCTGAAAAACAAGCAAGTTTTAGGTATATTATTTTAAAATAATTGTAGCAGCCTCACGCTTCCTAAGCGAAAGATGATAGCCAGCCACCGTAATTCCAACCGGGCAGCCCAGCGGTGCTATAAAATCTAAAATGACCTCAGTATCAGGCAAGCAGCCCATCTCAAGAAGCTTCAATGACATTGACGCATCTTTAAAAGCACTGATTTTCCCTTTTTCGCCTACCTTTAAATCGGCTACTGTTTTTTCGATATTCACCTTAATGTTATTTAGACTTATTTCAAATAAACGTAAAAATAGCCGATTTGGTTCTAAAATAAAAATGATTTTCGTCAGGTTTTCCCTCATAATGACCTATATTTTCAGGGAATCAAATTCCTATTTTACAAAAAACAAACACAAACAGCTGACTATAAGCACTTTAAATATATCAAGATAAAAAACATAAAATCAAACTTTCTTATTTCTCAAATCCAGCCGAAATAGTCAGTCTTAATAAAAATAAGGAATATCATTCAATATAAAAATCTTTCAGTAGTATATTTGTACTGAATTTAGCCCTACTTATTTTTTATTTCAAATATGCAAGAAATACAGGCACTCATCGAAAAAGAATTGAAGCTTGAATGGCGACAAAGATTTGCTCTGAACGGCATGCTATTGTATGTCATCAGCACAGTTTTTGTGTGCTACATGAGTTTTAAGCTAAAAGTTAATGAAATCGAGCCAATTACTTGGAATACTCTTTTTTGGATTATTTTGCTTTTCACGGCTGTCAATTCAATTACCAAAAGTTTTACACAAGAAAGAGCCAGTCGCCAATTATATTATTATTCAATAGCCAGCCCTCAAGCAATTATCATATCTAAAATATTATACAATACAGTACTTTTATTACTACTTTCTCTCATTGGATTTTTAATTTATTCCGTAATGATGGGTAATCCTATTGCAGATTTAAAGCTATATCTCATAGGAATTGCACTTGGAGCGATTGGTTTTTCGAGTACCCTAACGATGATTGCTGGGATTGCTTCAAAAGCTGAAAATACCTCTACGCTTATGGCAGTTTTGAGCTTTCCTATCATTTTGCCGATGCTCTTAATGCTCATTCGGCTCTCTAAAAATGCCATGGACGGGTTGAATTGGAGTAGTAGTTATGATGAAATTTTTACACTTATAGGCATCGATGCCATTGTATTGGCATTAAGCTATTTATTATTCCCTTTTTTATGGAGGAGTTGAAATCAATTTAAAATCAGTTAAAATATGAGACAAACTTGGTGGAAAGTGCTTTGTGTCGTAATTCTATTATACACAATTATTCAGGGACTTTTAGGAGAAGTACCTAGACAACCAATTTTAAATGAAACCATCCGCAATGTGTATTTTCATGTTCCTCTGTGGTTTAGTATGATGATATTAATGACTGCTTCAATGTGGTATGCCATTAAATATCTGAGATTCGGGCAAATAGAAGCAGATGAGTACTCGGTTGAATTTGCGAATGTTGCCATATTTTTCGGTGTTCTAGGATTTCTTACAGGCTCTTTATGGGGAAATTATACTTGGGGTGATTGGCTACCAAAAGACCCAAAAATTATTGCAGTAGAGGTGGGTCTTCTAATTTATTCTTCTTATTTCATTTTAAGAAGTTCGTTTGAAGACGAACAACGCAAAGCCCGATTATCTGCTATTTATAATATTTTTGCCTTTGCTACTTTTATTCCTTTAGTCTGGATTTTACCAAGATTAACCGATTCTTTGCACCCTGGCAACGGCGGAAATCCAGCATTCGGCAAGTATGATATGGACAATCAAATGCGAATGGTATTTTATCCTGCGGTTATCGGATGGATTTTATTAGGCGTATGGATTACAAGTCTAAGAATCAGAATCAGAATTATTCAGCGTTTACAATCTAATTAAAAATCAATATGAAAAAACTACTAAGTTTAATAATACTTTTTATCTGTTCTTTCCAAACATTTGCTCAAGAACAAGTCGAAATGGCAGATCAAATGCGTCAAGATGGTAAAATTTGGGTGGTTATCGGTGTTATCGCAATTGTCTTCGTTGGACTTATGACGTATTTAATAGTATTGGATAGAAAAATTACTAAGATTGAGCAAAATAAGAATTAAAATTGCCCATCCATTGTTTTATATGTATAAGCATATTAATTAAAAATGAAAAAATCACATATTATCGCTCTTGGCATTATAGCAATAGCTATTGCCATTATTATCTCAACAGTAGGCGATGCTAGCACTTATGTAGGATTTAATGAGGCTGAGCAAGTAGCTAAAGAAGGTAGCACAAAATCTATGCACGTTGTAGGTAAGTTAAAAAAAGATGCTAACGGCAATTTCGTAGGAATGCTTTATGATCCAGCTATTGACCCTAACCACTTCGAGTTTGTTATGATTGACTCCTTGAATTATGAATCAAAAGTGGTTTATAATCAACCTAAGCCAACAGACTTAGACAAATCGGAGAAAGTTGTTGTAGTTGGGAAAATGGATCTTGAACAAAAATGCTTCAAAGCAGAACAAATTCTTTTAAAATGCCCTTCAAAATACAATAATACCAAATTGACAGACGAAGGGAATAAAAATGTATCTATGAAATGATAATTTTTTTTGACGGAATTTGCAATTTATGTAATAGCTCCGTACAGTTTATTATTCGGCATGATAGTAGGGAAGTATTTCAATTTGCTTCCCTACAATCCCCTTACGCACAACAAATAATCCCCGAAAGTATTCATCTCAATACTATCCTATTACTAAAAGATGGAAAAATATATTCTAAATCCGATGCAGTTCTAGAAATTTGTCGAAATTTAGATGGTTTTTGGAAATATGGATATTATTGTAAATTTTTTCCGAAAAAAATACGGGATTTTATGTACGACTTTATTGCTCGCCATCGGTATCGACTGTTTGGGAAGAACAATAGTTGTGAACTTCCCAAACAATCTCTTGGACATCGATTTCTTACCTCACAAGATTCTTAATTTAGCAAAGCTCAATAATAAAGTTTTCTCACCTTGGGTATCAAATTTAATGGTAGCCTTACGATCTGTGCCATTTATATCCATTTTGGTTACTGAACCAAAACCGAATTTTGGATGCTCCACCCTATCTCCTTCCTTCAAATTAGTAGTATCAGAGGCAGTAAAATCGCCACTTGGAACATGATTAGCACTAGGTATAGATTTACTTACTGGTTTCAAATTAGCTTTAATAGTATCTTTTTTGGCAAAAGGCGACACTCCTGTTCCTGACTTTGCGGGCTGGTCGTTTCTAGATTCCATATTACTGTATGAAACCACCCTTCCACGGGCAACCTGAAGATATTTCTTATCGATTTCTTCCAAAAATCTACTTGGCTCACAATAATTTAATCTACCATAATTATACCTTGATTCGGCGTAACTTAGGGTTAGTTTTTTCTCAGCCCGAGTAATAGCTACATAAAATAATCTTCTTTCCTCTTCCAAATCACTACGTTTGGCAAGCATCATCTGTGACGGAAAAAGGTTTTCTTCCATCCCAACAATATAAACATGCTTAAACTCTAAACCCTTCGCTCCATGTATTGTCATCAACGTTACCTTGTCTTTATCTCCGTCATCCTCTTCATCCGCATTCGTCATCAGCGTGACTGTCTGCAAAAAAGTACTCAAACTTACATCATCGTTTTCAGGATTATCCACAAATTGTTTGATTGAGTTGAGTAATTCTTGAATATTTTCATACCTCGACAAACCCTCTACAGTTTTATCCTCATATAATTCTTTCAATAATCCTGAGCTTTTAGCTATATACGAAGCAACACTATGGGCATCTTTCCCCTCTTCTAACATCAAGATATAACTCTTGATAAGCGTAGCAAAATCATCAATTGTATTTGAGGCACGTCCTGCTACATACTCGTGAATGTTACTTACCACCTCCCAAATACTTTTATTATTCTCGGCTGCAGTTACTACAATTTTGGCAATTGTAGTATCACCTATCCCACGTTTAGGAAGATTGATAATTCTCTTAAATGCCTCCGTATCACTCTGATTGACAGTAAATCTCAGGTATGCCAATAAATCTTTAATTTCTTTTCGTTGATAAAAAGATAAACCTCCGATGATTCTGTATTTAATAGCTCTCTTTCGCAAAGCCTCTTCAAATGCCCTCGACTGGGCATTAGTACGATATAAAATAGCAAAATCTGTGTTTTTTAATCCATTATTATTTTTTTCTTCAAAAATATTACTCGCAATCAAATTCCCCTCTTCGTTGTCAGTCGCCGCTTTTATAATATTTATCTTACTACCTTCCTCATTCTCCGAAAAGACAGTTTTTTCTAATTGCTCTTTATTTTTTGAGATAACCGAGTTGGCAGCATTGACGATGGTCTGGGTTGAACGATAATTTTGTTCTAATTTCACGACCTTTAAGTCGGGATAATCCGCCTTAAAATTAAGGATATTCTGAATATTAGCCCCACGGAAAGCATATATACTTTGAGCATCATCGCCTACAATACAGATATTTTGATGTACTGCTGCCAGTTTTCGAGTGATTAAGTATTGGGATACATTCGTATCCTGAAACTCATCCACCATGACATGTCTAAACTTATGTTGATATTTATTCAGAACATCAAGGTGGTCTCTGAATAGAACATTTGTATTATACAATAAATCATCAAAATCCATGGCATTCGCCTGAAAACAACGCAATACATACGTTTTATATAATCTCCCTAAATCAGGCATTTTGGCAGACTTATCCTCCTCGAGATAAATAGGATTTTGTGTGTAAGCTTCCCAAGATATAAGAGCGTTTTTAGCACTCGAAATACGATTAAGTACATAGTTTACTTTATACACTTTATCGTCTAAATTCATCTCTTTGATAATTGAGCGTAACAAAGATTTAGAATCATCTGTATCATAAATAGTAAAATCAGAAGTATATCCCAATCTTTTACCTTCAAACCTCAATATTTTGGCAAAAATTGAGTGAAATGTTCCCATCCATAGATTTTTGGCATCATTGCCTATAACTGCCTCAATTCTATGACGCATTTCTGCCGCCGCCTTATTGGTAAATGTCAGAGCTAAAATATTAAACGGATCAACTCCTTGCTCAATCAGCCATGCTATTCTGTATGTCAATACCCGAGTTTTCCCAGAACCAGCTCCTGCAATAATCATCAACGGACCTCCTGCATGTGTTACCGCCTCCCTTTGAGGCGTATTGAGCGTATCTAAATAATTTACTTTTGCCATTTAATGCTTTTTTTGGACTGCAAATATAAATATATTCAGTGGATTCGGTGTTACTAAAGAAAGAAACAAAATAAAATTTGCTATTCTTCGGCGAAAAAACTTATTTAGTTCAATAATCTATTCATCTATCATTTACAAATTATTACACTATGTTACAAAAACTCATTCATTGCTGTATTTTAATTATTTTTTGTTTGAGTGTAAATGCTCAAAATAGGCATGCTATTATCCCTCAACCTCAACAATTGGTAACAAAAGACGGATTTTTCCAAATAAAAAAAAATAACATTATTTTTGTTCCCGAACAACAAACTGATATTTTACCAATAGCCGAATTATTACAACAACGCCTTAAAATCTGCTCGGGATTAGACCTAAAAATAATCAAATATATTGGTAATAGACTTAATGCCGAACACAATCAAAAAAATTGTATTATTTTCTCAACAAATACTAATTTAAAGGATGAAGAATATGGCTTAAATGTAAACAGCTCTAAAATCAACTTTACGGCTTCGTCAGGAAAAGGTTTTTTTTATGCTTTACAGACTTTTTTCCAACTACTTCCAACATCTATTTTCGCCAGTTCTATTCAATCTGGAATTGATTGGAAGATTCCGAATTGTGACATTAAAGACGCACCTCAATTCTCGTATCGTGGCGTGATGCTAGATGTCAGCAGGCATTTTTATCCTGTCCCATTTATCAAAAAATATCTTGACCTTTTGGCTATTCATAAATTTAATACTTTCCATTGGCATCTTACTGATGACCAAGGTTGGAGAATTGAAATAAAAAAATATCCTAAACTTACTGAAATAGGATCAAAACGAAAAGAAACTGTAGATGGTCATTTTAGTAAACCAACTTTTGATGGAAAACCACACCAAGGCTTTTATACACAAGAACAAATCCGTGAAATTGTTGATTATGCTCAAAAAAGATTTATCAATGTGATTCCTGAAATAGAAATGCCTGGACACGCAACAGCTGCATTGGCAGCATATCCAGAATTATCTTGCTCGGGAAAAGCTTTAGAAGTAGGAGCTCGTTGGGGTGTATATGATGATGTTTTTTGTCCAACAGAAAGTACTTTTCAATTTTTAGAATCTATTTTGGAAGAAGTTATCGAATTATTTCCTGCCCCTTTTATTCATATAGGTGGAGACGAATGCCCTACTATTACTTGGCAACAAAGCGAATTTTGCCAAGAACTTATCAAAAAGCATGGCCTTAAAAATGAGCATGAACTTCAGGGATATTTTATTAAAAGAATTGATAAATTCTTAAGTTCTAAAAATAAAAAACTAATCGGATGGGATGAAATCCTTGAGGGAGGAATATCTCCGAATGCAACAATTATGTCGTGGCGAGGTACAGAAGGCGGAGTTCAAGCTGCCAAACAAAAACATGATGCGATAATGACTCCTGGAGAATTTTGTTATCTCAATACCTACCAATCTGACCCAAGTAGTGAGCCGTTGGGAAATGGTGGTTTTTTACCCTTAGAAAAAGTATATAATTATCATCCTATTCCAACAGAACTCACAGACGATGAAGCCAAACATATTTTAGGAGTACAAGCAAATCTATGGACTGAATATATAGCAGACTATGCTCATTTAGAATATATGACCTATCCAAGAGCCATCGCTCTATCAGAAGTTGCGTGGAGCAATCCTACGAAAAAATCTTATAGTCAATTTATTGAACGATTGAAAATACATTTCAAAAGATTAGATTTATTAGCAGTTAATTATTCAAAAGCTTACTATGATGTCAAGGCTATTACTAAATTTAGTGCCGATAAACACCTCCTACTTTCTTTAGAATCCGCCGATAAAGAGGTAGAAATTAGATATACTACTGATGGGAATGAACCAAGTCGTACTTCAAAATTATATGAAAAAGAAATTGCCCTGACCGAAGATTCATTCATTCGGGCGGTTTGTTTTTCTAAAAATGGACAAAAACTTGGGAAAGATTTATCAAGATTCTACTATATCAACCAATCTACAGGCAAAAAATATACCTTAATCGATTCCCCTAAGAAATACTTAGGAGGAAGTGAAAGAGGATTATGTGACGGACAAAAAGGCGAATTGAATAATTACGACACTTGGGTTGGCTTTGAAGGCAAAGACCTAAATATGATTCTTGATTTGGACAAATTATGTAATATTAATCAAGTAAAAATTGGTTTCCTGAGTGCCAAAGCATCTTGGATAATGCTCCCGAAGAAAGTTACTATTTCATTTTCTAAAGATGGCAATTCGTTTGACAACGAAAAATCGATTGTTTTGGGAAGTTCCGATGATGAAGAGAAGAGTATTCAACAAATAAATATGAATGTTTCACAAATCAATACAAGATTTATAAAAATTCATGCTGAAAACTACGGATTATTACCTGAAAATCATCCAGGAAAAGGTTTTCCTGCTTGGTTATTTGTTGATGAGGTTGGGGTAGAGTAAAAAATAAATTAGAAAGGGCTGTTAATGAATAACAGCCCTTTCTAAACATACTTTGAATTAAGCTAAATCAAAACGATCTAAATTCATCACTTTAGTCCAAGCTGCAATAAAATCATTGATAAACTTATCTTCAGAGTCTGCACAAGCATATACCTCTGCAATTGCTCTCAATTCAGTATTTGAACCAAAAATCAAATCTGCTCTTGTTCCTGTCCAAACAATTTCACCTGTTTTTCTATTTTTACCCTCAAAAATATCTTGAGTAACAGAAGTAGCACTCCAAGTAGTTGACAAATCAAGCAAATTCACAAAGAAATCATTGCTTAATGCACCAGGATTCTTAGTAAATACACCATGATTTGAATGATTGTAATTGGTACCAAGTACTCTAAGTCCACCTACTAATACAGTCATTTCAGGAGCAGATAATTTCAATAATTGAGCCTTATCAACTAATAATTCTTCTTCAGAAACAGTATAATTCTTCTTTTTATAATTTCTGAATCCATCTGCAATCGGTTCTAATACAGCAAAAGATTCTACATCTGTTTGTTCTTGCGAAGCATCTGTTCTACCCGAAACAAACGGTACAACTACAGATTTACCTGCTTTTTCTGCCGCTATTTCAATACCTACACCACCACCCAATACAATTAAATCAGCAATTGAGACTTTTTTATTTGTTGATGCAGCATTAAATTCAGTTTGAATTTTCTCATAAACGTCTAAAACTTTAGACAATTGAGATGGGTTATTTGCTTCCCAATACTTTTGAGGAGCTAGACGTACTCTCCCACCATTTGCACCGCCTCTTTTATCTGAACCTCTGAAAGTAGAAGCAGAAGCCCAAGCAGTTGAAACCAACTCTCCTACACTTAACCCTGAAGATTTAATCTTGTTTTTAAGAGAAGTTACATCTGCTTCATCAATAGTTTCATAATTTGCTACCGGAATTGGATCTTGCCAAATTAATTCTTCCGCAGGAACTTCGCTTCCGAGATAAAGAGCTTTAGGTCCCATATCACGGTGTGTCAATTTAAACCACGCTCTGGCAAAGGCATCAGCAAATTGATCAGGATTTTCATAAAATCTACGAGAAATTTTTTCATAAGCAGGATCCATTCTCAATGCTAAGTCTGTCGTGAACATCATAGGAGCATGACGTTTAGAAGAATCATGGGCATCTGGAACAGAATCTGCACCCATTCCATGCTTTGGCTTCCACTGATGAGCACCCGCAGGACTTTTTGTTAATTCCCACTCATAGCCAAATAAATTCCAAAAATAATTATTACTCCACTGAGTAGGAGTACTTGTCCAAGCACCTTCCAAACCACTCGTGATAGTATGTTCGGCATTTCCCTTTCCATAAGTATTTTTCCAACCCATACTTTGTTCTTCGATAGATGCACCAGCTGGCTCTGGACCTACATATTTACTTGGGTCTGCAGCTCCGTGAGCTTTACCGAAAGTATGTCCTCCTGCAATTAATGCAACTGTTTCTTCATCATTCATTGCCATTCTTCTGAATGTTTCACGAATGTCTCTTGCTGCTGCAATTGGATCAGGATTACCGTTAGGTCCTTCAGGATTTACATAAATTAATCCCATTTGAACAGCTGCTAATGGGTTCTCTAACTCTCTGTCGCCGGTGTATCGTTTATCTTCTAGCCATTTGCCTTCTGAACCCCAATAAATATCCTCCTCAGGCTCCCATATATCTTCACGACCTCCACCAAAGCCAAAAGTTTTGAATCCCATTGATTCTAAAGCACAATTTCCAGCCAAAATCATTAAATCTGCCCAAGAGATTTTTTTGCCATATTTTTGCTTAATCGGCCAAAGTAATAGTCTTGCTTTGTCAAGATTCCCATTGTCTGGCCAACTATTCAATGGAGCAAATCTTTGGGCTCCAGCACCTGCTCCGCCTCTTCCATCTGCAATTCTGTATGTTCCTGCACTATGCCAAGCCATTCTGATAAAAAATGGACCATAATGACCATAATCTGCTGGCCACCAATCCTGTGAATTGGTCATCAATTCATAGATATCTTTCTTAAGTTCTTGAAAATCCAAAGATTGAAATTCTTTTGCATAATCAAAGTCTTTATCCATCGGATTTGTCAACGATGAATGTTGACGTAATATATTTAATCTCAACTGATTAGGCCACCAATCTTGGTTTCTTGTACCTCCGCCCGCTGCTGGTGTGGCCGATTTACCTGTAAAAGGACATTTAGCCTCTCCTCCTGATGTACTTGTATGCTGCTCCATCTCTTTTATTGTGTTTGCGAAAAAATGTTAATGAATTATTTTTATTGTTTAATATATTGTGCATTAAATGATTTTCAAAGTTAAACAGAATAGACTCTTAAATCAAATCGATTTTATTGAATTATATATAGATAATATCTAATATACAACTATATATAGCCTCAAATATTCATTCCAAACTATATTCAAGCCGTTTATCCAATTATTGTAGAGCGATAATTATTTCTTTCGTAAAATTGTTAGTTGAAAAAGCTTTTTAAACCTTTCGGTATTATTAATTATACACATGAAATCAGTAAAACCTTTATTTTTATTTTGTTTAATGATAAGTAACTTTATTTCATTTTCATCACTTGCCCAAAATTCTTCTATTGTGGGAAGCAAACGAGGTGGTGATTTTGAGACAATTTCGTTGGAAAATGCCATTGACATTGCCTTAAAAAATAACTTATCTGTCAAACAAAACAATCTCCAGCTTGAACAGAGCAAAAATACCTACGACCAATCTAAATGGTCTAAATATCCAAGTATTAACGGAGGAAGTAATTTTAATTTATTCGCCGGACGAAATATCAATCCTTATACTAATGGTATCATTACTAATACTGTGGGTAGTAACGGTTTTGGTCTGAGTGGTAGTATGATGATTTTTGATGGTTACCAAACCAGAAATAATATCGTTGCTAATCAATTAAATATGGAGGCCTCTAAACTTGATTTACAGGCAATCAAAAATCAGATAACCTTAAATATAGTCATTGCTTATCTTAACTTACTTTCTCAAGAAGATTTATTAGCAATCGCTCAAGGGCAACTTACGGTATCACAGGCTCAACTCGACCGAACTCAAAAATTGGTTAATGCAGGCTCATTACCAGAAACTAATCTTTATGATATCAAAGCTCAACTGGCAAACGATGAGTTGAGTGTAGTCAATGCGGAAAATGCTATTATTTCTGCTAAATTGACCCTTAGTCAATTAATGAATATTGGCTCAAACAGAAATTTTGAAATCACTCGTGTGGCTGTTCCTAATCCTGAAATGCAACCTTATCCTTACAGTGCGGCAGAGGTTTATGAAGTTGCTCAAAGTTTCATGGCAAATGTCCAAGCTGCTGATATGCGGGTGAAAGTTGCTCAAAAATCTGTTTTAGTTGCTAAAGGACTTAAACTTCCTACTATTACAGCAAGTGCCTCGCTCAACTCATCTTATTCGACAGCGGCTGAAAATGTGAATGTTACACAGAAAATTATTGAGCAGGAAGCTGGTTATGTCAATGTATCAGGGATAAAATATCCTGTAATTGCCTACTACCCGACTACTACTTCATCCTTTGAAAAAATTCCATATTTTAGACAATTAGGTGGCAATGGTAACAGCTCCATTGGATTTAATGTGAGAGTACCTATTTTTAATGGCTACAATACGAAATTTAGGCTTAATTCTGCTCAAATTCAACAAAAACAAAGTGAATTACAAGCCGAAAATATTCGTGTATCTTTGCGACAAGAAATTGACCAAGCTTTTGTTAATCTAAGCAATGCTTCGAAAAAGTATATGGCAATTTCTAACCAAGTAAGGGCTTTGGAAGTAGCATTTAAAGCTTCTGAAGCTAAATTTAATGTCGGCTCATTAAATGCTTTGGATTATAATATAGCAAAGAGTAATTTAGATAGAGCTAAAATCAATCAAATTCAAGCTAAATATGATTATATTTTCAGAATTAAAATTTTAGATTTTTATCAAAATAAGCCTCTATCGTTTTAATTAGTCATTTTTATTTATTTAAGATATTTATTGCATATAATTTAATTAGTTTTTTCATGAAAAAATCAAATAGACTAAAATGGATATTATTAGGTGCGGTTGTCGCTATCGGACTATTCCTTTGGATTGCCAAATCTGCTGGATGGATTGGTAAAGTAAAGCCACTGGAAGTAGAATTTTCTAAAGTAGGGAAAAGTGATATCACCGAAACAGTTTCTGCATCTGGTAAAATTCAACCAGAAGTGGAAGTAAAAATAACTCCCGATGTCCCTGGTGAAATTATTGCTCTTTATGTAAAAGAAGGTGATTCTGTCAAAAAAGGGCAGCTTTTGTTAAAAATACAGCCTGAAAACTATATTTCAGTTACGCAAAGAGCTGAAGCGGTACTCAACCAGACCAAGGCAAACGCAGAGCAATCAAAATCTGTGTTAGCACAATCTGAGGCAAGGTTAATCCGAAGCCAAACAGAATTTGCTCGTCAGAAAAAATTATTTGAAGATAAAGTGGTTTCTGCCTCTGATTTAGAAATTGCAGAGACCAATCTCAAAGTTGCTAAACAAGATTTCGAAGCGGCTAAAGCAAGTGTCGAGGCGGCAAAATATAATATCAAAAGTGCAGAAGCAAGTTTAAAAGATGCAGGAGAAAACCTTCGTAAAACAAGTATTTATGCTCCTATGAGTGGTATTGTTTCTAAATTGTCAGTTGAATTAGGTGAACGTGTGGTAGGAACATCCCAAATGGCAGGAACTGAAATTCTTCGAATTGCAAATCTCAACAACATGGAAGTCCGCATCAATGTGAATGAAAATGATATTGTTCGGGTAAGCTTAGGTGATACTGCCTTAATTGATGTAGATTCTTACACTTCCACAGGAATGAAATTTAAAGGTATTGTTACAGAAATCGCTAATACTGCCAATGGAAGCGGTACGACTGCTGCTGCCGCCACCTCTACTGATGCAGTAACTGAGTTTGAGGTAAGAATCAGGATTTTACCCGAATCATACTCACAATTAGTAAGCAACGGAAGTCAGAAACGAAACTATCCTTTTAAGCCGGGAATGACTGCTACCGTTGATATTATCACAGAAAAGAAGTTTTCTGTACTTAGTGTGCCTATCGCCGCAGTCACTACTCGAAATGGCGATAACTCTGCCCAAAAACCTGAAGATAAAGATAATCAAAGCACAACCGATAAATCTTCAGAGCCGAAAAAAGGCAGCGTAAAAGAAGTTGTTTTTGTTCGAGATAAAGATAATAAAGCAAAACTCAAAGAAGTAAAAACTGGGATTACAGATACGGCTGCTGGTACAATTGAAATTATCAGCGGGTTGAAGCAAGGGGAGGAAATTATTTCGGGACCTTATATTGCTGTCTCTAAAAATCTTAACGATGGGGATTTAGTCACTCAAAAAGTGGAGAAAAAAGAAGAAAAAACAACTAAAACCGACAACTAGTATTGTTTTGATTGTTTAAAATTTCGTTGAATTGAATTTAACTTGTTTAAATAATTAGGTCTAACAAGTTAATTAAT
>JACCEC010535075.1_pt1 | contig 15745 bp, 13 predicted proteins | sample 7450121 | NCBI WGS metagenome assembly JACCEC01 (sample SAMN15323455, study PRJNA562643) | freshwater metagenome | isolation source: river surface water | place: USA:Blue River Watershed | collected 2017-08-18 | reverse complement strand
GGCAATGGCTTTGTGCACCTTGGCTTGAATTATCAGCACCGTGAATTTCAGTCGAACAATGGCGGCACGGCCAGCGCCTCCTCGGGGGCGCCCTCGACCAACCAATTTGCCCGTTATCGTGCGCGTCCGTTCTTGCAGACCACGGATGTCCGCTTTGTCGACACAGGGAATATCGCCGCCAAGGGTGACGATATCTTCGGCGTTGAAGCCTATGGCGTTTTCAAGTCGCTGCACATTGGTGGCGAGGCCCAGCGGCTTCGGGTGCGGACCTATCGGCCTGGTGACATCGTCAGCGGTCTGGATGCCTTTAATGGTGGCTCGGGCGTCACGCCGGCCGGAAATCCCAGCTTCTGGGGTGGCCATATCGAGGCGGGCTTCTTCCTGACCGGGGAAACGCGCGGTTATAAAAACGGCCTGTGGGATCGGACCAAGGTGCTCAATCCGCTGAACAAGGGCGGCATGGGCGCATGGCAGATCATCGGACGTGTCGATTATCTTGATCTGGATACGGCCAAGCTGATCGATGCGCCGACAACCAGCTTTGCAACCGGAACGCAAAGCCTTGCCGCGGCCACCGCACGTCAGGCACGGGGCGGAAAGCAGACAGGCTATCTTTTGGGCCTGACCTGGATCCCGACGGATTATGTCCGTGTGCTCGTCAATTACATCCATAGCGAGGTGAAGGGTGGTCCGTTGGCGGCCGCTGCAGAGCCGACCTCAACCAGCCCGGTCAATGCCCGCGGTTATTCAACCGATGCCTTTGCCGTAAGGGCGCAATTTGATTTCTAATCTGGTCCCTGGCAGCTGCCCTGTCCGCCTATCTGGCGGGCAGGGCAAATGTCATTCACCTGCCGGAACATGACCCGCACGGCGAGGTCCACCAAGATGGGCCTGCCGGCTTCTCTGCCCGCCAGAACCGCCAAAGGCGTCACGTCATCTTGCCAATTGCTGCGCATTCCGCAATCGTGACCGTCGTGGATGGGGTATATGCGAAAAGGCGGGGCGATGAAGCGGCTAGTTTTGGCATCCTTGGCCTGCGTTGCCATAGGCGCGTCCGCGCAAGACATGTCGGTATCCGCTGGCTTGACCCCTGGATCAATGAACCGGGTTTCTCCGCTCTTAAAGGCAGAGCGCACGCACGAGAATTTTGAACCTGCGTTGCAATTTCCCGCCCAGCAAGCGGCCGCCAAGGCCAAGCTGCAGGCCCTTTATGAACGCACGGGCAAGCGGCCGAATATTCTGATCCTTGTCGTCGATGACCTCGGCTATGGCGATGTCGGCGTCTATGGGGGCGGGGAGTCCTTGGGGGCGCCAACGCCGCATATCGATCGCTTGGCGCAGCAGGGCCTGCGCCTGACCTCCACCTATGCACAGCCGACATGCACGCCCACGCGGGCGGCGTTGAACACCGGCCGATTGCCGGTCCGCTCGGGGTTGTTGGCGCCCTCGCTCTTGAATGATGATGCCGATGCCGCGTGGGAAATTTTTGCGGCCAAGCTCTTGTCCGATGCTGGCTATCGCACGGCAATGTCAGGCAAATGGCATTTGGGGGAGAAAGACGGCTCTCGGCCATGGCAAGTAGGCTTTGATGAATTTTTCGGCTTTTTGGGCGTTGTGAATGCCTATCAGGACGATCATCCCGGATTTCCCGATATCGTTCATGATCCCGCCTTGTTGGCGCAGTTGAAATCGATGCCGGGGGATCGAAACCTCTGGAGTGCTACCCGGGAAAAGGGCGGGCGCCCTGTGGCGAAGATCAACTGGGACAACAGCCATCAGCTTGACCAGCAATTCGCCGATTTCTCGGAAGATTTCATCCGCCGCGCGGCGAAGGCGGGGCAGCCCTTTTACCTCAGCCATAATTTTTCAAAGGTCCACGCCCGCACACGGCCAACCGCCCGTTATCTGGGCCAATCGGCGACCAAGGATGTATATCGGGACAGCGTAATTGAGGTGGACGCCATTGTTGGCCGCCTCACGGCGGTGCTGGAAGACCTGAAGATAGCGGACAATACGCTTGTTTTCCTGACATCGGACAATGGCCCGGCCGAAGACCGTTTCCCTGAGGCCGGGGTTACGCCATTCCGGGGATCAAAGGGGATGACGACCGAAGGTGGCGTTCGTGTCCCGGGGATTTTTTGGTGGCCGGGCGTCATCGGCCCGGGACGGGTGTCGGATGGTCTCTTTGATCTTGCGGATATGTTCAACACCAGCCTGTCGATCGCCGGCATTGATGCCGCCAAAACGCTGCCCACAGATCGCTATATCGATGGCATTGATCAGACAGGCTTCCTCTTGGCTGATGCTGGCCAATCGGCCCGCGAGGCCGTTTATTTCTGGCGCAAAGACCAGTTCGCGGGCGTGCGCTGGCGCTATTACAAAATGGTGACGTCCGAAACGCAGCTTGGGTCGGGCCATGTCAATGACGTGGGCGGGCTGGACAATGCCCAGCTTGTCGCGCCGGTCAACGGGTTCATGTACAATCTCTATCTCGATCCCAGAGAACGCCGATCGATCCTGATCGAAAAGGCGTGGGCGCCCTCTTATGCCTTGGGCCCTCTGGTGGCCCTGCACGGCGCCACGATGACGAAATATCCGCCGCGGACCAAGGTCCGGTTCAAATAGATCGCCCGCCCCGCCTATCCACATCCAATTGCGCCAGCCGCGGCACAAAAGATTCGAACTGACCGGGGCGATCGCCTAAGACCCGCCTCAGGAGATGTGAGATGGGTAAAGTTTTTCCCAGTGCGGCTGCCGCGCTGGAGGGTCTGTTGCGGGATGACATGCTGATTGCGGCAGGCGGCTTTGGCCTGTGCGGCATCCCCGAACGGCTGATCGATGCGATTGTGGCAAGCGGCGTCAAAGGCCTGACGGTCGCGTCGAACAATGCCGGCATTGATGGCGAAGGCTTGGGGAAACTGCTTCGGACCCGCCAGATCAAAAAGATGATCTCGTCCTATGTCGGTGAGAATAAGGAATTTGAACGGCAATATCTGGCGGGTGAGCTTGAGGTGGAGTTTTGCCCCCAAGGCACGCTGGCAGAACGGATGCGCGCCGGGGGCGCTGGCATTCCGGGCTTTTACACCAAAACGGGCGTCGGCACGGCGGTGGCTGAGGGTAAAGAGGTCAAGTCGTTTGACGGGCAGGACTATATTCTGGAACGTGGGATCTTTGCGGACTTGGCCATTGTGAAGGCGTGGAAGGCCGATGAAAGCGGCAATCTTGTGTTTCGCAAGACGGCCCGCAATTTCAACCTGCCCGCCGCCACCTGTGGCAAGGTGTGTGTCGTCGAGGTTGAGGAGATTGTGCCGGTGGGGCACCTGGATCCCGATGCCATCCATCTGCCCGGCGTCTATGTGCAGCGCATCGTTCTGGGCGCGCCTTATGACAAGAAGATTGAGTTCCGCACTGTCCGTCAAAAGGAGGCCGCCCAATGAGCTGGACCCGTGACGATATGGCGGCGCGCGCCGCAAAAGAGCTTCAGGACGGCTTTTACGTCAATCTGGGCATTGGCATCCCGACTTTGGTCGCCAACCATGTTCCCCAAGACATCACGGTCACGCTGCAAAGCGAAAACGGGATGCTGGGCATTGGGCCCTTCCCTTATGAGGGACAGGAAGATGCAGATCTGATCAATGCTGGCAAGCAGACGATCAGCGAACTGCCGCAAAGCGCCTATTTTGATAGCGCGCAGAGCTTTGCCATGATCCGGGGCGGTCATATTGACCTCACCGTGCTTGGCGCGATGGAAGTGTCTGAAGGCGGGGACATTGCCAACTGGATGATCCCCGGCAAGATGATCAAGGGCATGGGCGGCGCGATGGACTTGGTCGCCGGCGTCAAGAAGATCATCGTCGTGATGGAACACACCGCCAAGGACGGCAGCCCGAAGTTCATCCCGGCCTGCACGCTGCCGCTGACCGGCAAGAATGTGGTGGACATGATCATCACCGACCTTGCCGTCTTCCAGCGGCCAGATCACGCGACGCCGTTCAGGCTCATCGAAACAGCCCCGGGCGTGACGGCGGATGAGGTGAAGGCCAAAACAACGGCGGCTTTTCTCAGTTAATGCGGATCACGCCGCGATCGTCACTGGGCGGTGTCGAAACGCTGGATCAGCCAGCTGCGGAACGCTGAAATGGCGGGATCGGCCAGATCATCGGCGTGGAGTTTCAGATAATAGCCGTACCCGTCGTCAATCACCGCGTCATAGGGCATGATGAGGCGCCCTTGGGCAATTTCTTGCGCGAACATATCGACATCGCCCAACAATACGCCGCTTGCCGCCATCGCATATTGCGCGGCCGCAACTGCGGTATCAAAGGCCACGCCATTGGCGGTGGGCACATGGATGCCCTGCTGGCGCACATAGGTTGACCACAGCAGGTCGCGGGGCTGGCCATCGAGCTTGACGTGCAGCAATTCCTGTTCCGAAAGAAAGGCTTCAAGGCTCTGCTTGGCCGCTGCCTGTGCGGTTTCTGGCGCGCATAATGGGGCAACCCGCACCATGCGCAGCAGGTCTGTCACATGATCATCGACATTGGGTCGATCATATACGATCGCCATGTCCAAAGATCCGGCGGGCAGGCCGGTCACGCTGGAACTGGAAACGTCGATGCGGATATCGGGGTGCTCTCGGCGAAAATCGCCGAGCATCGGCAGAAATTGCTGTTGCAGCAGCGAGGGCGGGACATGGATCCGCAGCGTCCGGTGCACCAGCTGATCATCGCGAATGGCGTTCATCGCCTGCTCAATGCGATCCAGGCTTTTGGTGACCACAGGCAACAGCTCTGCACCCACCGCGGTCAGCACCAGGCGCGAGGCCTCTCGCTCAAACAATTGTTTGCCAAGCAGTTCTTCCAGTGCGCTGACATGGCGGCTCATCGCGCTTTGCGAGACCGAAAGGGCCGCAGCACCTGCGGTAAAGCTGCGATGTTGCCCGACTGCTTCGAACGCGCGCAACGCGTTGAGTGGCAGCCAGCGGCGGTTGATCGTACCTTTGGTCGAAATGGCGCAGCCCCTTTACGCAGCAATATTGGTCAACATGTCATGAATAGCCCGACATTTTGATATAGGGCCATGCTAAAAACTGATTTGATCGCACCGCGCCGATCGTACAAGCCACCGCAGCAACCAAAAAGGCATCGTTATGGAACTCGGGCGCATAGATGGGCTGTTCAAAGAAAGGCGCGAAGGGCACACCCTTCCGCAAGCGCTTTACACAAGCCAAGAGGCTTTCGACTTCGATGTGACGGCGATTTACGGCCAGAACTGGCTGATGGCCGGCATGGAATGCGAACTGCCAAAGCCGGGCAGCTATATCTCGATTATGGTCGGCAAGTGGCCGGTCCTGATTTTGCGCGACAAGCAAGGCACCATTCGGGCCTTCCACAATAGCTGCCGCCATCGCGGGTCCATCCTGTGCCAGCCGGGCCATGGCTCTGCGCCAAAGCTCGTTTGCCCCTATCATCGCTGGACATATGATCTGGACGGGTCTCTTTTTGCCGCAGGGCGCATGGAGGATGATTTCGACAAATCGGCACATGGGCTAAAATCTGTGGCGCTGGAATGCTTTGGTGGTGCGATCTTCATCTGTCTGGGGGATAATCCGCCGCCAATCGATGATTTCCGCGCACATTTTTCGGCCTATGCTGCCCCGGCTGGCTTTGAGAATTTAAAGCTCGCCCATGTCGATAAGCTGGTCGAATATGCGAACTGGAAGCTGGTCATGGAAAATGCGCGCGAATGTTATCATTGCGCGACGGGCCATCCTGAACTCGCAAAGACCTTTCCGGTCGGCATGTCGAAGCATTTTGATGCCCATGAAGACGCCCGCGCCGAAGCCTTTGGCAAGGCGATGGACGCCCATGGTTTTCCGCATGAGCCGGTGGAGGGGCATTGGTGGCAGGTTGCGCGCTTTGCGCTCAACGAAGGCTGCACCTCCATGTCAGAAGATGGCAAGCCGCTGATCAAAAAGCCGCTGATTACCGCCAATGATGGCAATATCGGGTCCTTGCGCTGGGCGATTGACCCGCATCTTTTTGCCCATGCGACATCGGATTATGTGTTCATGTTCAGCTGTCTGCCGGTCAGCCCGACCGAAACGCATGTCTACAGCAAATGGTATGTCCACAAGGATGCGGTCGAAGGCGTCGATTATGATGTCGATACCCTGATTTCCTTATGGGCGGTGACCAATGCGCAGGACAAGGAATTGGCCGAAAACAACCATATCGGCGTCATGAGCCCGGGCTATACGCCGGGGCCATATTCCGCCGACGCTGAAATGCTCGCGCGGCGTTTCACGGACTGGTATTGCGATGCCGCGCGTGCGTATATTGACGCCCATGGTTGACAAGAAACCCGGCGACTATCGCCCTGAAACCCTTGCCGTTGCTTATGGCTATGATCCGCAGGACGGCATGGGCGCGGCCAAGCCGCCCATCTTCATGACGTCGACCTTCGTCTATCCGTCGGCGCAGCACGCCAAGGATGTGCACGAGGCCTATTTTGACGGCACGGGCCCCCTGGTGGGTGAGACGAACCATATTTATTCCCGGCTGGGGCATCCGGGCCTGGATTTTCTTGAAACCCGCCTTGCCGCCATTGATGGGGCCGAAGATGCCGTCGCCTATAGCAGCGGCATGGCCGCGCATTCGAGCATCGCACTGGCCTTTATCCGCAATGGAGACAGCGTCCTGCACGGCCGCCCGATCTATGGCGGTGTGGACGTTCTCTACAACACCATCATGACGCAATTTGGCGCGCATGCGGTGTCGTATCTGGATGGCACGGATGAAGCCGGCGTGCGGGCGGCGGCCGAAGCGGCCATGGCCAAGGGGCCGTTGAAGCTGATCATCGCGGAAACACCCGCCAACCCGACCGCCGCGATCGTCGATCTTGACCTGATGGTGCGGATTGCGGACGAGGTGGGGCGTCAACAGGGGCATCGGCCGCTGGTGGTGGTCGATAATACGCTGCTTGGCCCCTTTGCGCAGCGCCCGATTGCCCATGGCGTTGACCTGTGCCTGACCTCGCTCACCAAATATTGCGGCGGGCATAGCGATTTGCTCGCGGGTGGGATTTCCGGGCGGGCAGAGCTGATCGCACCGCTCAAGCTGCAGCGGACGACCTGGGGCAACCATCTGGATCCCTATACGGCCTGGCTTGTCCTGCGCTCGCTGGAATCGGTTGCCGTGCGCACAGAGCGGGCGATGAGCAACGCCCATGCCGTTGCCACCTTTTTGCGGGATCATCCCAAGGTGGCGGGTGTGACCTTTCTTGGGTTTTTGCCAGAAGGGTCGCGGCAGCGCGCGGTTTATGACCGGCAGTGCAAGGCCGCGGGCTCGACCTTTTCGTTCCATCTTCATGGTGGCGAGGCTGAGGCATTCCGCATGCTGGATCAACTGCGATTGATGAAGGTGGCGGTCAGCCTTGGCGGGTCGGAAACACTGATCTGCCATTCGGCAAGCACAACGCATTATGCCGTCCCGCGCGATCAGCGGCTGGCGGGGGGGATTACCGATGGCACGATGCGCCTATCGGTGGGGCTGGAACATGTCGATGATCTGATCGCAGATCTCGCACAGGCATTGGAAGCAGTGTGATGGAGCTGAATTTTAACGGAACCGATGTGTGCGCGATCAACGGGACGCGCAGCGCGCCTGAGGCGCATTATGACCTTGTCGTCGTGGGGGCGGGGCCAAGCGGTATTGCTGCGGCCATGGATGGCGTGGCGGCCGGCCAGTCCGTCCTGCTGGTCGATGAAAACCCGGTATCGGGCGCCTTGATGGGCAATGATACCCCGCTTTATTTTGGCGGGCGCATGACGGCAGCGACGCAGAATAGCGATCGTATGCTTGAAGCCATTTTCATGAGCATGCCTGATCTGGAAAAGGCGATGGAGGCGGGCGTTGAGCTGTTGCTCGGCACGACCGCCTGGGGCGTGTATCGCAATGGGCCGGGCGTGCAGAGCCTGCCGGATCAGGTCGTCGGGCTTGCCGATCGGGACCGGAGCTGGCTGGTCGGTTTCAAGAAGATTGTCCTCGCCACCGGCGCGCGCGATCTGGCGATTGCGTTTCCGGGCTGGAACCAGCCGGGCGTGATGGGCGCGGCGGCGCTCACCATGTTGCTGACGCGCTATGACGCCTTTGCGGGTCGGCGCCTGATGATCCTGGGCAGCCATGATCTTGCGCTCGAAACGGCGTTGCTGGCGCGCGACAAGGGGCTGGACGTGGCCGCACTGGTCGAAGTGCGCGATGCTCCGCAAGGCGCGGCGGCGCTTTTGGACAAGGTGGCCGCGGCCGGCATCCCGATCCATTGTGGGCAAAGCATCAAGGCGACAAAGGGCGGGCTTGATGGCGTTGAAGGGGCAACCCTGACCGACGGCACCGAAATTGCGTGCGACACGATTTGCGTTGCCATTGGTCTCGTTCCGTCGATTGAACTGGTCGATGCCATGCACGGCCCGCGCGCACTCAATGCCCAACGCGGCGGTTATGTCCCTGCCGGGGAAGCAAATGTCGCAGCCGTGGGTGATTGCGCCGGGCTTGCCGATACCGGGTTTGATCATGTCGCTTATCGCATGGATTGGGTACGGGCTGCGCTCAAAACCAATGCGCCGGAAACGATCATCTGCCAGTGCGAAGATGTGACGCTGGCGGATCTCATTGGGGTGCAGCCGCCGCAATATCTGGATCGCCCAGCCGCGATTCAGGCCCGGTCGCTCAACACCTTGCTGCAAGACGGCCCGGCCAATCCGGATCAGATCAAGCGCCTGACACGGTCCGGCATGGGCGTGTGCCAAGGGCGGCGGTGCCGCGATCAGGTCGCGATGTTGCTGGCCATTGAATCCGGCACACCATTTGGAACGATTCCGCTGGCAACGCATCGTGCGCCGGTGCGGCCCCTTCCGCTGAAGATACTGGCAGACTGGGAAGAACCCGCCGCGATGGATGCCGCATGGGATGTCTGGTTCGGCATTCCGACGCAATGGGTGCCGGTCGAAGATATTGGCACGCCTTATGAAGATGCGCATCGCGAGATGCTCTATACGGGGATGTATAAATGAGTGGCTCTGAAGTCGTCATCGTCGGCGGTGGTGTCACCGGCCTGAGCGCGGGCTGGTGGCTGGCGCGATCGGGCGTCAAAGTCACCGTTCTCGACAAGTTCATCGTCGGCTGGGAAGCCTCTGGCCGCAATGGCGGTGGCGCATCGCATTATTCCAGCCCATTATTCGATGAAGAACAGCGCCTTTGGCCGCAAATGGATGAGCTTTTGGGCTATCCGACGGAGCACCAAAAGGGCCGCATCCTCATTGCCATGACGGAACGTCAGTGGGAACAATATCGTTTTATCGCAGAGCGTCATACGCGCCTGAACCATCCTGTTGAACTGCTCGATGTAAAGCAGATTCAAGAGGCTGTGCCGCTGGCCGGTGATAACAGCTTTGGTGGTGTTCATTATAAATTCGGCGGCCATGCCAATCCGCAACGCACCGTACAGGCCTATGCCTGGGCGTTGCAGGATCTGGGCGGGAAAATTGTCCAGCACAGCCCCGTCACCGGCTTTGAAACGGCGGGCGGCAAGGTGACGGCCGTTAAGACCGCCACCGCCACTTATGGGTGCGACGCCGTTGTGGTTGCTGCTGGTCCGCAGATCCCGCAGCTGATGGCGCAACTCGGCGTGGACGTGCCGCTGGCGGCAGCGCGGGCGGAAATGATCATCACAGAACCCGCCCCCATGATGCCATTGGGTGGCGTTGACGGGCATAAAATCTATGGCCGGCAAACCTTGCGCGGCAACCTTGCTTATGGCGGCGGCCCGCATGAATGGCTCGATGTGGATGCCACGGGGCCGGCGGCGCGTCCGTCCACCCCGCTTGCGCGCAATCTGGCCAAGCGCGTGGCAGAGCTGCTGCCAAAGGCAGCGCACCTCAACGTCATCCGCAGCTGGGCCGGGATCATTGAAAATTCGCCCGATGGCCGCCCGATCATTGATCGGCTGACCAGCCCGGACAATGTCGTCGTCGCATCGATGTCGAGCGTGGGCTTTGGTCTGTCGCCCGCATCAGGCCACGCGATCCGCGATCTTGTGATCGATGGCACATGTTCTTTTGCCGATATCGATATTCTGAAGCTGTCGCGCTTTGACGGTCTGGAAAAAGATTGGCGCGAAAAGCGCGGGTGGATGCCCATCGCATGAGCCGCTATTCCGCGTTCAGCCTGTTGCGTGGGGCCTTGAATGGCCAGTCGCACTGGAAGCCGGCATGGCGGCATCCAGACCCCAAGCCGCATTATGACATCATCATCATCGGCGGTGGCGGGCATGGCCTGGCAACGGCCTATTATCTGGCCAAAGTCCATGGCTTGCGGAATATTGCGGTCCTTGAAAAAGGCTGGATCGGCGGCGGCAATACCGGCCGGAACACCACCATCGTCCGATCAAATTATCGGCTGGACGCGCTGCATAACTTCTTCGAATTTGGGCTGAAACTGTGGCACGGGTTGAGCGATGAGCTGAACTACAACGTCATGTTCAGCCCGCGTGGTGCCCTGACGCTGGGGCATAGCGATGCCGATATGGTGACGTTGGCCCAGCGCGGCGATGCCATGCGCTGCGATGGCATTGATGCCGAATTGCTGACCCGCGATCAGGTGGCGAAGCTTGAGCCCTTGCTGGATATGTCGCGCACGGCCCGCTTCCCGATTGAAGGCGGCCTTATTCAGCGGCGCGGCGGATCTGCCCGTCACGATGCTGTCGCCTGGGGTTATGCGCGCGGTGCAGACAGCATGGGTGTCGACATCATCCAGAAATGCGAAGTCACCGGTTTTGTTCGCGATGGTGACGCTGTGGTGGGCGTGGAAACGACCCGCGGGCGCATTGGTGCGGGCCGTGTCGGCATTTGTGTGGCCGGACATAGCGGCCATGTGGCGGGCCTGGCGGGCCTGCGCCTGCCGATTGAATCACAGACATTGCAGGCGATGGTCACCGAAGGCGTAAAGCCCATGATCAACACGGTGATCATGACGCAATCGCTCCATTGCTATATCAGCCAATCGGATAAGGGCGGCATCGTTTTTGGGGGCGATCCGGACAATTGGCCAAGCTATGCGCAGCGCGGCCACCCGATGATCATGGAAAATGCCGTTGCCCAAGGGCTTGCGCTTGTGCCCGCGCTGTCGCGCCTGCGGATGCTGCGGACATGGAGCGGCGTGACCGATATGAGCTTTGATGGATCGCCGATCATCGGCGAAACGCCTGTGCCAAATCTCTATATCAATGGCGGCTGGTGCTATGGCGGGTTTAAGGGCACGCCGGCCTCCGGCTGGACCTATGCGCACACGCTGGCAACCGGCGCGGCCCATCCGCTCAACGCGCCCTTTTCGCTCGACCGGTTTGAACGGGGCGCGACCATCGATGAAACAGGGAGCGGCCCGATGCCGAGCAGCCGCTAATGATGCAGATCACATGCCCCCATTGCGGGCCGCGCGCGCAAACCGAATTTGTTTATGAACGCAGCGTCGATTCTGTGGTGGCGCTGGATGCGCCCAGCAAGGCGGCCATGGCCGCGCTGTTCACGCGCACCAATCCCCGTGGCCCGGATGATGAAATCTGGCGCCACACCTATGGCTGTCGCGCATGGATGGTCATCACCCGACACCGCGTCACGCATGAGATTATCGCCACGCGCGCCGTGGGGCCGGAGGCGCTGCCATGACCGCACACCGCCGGGCCGCAGAGGCCGCGACAATCAATTTCACCTTTGACGGCAAGGCTTACCGGGCTGTGCCGGGCGAGACGCTGGCCGCAGCCTTGCTGGCCAATGGGGTCAAGCTGGTCGGCCGCAGCTTCAAATATCACCGTCCGCGCGGGATTATGACCGCCGGCGTGGAAGAACCGAACGCGCTTGTGACCGTGGGCGAAGGCGGGCGGCGCGAACCCAATACACGCGCCACCGATGTCTTTGTTTATGAAGGTCTGGTGGCCCGCAGCCAGAATCGCTGGCCCAATCTGGACCTTGATTTTGGCGCTGTGTTCGGCCTGTTTTCGGCGGCGCTGCCGGCTGGTTTTTATTACAAAACCTTCTTTGGATCTGCAAAGCGGTGGATGATTTATGAATATTTCATCCGCAAGGCCGCTGGCCTTGGCAATGCGCCGACCCAGGCCGATCCGGATCGCTATAGCCATCGGGCGGCCTTTTGCGACGTGCTGGTGGTCGGTGGTGGCCCGGCCGGGCTGCAAGCAGCCCTGGAGGCGGCAGAAGCCGGCAAGCGGGTCATCCTTGTCGAACAGGACGCGATTTTGGGCGCCTCTTTGATCCGCGACCCGCAGGATCTGGATGCAGCCTGGGTAGACGCCATTGCGGCGCGTATTCGCAAGGCCGACGGGCGGATTTTGACGCGCACGTCGGCGTCTGGATATTGGGAACATGATCTCGTCACCCTGACCGAGCTGTGCGTGGAACCGGGCCAGATTGCGGCCAATGGTCTGGCACAGCGGCTTTGGCGCGTGCGGGCAGGGCAGGTCATTCTGGCAACGGGCAGCATCGAACGGCCCATCGCCTTTGCGCATAATGATCGGCCCGGCGTCATGCTGTCACAGGCCGTGCGCACTTATGTGCGCCGCTTTGGCGTGGTGCCGGGGCAGCGCGCGATTATCGCCACGAATAATGACGATGCCTATGCCACGGCAGAGGCTTTGATGGCGGCGGGCGCAACCGTTGTGGCGGTGCTGGATGCCCGTGCGGTGGCGTCGCCACGTGCAGCGCATGCGCAGGCTGCTGGCCTTCCTGTGCACCTTGGTGCCGTGCCAAAAGCCGCCAAGGGCGGGCGGCAGGGCGTCACAGGGCTCTCGGCGGATGTTGCGGGCGCCACGCACAGCTGGGACGCGGATCTCATTGCCGTATCGGGCGGGTTTACGCCCGTTGTCCATCTGCATCAGCAGGCAGGCGGGACGCTGCGCTGGGTGGAGGATGCCCAGGCCTTTGTGCCCGATCAGGCGCGACAGAATGTGACGACCATCGGTGGTGCGGCAGCGCCCGTACCGGTTGGTATCATGCGGCCAATTTCCAAGCCGAAAAAGAGCTTTATCGACTTTCAGAATGATGTGACCTTGGCCGATGTCGATATCGCATGGGCCGAGGGCTATCGTTCGGTTGAGCATCTAAAGCGCTATACCACGCTGGGCATGGCGACCGATCAGGGTAAGCTGGGCAATATGGCAGCGCTCGCCCGCTTGGCCGAACAACAGGGCGTTTCAATTCCAGAGGCGGGCCTCACGACCTTCCGGCCGCCCTATACGCCGGTTGCCATGGGCGTGATTGCAGGCCCCGGGGCGCCGCATGGTGGGGCGCATGTCCGGCGTCTGGCGCTTTATGATGTCCATGCCGCAAAGGCGCCGATCTGGCAGCCGCTGGGCTATTGGTTCCGTCCGCGGGCCTATCCGCAATCGGGCGAAACCCTGGCGGTTGCGGCGCGACGTGAAGCCCGGGCGGTGCGCACCAGCGTTGGGATGACCGATGTGTCGACATTGGCCAAATTTGAGGTCAGCGGCCCGGATGCGGCTGCGTTCCTTGAAATCATCTGCGCGACAAGCGTTGCCAAACTGGCGGTCGGGCGCGGGCGCTATACGTTCATGCTGCGCGAAGATGGTCTGGCCTTTGACGATGGGACCGTCTGGCGCCTGGCTGAAAACCGTTATCTGTTAACCAGTTCAACGGGCGGGGCCGACCGCATGGCGACCCATATTTCCTATGTTCGTCAGTATCTTTGCCCGCATCTGCGCGTGTCCGCCGTCAATGTGCAGGAACATTATGCCGGGATTGCGATCGCCGGGCCGCGCGCGCGGCTGGTCCTGGAAAGCCTGATCGGACCAGAGGCGCCGCGGCACATGTCAGCCATTTCGACCGAAATCAAAGGACAGCCGGTGCAGGTCCTCGCCGCCAGCTATAGCGGGGAACGGGCCTTTGAAGTTTATGGCGCGGCCAGCGAGGCGGCCTCCCTTTGGGCGGCCTGTCAGGCGGCGGTGATCGCACAGGGCGGATGCCTTTATGGCCTGGAAGCCATGGAGTTTCTGCGGATCGAAAAGGGCCATCTGGTCGTCGGCGGAGAAATTGACGGGCGCTTGTCCCCTTATGATCTTGGCCTTGATAAGATGTTGAACAAGGCCGGGGGCTTCATTGGCGCTGCTGGGCTTGAGCGGCCAGCCCTGCATGAAAAGGGACGCCGCCAATTGGTGGGCCTTGAGGCGATTGAGGGCGATATCCCCGAAGCGGCGATGCTTGTGACCAGGCTTGATGCCCGACCCGAGGGCCATGCCAGTGCGGCGGCATTTCGCATCATGGACGGCGGGTCGATCGCCCTTGGCCAGTTGATCAATGGCTTTGATCGTTATGGGGAAGAACTGGTCGCCGCATCACCGACCCGGGGGCAATCCGCCCGCGTGCGGGTGACCCATCCACATTTCTATGATCCAGCGGGGGAGCGTTATCGTGATTGAGGTCGCCATCACCCAGCTGCCCGCGACACCGCTCCATGCGATGGAGATCTGGAGCAACCCGTCCGACGTCGCTGCGCGCTTTGCTGCGGCCATGGGCTTTGCTTTGCCGCCCATGGGCCGGTCTGCGGGCAATGACCGGCTGGGCCTGATCCGGTTTGAACCGACGGTCTGGCTGGCCGAAGGTGATGTTTCCGGCCTGGGCGCCATTTTGGGGGATGATGGCGCATTGACCGCCATTGGCGGCGGCGTGGTGCGTGTGCGCCTGTCCGGCGCGGGCTGGCGGGCGCTGTTGATGGAAGGCGGGGTCTTTGATGCCGAAGACCCCAGTTTCGCACCCGGATGCAGCGCCGCCACGATCATTGATCACGTCAATGTGCGGCTCCACGTCGTCGCGGATGATGCCTGCATCGCCTATGTCCCCGCGAGCTATAGCGCCGACCTGCTCCATTTCTGGAATGTGGCCGGGCAAACCCTGACGGCTTAATCCTGCGCGGGGCGATGTTCCAGCCGCAGCCCTTGCGCGCGGCGGCGCTGGAAGCCCTTCCATAAGGTGACGCCCGGTCCGCCGGGGCTATAGGCCCCCCATGACGCATCTGGCGGCGCATTCCAGGTCCCAAGGTCGGACTCTTCGGTGGCGACGTCCAGATAGCTCCGCATGGCGGTCTCTTGCCGCAGATGCAGCGCCAGAAAGGCGGTGATGAAGTGCAGATTGATGGCGCTCACCCGGTCCTGACGCCAGATCGCGTCCTCAAACCAGTCAAAATCCCAGAGGCTTTGGCGCATTGCCGGTGGCGCGGCGTTAAAGGCAATGCTGTGGCCTGCCTGGCGGAAGGTCAGCAGGTAACGGTCGCTTTTGCTGGCCTCTTCAAAAAAGGCGCGGGCCGCGTGCTTATAGCCGACAACAGCATCGGCATCGCCAGCGATCAGCAATAATGGCGCGGTGATATTGGTCAGCCCGCTGCCCCAGATATGCGGGTGGCCCGCCCCATTGGGCGCCAGCGCAACGATCGCCTTGACGCCCGGCACCCGGATCGCCTCAGCGGCAGGGCCGCCACGGGCCATCGTCAACAGCGCGCCATTTGGGACCTGCGACATGACCGGGTGATTTGGGTCAAGGCTGGCGCCGCCCGCGGTCAAGACGCCATAGCCGCCTTGCGAATAACCGATCAGCGCCAGGTTGTTCGGATCAATCTGGTCGCCCAGCGACTTGCGCAATCGATCTGCAACAAAGCTGATGTCATTTGGC
>JACCEC010564631.1_pt1 | contig 15746 bp, 22 predicted proteins | sample 7450121 | NCBI WGS metagenome assembly JACCEC01 (sample SAMN15323455, study PRJNA562643) | freshwater metagenome | isolation source: river surface water | place: USA:Blue River Watershed | collected 2017-08-18 | reverse complement strand
TCTTATTACTCATTTACTTATGGTGATTTTAAATCAAAATTAATCTATATATCATTATGGAATACAACTATCAAATAGTTCTTTTTAAAAATAAAGTAAAAAAGAAAATAATCAATAAATTCAAAACCCATAAAAAGGCAATTGAGTTTTATAATACTCTATTGAAAGAAAGTGATGAGGTTATATTTGATAAAGAGTATGAAAATGGTGTGAAATCCAATTATGAATTGGCCGTCATTGAGAAGGTGTCGGGCACATTATTACCAGTGTTTCTTAAAGATGAAATTGGTAGAACGGTTAAGGTTAAACTTGAAGACAATGATTACACTATAACTAATATTAGTCTGTATAAACAGGATGAGACGTTCTTAGATTACCAAACTAAAAAGAAGATTAACACCAAACAATTTGTTAGAAGATACCTTAGTGGTGATGGCCTTAAAATGGTGTCTAAATTAAACAACAAAGTCGTTGTCCAAAATGACGACGACTATAAATTGTTCACATTTAAAAATGATTACGATTCTTCAAGATTTTTAGATAACTTATCTGAAAATTTTATGTCATCTAAAAGAACCGATTGTATGTTTGTCAAAGACTTCTCTACTCAACAGAGGAAGTATCTGTATCAGATTTTGACTGAGAAAGGCTTTCCAAAGTCTTACCTGCTTCGTCACTCGACGACTCATCCAGTAAAAACATAAATTGAGTGTTTGAAATCTCAATCACAAATTGTTTGTGGTGGTGGTCAATGGTTCTAAAGTTGTTTTGAACTTTTTTATAATCAGTTAACCCAAGTTCAACCGCAACGGCAACTTTACCATTGGGAAATAGAGTATCAATACCATCAACGATTAACGCCAACTTCTCAATTACCCCATCAATACTTTTTTTATCCTCTGCCATAGTGTAAGTTTTTCGGGTTTAGGAATAATATCATCCTTACTTAAACCCTTTAATTTTTTTATTAGGTCGTTCTTCTCCTTCTCTAATTCATTCTTGTCCTTCAACAATTCTTTCTCGTACCATTGAAGCATTTTGTTCGAGTTGTTCTTCATCGTCTTCTAATTGAATTTGGTGTTGTTTAATCTGAAACTCTAAACCTTTTAGGTTAGTTAAATTTTGTTTCTCAAACAAAGATTTAAGTTCATTAACTTTCTCGTTAAACAGACGTTCTTTTTCTTCTCTATCTAAATTGTATTTGATAATACTTTGAATATTTTTGTAAGTGGTTTCAACATCTTCTTCACTTATCTCAGACACAAAAGAAATCATTCTCTCATTAGGAATTTTACTCTCTTGTTCAACGACTCTATCCTCTCTAACAAATTTTTTAGGTAGTTTCCATGTTGATGGAAATGATACGTCAAAACTTAAAAATTCTTTAAGTTTTCTAACCGACTGAATGTACGGTAGTAATGTTGAAAATTCTCTATATAAACTCATATGTTACTTTATTAGGTAAGTTAAAAGGTATGACAATGATATACCTAAGTAAATAAGTTCCCTCCCATTAAGGATTAATCTTGTGGGAGGGTTCTGTAGTAGGGCACTTACAAACCTAAAAGCCGTTCTAGTAACGACTAAAACTGAAAATATGAATAGAAACAAAAATAATGATTCTAAACTATTCATTATTGTTCACCTTTTTTGTGTTCTAAGATTTCAGCTCTAAGAGTCTGTAACAAAGCTTTTAATTCTTGTGCAGTCTTTCTAGCACGAGTACCAGCACTTTTGTTACCTTTGAAGAATTTAGTTGCGTCCATAGACAATTCTTCTGTCATTGTTTTGATTTTTTCTAAAGTTTCCATTTTAAATAATAAAATTTGGTTAATTTATTTTACAATATAATAATTTTTTTATTGATATAGTAAACACTACGGGGGTTTTTTTATTTTTTAAGACTTTTATCTAAATGTTTATATATAGTTGAAATCATATCTAAATCCGATTTGGTAAATGGTTTTTTAACGTTAAATAAATCGTTGAAGAATCCTGATATTGAGTGTTTTACTTTATCGTCAGACTGATTATAGAATATGTCTTTGAAGAACGCTTCAAAGTAGTCATAGTGCTCACCCTTCTGATTAAAGTTAATACCTTCTTTTTTAAAATTATCTATTATTTTATTCCAACACCATTCAAAGTGTTTTGAGTTGTCCTCATTAGACATGACAATTTTAGTATCATTTGGACTATCTTCATCACCCAAATAAGTTTCAACAATTAATAAATTTAATGAATGTGAAAAATCTGAGAATAATTCCAGTTTTTCGGGAATAATATTATTCGCTCTAAACCATATATCCACATCCTCGGGATTTAATGGCTTTGTTATATAATTAAAAAAATTCTCCATAGATTTGGTCTATGGAGAAATTATAAAGGATAATATTTGATTGTAAATTATTGGGTCTTCTGAGTGTAACCCATTAAGGTTTTCATTCTACCAAACTCTTCATTGATTTTTTGTTTTTGCTTCTCATCAATTGATTCAAGTTTAGTCATGATTTTATCACCCTCATCTTCACCAGCGGTATCGTTTACAACAGGTTGAGGTGATTTATTGTAAGCTTTTCTTTTAATCTTAGCCAACATATTGTCTTTTCTAATCTTATTACGTTTTTTATTAACGTCAGACTCACCAGTGTTAGCCCATTCAGGGTTATTACCTGTCTTAGATGAACCTTCAATGTTAGCCGATACCCACTCTTCATTTGGTTTAATTTCATCGTAATCAAGGTTCTCTAAACCTGCTGCGGTAAAGTTATCTACATACTCTTCAACAGCTCCTGATGGTACATAAGCTTTTTTCTTCATTTTTTCGATTTCCCCATTTCCTTTAGGGAACATTTTAGGATTAGTTTCATACTCACCTTTAGAACCGTCTTTTAAATAGTCTTTCATTTTCTGAGCAACGTCTTTCAAATAGTCACTATTTTCTTTACCGTCTTTATCGTGAACTTGTTTGTATTTCTCAAGTCCTTTTGTGGTACCAACTTTTATGTTACTTTTAACTTTTTCTTCTTCTTCCTTAATGATTTTCTCAATTAAGTCAATCATTTCGGATTCAGTCAATTTAACAGATTTTTTCTTTTTGTGGTCCGCACCTTTGAAACCTTTAATATTTTTAGCGAAGTTAGCCATCTTAACAACATCAGGGTTATCTGATTTCATTGCTTTATCAATACACTCTTTGGTTACTTCACCATCTTCAGATGCTAAACCATTTCTTTTACACCAAGAACCAAATTTACCTTCAGTTCCTTTCTTTTCCATTTTATTAGTCGCTTTTTGAATGAATTTTTCATCTTTAGATTCTTTGGTAACTCTAAATTCTTTACCATCAACTTCAAATTCATCATCACCACTAGCCTTTGCCTTTGCTAAAGCACCTGTGAACGCATTACCTTCTTTTTCTTCACGTTTTCTTAACATTTTAAAGTCTTCAGCATCAATCTCACCATTATGGTTTTTATCTAATTTTTTCTGACCACCGTGTAACTTCTCGTTCATTGAGAACTTGTATTTGTCGAGACCCATTTTGTCAGTACCACAGAATTTTCTAGTTCTGTCATCTTCAGGTCCGAAGTTATCCATATGGTATTTACAAGACTCTTCGTCTTCAACTTCCTCCTCATCTTCAAATTCAACATCCTCTTCTTCTTGAACGTAGTCAAATTCTGAACCAGCAGGATTAAATTTAGTTGACATATATAAGTTTTGTTTTGTACCACACTCACATGTTTCACCTTCTTCATACATCTCACCTTCAATAGCCATGGGTTTACCGCATTGTTCACACATTTCATCTCCCTCTAAAAGGTCAGTATCGTAGTCATCACCGAAGTAATCTTCATCTTCCATACTATCATCACCGAAGTAATCTTCATCATCCATATCTGAAGACATTAAATCATCAATTTCTTCGTCTGACATAGAGGCAAAGTTCATTTTACCGAATTTAGGGTGACCATCTTCCATACCACCTAATTCATTTAATTTTGTTGTTATATGTTTGGCTTTCTCTTCTAAAGTTTCGGTAATCGCTTTAGAGATTAAACTGTCCAAGTTATTCATAGTCTTCTTCATACTAAATTTTTATTTATAAATATCTAAAAGTTTCAGTTTATTTATTCATTAGTGATTTTTCATATTCGTAGATTAGAATATTCTTAATTACATTTTCACTAATGTTCTGTGTCTTACTAATGTTGGTTATGGCTTTTTTAACAACCTCATTTTCAAATATCTTAAGAGCGTTAATATCTCCCTGATTACAATAAGGGAATTTTTTACACTTTTTCTTAACCTGAACAAATTTACCACCAGGGATTTGTGGTTTAGAAGCACCTCTCCAATGTTTCTTACTCATAGACTTTGACCATGCTGCGGTTGTTTCGTAAGAACCTGACGAACCTGAATCAGTTGCCTCTTTAGCTTCAACTTTTTCAATCTTCTCTAACTTATCATAGTAGTTGGGGTCTTCAAATAAATGGTCCATCACAATTTCCTTAACTTTCTCTTTATCATTAGTGTGTTCCATCTCAACCTTTATCCCTTTATTGAATTGCTTTTTTAGTGATGATATCATGTTGTCGACGTGATAATACTTTTTAGTATCGTGTTTTTTAGCAATGTCTTTAAGTGTTTGGTTATCCGCCAAACCACCCTTTAATTTATCTTCATTAACTTTTTTCCTACCTTGACAATGAGCCTTTTGACTAAAACCTTTTGGGTTGTTACAGTCGATACTTTTTTTATATTTTTCAGACCACTTCTCATCTACGTGTTTTTTAAACGCATCTTGTTTGTGACCACCAACTTCATATTCAAACTTACCTGAACCATCGGGTCCTGTTTCATCTTCACTTACAAAACCACCCTTAACTTTTTTCTTCGGTTGTTCGTCTTTAAACATACTACCCATTCTTTTTGGTTCGCTAAATAAACCTGTTACAAAACTTCCTCCTGCACCTGAGGCAGTTGCTTCAGTAGCTTCACCTTTAGATAAGTTAATACTTGGTATTTTACCAATTGGTTTTTTAATAGATTTATTAGTTTTCATTGGTGATTTTTGAATTTTTCTTCTGATTATATTCTCTTCTTCATTTTGAGGAATCGCGTTCATCATATCATTAATTGCCGTGATACCTTCAGTACCTTGAGCTAAATTATTTTTACTAACCTCAGATGCGAATGTGTTTTTTAAATCAGACGCAATACTTTCTTTAACTTTTTTCATTAATTAGCGGCAATTAAAAATGTTATTACTAAAGCCCCAACAATAGTTCCGACTTTGTATATTGTATTTTCAAACTTACTTCTTCTGATATCTTTCTTTAAACTTTTAACCTCCTCTTGAAGTACGATTATTTGGTCGTCTTTTTTTCTAATAATATTTTGATTAATTGTATCCTTTTCAATCAATAAATTTATTGTGGAATCTTTAATGACTTCTCTTTGTTGAGTTAGAATTAATTTTTCTTGGGTTAACTTAAGTTCTTCAGTACACCCATCTAACCTAATCAAATCTTTAGCAATTTGTTTCGCAATTGACTGACTAATAACCACTTTAGTGGTATCTTTACTTATACCTGTTTGTGAAAAACAACTCAAGCTCATTAGGCTTAAGATTGTCAATATTACCAATTTTTTCATCAGTATTTTCTTTAACTTTCTTAATTGTTTTATCCACAGAAATTAATTTGTTATTCACAATATCAATTTTAGTGTTGTTGTTCTCAATCTTTTTATCAATTGAGGAGTTTCTTAACTTTAATTCGTTTATTTCCGAATCAATATAGTCAAATCTTTTCTGATATTGTTTAACATCAGTTTTAACCGTGTTTAAATTTAATATATTCAATATTAGTAAAACAACGATTATTGTTAAAAATAAAAAGTCTTTGTATTTTTGCCAAAAATTATTCATCGTCACTCGTTTTCTTTCTACTAGCTAAAATTTTAGACCATTTTGATTTGAACTTTTCATAATAAGCCTTTAATTTATTAATTAACTCCAAAAACTCATCGTCGGTCTTAATCATTTCGCCATTAATGTATGTACCGTTTTCTTCACCAATACTAAAGAAAAACTCTAAATCAAATTCGATTAACTTTCCTGACCACTCAACGTTATTCGGGTATACGTTTAACTTGTTAAAGTCAACTAAGTCGGAAACTTCTTCAACGAACTCATCCATAGTTTCTTGGAAAGCGGTTTTGTCATCGGTGGTTAAATCAACATCGGTTTTATCTTTACCATGTAAAACTAAAATACCTCCTGAAATACGGTAAGCCTGTTTTTTATCTGATTGTGATTCAACATCATCCTCAATCTTATCTTCAACTGATTGAGCAACATCGTATTTTTTTGTAATATTATCGTCAGTTAAATCAACCCCTTGTTCAGTGATTAATTTATATTGGCTACGGATTTGTTGGATGTCTTCAGTCAATCTTTCACCGGTTAACATCGTTCTTGAAGCTTTTAACAACTTCTTAATTTCGTCGTGTTTGTTATTCATTTTCTATTTTTTTTAAAAATTCTTCAAAGTTAAATGAAGGGTTGACATCAGTATAAGAAACATCAAAGTTACTTCTAACAACAACACCTTCGTATTTTTCAATACCTGTTAATTTTGTATTGTGTCCAATAATGTTTGGTTTGATTTTAGTTTCTTTGAATAACTCATTACACAAGTTCGCCAAAGAAATTATTTGGCTCTCGGTGTAGGGCTGCCAAAAAAAGTAATCTCTCCACTTTTTTTCAAACACGTTACCCTTATAAATATCACCAATCCAGTTAACGTAATAATTTCGTAACTGTTCTTTTTGTAACCAACCTAAATTCTCTAATGATATAATAATGGCATTCCGATTAACATTTGCATCAGCAAAGTAATCGGAATGCTCAATATTTTCAAGAAGTTTGATAATATCACCTTCTCTGGTAATAAGATAATTTGGGATTTTTTTGTATTTTCCGTTGTATCGGAATTTTAAACTATTTAGATAATCAGTAGCGGTTCTCGATGTATTAACCAATATGATTTGATTTTTCTTTTTTTGTTTCCCTGTGGGTTTAAACTCACCATATTTTATAACATCAAGCATTTTTTACATAGCTAATATTTTATCTAGTTATGTTATTTAGTATAACTTAACTTTCTTGGTATTCCGTTATCTGCAGAAGGTGTTGGGATTTCAACAACTTTTTCAACTTCTCTGATAACTTCAACAGGAACTTCAACAATTCTTTCAACCTCTTTCTCAACTTCGATTTCTTTAATAACGTCAACAGGTACCTCAACGATTCTCTCAATCTCTTTGATGACCTCTACAGGAACCTCAACGATTCTATCGACAGGTACTTCTTTAATAACCTCAACTTCCTTAACAACTTCCACAGGAACTTCTCTGATTACTTCAACCTCTCTAACTACGTCGACTGGGACCTCAACAATCTTTTCGACTTCTCTGATTACTTCAACTTCCTTTTCAACAGGAACCTCAACAATCTTTTCAACTTCTCTGATTACCTCAACTTCCTTTTCGACAGGAACCTCAATAATCTTTTCAACTTCCTTTTCAACCTCAACCTCTTTAATTACTTCAACAGGTACTTCTTTAATAACTTCAACCTCTTTAATTACTTCAACGGTCTCACTTTTTTTTTCAGCGTTTTCGATTTGGTTTTCAGTGTACTTTACAAAGAAGTGTAATGACGTTAACGATATGATAGGTAATAAACCACCTTCTAAGAATGCTAACCATCGTTTAAGTGCCGTTACGTCCTCAAGGTCAGAACCAAAACTTTCCCATACAGGTGCGCTCAATTCAACCCAAGCTTTAAACAAATCACTGTTAGGGTCAATCTCCTTGAATGAGAAGAATATGTTACCTACCATTTGAATAAAGGTAACCAACCCAAACATGAACCATACACCACCTTTAATTCGGTTTGTTGCTGCAATTAGTGCGGTCATCGCACCAACTTCAATAGCAATTGATAGATACACAGCCCAAACAAACGGGTTTGATAAATCATACCACGAAACAACGTGTGAAATTGAGATTCCGGCAACCAATAAAATTGGTACCAAGAACATAGACCTGATAGGGTTATTTTTAATCCACTTAAATAAATCTCTCATTATTGTTTTTCTAATTTGTTTATTTCAGCTTCGATTTGTGTCTGTCTTTGAACATCCAACATCTTTCTGTCAGTTGCTTGAATCATTCTCTTTTCAGACTTCAAACCTTCGATTTTCATTTCTTTTCTAAGTTCGATAGCCAAAGTATCTACTTTAGAATTTGTTACTTCAAGATTATCTTGAACTTTGTCGATACGACCGTTAGTTGAGCATGTCTTCAAAAAGACAATTAGAATAAGTAAAGTTGAGATTCTCATTCCCCACTTATCTAAAAAGTTTAAAATGTTTTTCATAATTTTTTTCTTAATGTTTATTTTATAAAAGTAAAAAACCTTCTACCATAATAAATAGAAGGTTTTTGTAAATTGTCCTAAAAAAAATTTATAGGTAATCGAAAAGAATTGAACTGTCGTTGCGTAATTTCCGAAGTGCCTTTTCTTTAATCTGACGAACCCGTTCTTTGGTTAAGTTAAAGTCTCCACCAATATCCTCAAGTGTTCTTGGTGTTCCACTTAGACCAAAGTAATCTTCAACGATTACACGTTCTCTTTCATCTAACGAATCCAACAGTCCCATCAACTTAGTCTTCAACATATCTTTTGAGTTAAAAATCTCGTCGGGCATTTCTGCATCGGGGTTCTTAATGATGTCTATCAATGTGTCACCCTCTTCGTTGATGTGCATATCCAAGTCAATCATCGAAGGTAGGTTTTGGAATCGGTCTTCCAATACACCACCCGTGTTCTCAATTTCCTTCTTTGCTCGGTGTAAGTCTTGTACCACATTAACAGGGAGACGAATGGTTCGAGCGTTGTCGTTAAGGGACTGAAGGATTGATTGTTTAACCCACCAAACCGCGTAAGAAATAAAACGTAGGTCTTTAGACCAATCAAAGTTTTTAATTGCCTTCATAAGACCAAGATTACCCTCAGCAATAAGGTCAGGAAAGTCTAACCCTTGATTCTGATATTGTTTTGCCACTGTAATAACAAAACGTAAATTACCCTCAAGGATTTCTTTATGGACTTTATCAATCTCACGTTGTGATAGTGTACCCGACTTCATAAGTTCGGCTAACTCCTTTTCGCGTTCAGGAGTCATAACTTTGATTTTACGAATGTCTTTCAGGTAAACTTGAATTTCGTCTTGATTGATAGGGATGCCAGCGTTTTTTTCTTTCATATAATTAACAGGTTTTTGAATAAGTCTCTAAAAATTTTTTCTCCGACAAAGATAGTGAATTAATTCCACACTCACTAATTTTATCTAAAATTTCATCAATTTCTAATTTCTTAGGTGAGTTTTTGATTTTAATAATCTCATCATCTTCGTCCTCATCTTCGTATTCTTCTTTCAGAATAAACTTAAAATCGGATGGGGTTTCGTTTTCATCCACATTTTGTGCCATGGTTTGAAAACCTGACATGTCTTCCGATTTTACCTGTGTAAATAGGTGTTTAAAGACTTCAGGATTCATACCTACTGACATATTGTCAGGTTTATAAGGTAACAACATATAAACAATGGTTTCAGAACAGAATAGTATCCCCATATATTCGTGTAGTTCCTGAATAGAATCAGTTGACTTAAATGTGATTATCGCAGAACTAGGTCCGTAATAATACTTTATGTTTTCAGAGTCACTAACAATTGAGATGTCCTCAGCAATTGTCTTAACGAACTCGTCTTGATTCTTATGTTCAGCAAAAACAAATAAGATATAGTCGGTCATATTTTTTATATTGATACTACAAAGATACTATTTTTTTCTTAACTACCAAAATTATTGTGAGACATAACTAATGTTTTCATCTTTTCTAATTTTGATTACATTGTCAGCCCAGTTGTTTACCAATGGGTTATGGGTGATAACGAAAATCTTTTCAAAATATTCTTTAATCTTAGTAAAGAAATCTGAAACCATTTCTAAGTTATCGTTTGAAATCTTACCGAACACCTCGTCAAAGACGATAATGTTTGGTTTTGGTAAAGAACATATCTTACTCAACACCGCTCTTAATGCCAGTGATGCAATTGTTCTTTCGTAACCTGAACCTGACGACATCAATTTCTCAACCTGAGTGTTGTTATCAATCATTAGGAACTCAACTTCATTCTTTTCGTTAATTCTAATTTCAAGTCTGAAGTGTGAACTATCTTCTAGTAATCGTTGTAACTCACTATTGATTAACGGCATCATGGTTTTCATAATTAGCTTTGAAATACCGTTCTTACCATAAATCTCCAAGAACACTTTGTAATACTTTTCTTTCTCGGCCTCCTCAGCAATTTTTACGATGAGGTTTTTGTTTGTCTCAATCTTTTCAGTTAAAGACTTAACCTGATAAGTGTTGTTGTCAATGTTACGTTGGGTTTGAACTTTCTCTCTTTCAAGTTCTTCAAGTCTACTACCCGCCTTAATCAACATAGTATCAATCTTATTGTTCTCAACAATCTTGTCCTGAACCTCGTTGTATCGTTGGAGTTTAATATTCAACCCTTCAATCTTAAGGTCAATACTTTCAATACTCACCTCGTACTTCTCTTTGATAAGTTTGTTTTTCTCATACTCATCAAACTCTTTCTTAAGTTGTGTAAAACCTTGTTCTTTGCTGATTAAATCCTGCATTACACCCTCTTTTTGGGTTTTTTGCATGATTAATCCGTCAAGTTCGGCGATTTTGGCGTTGGTGATTGCCGCGTTCATTAACTCAATACCACAGTGTTCACATTTGATTCCACCCTCAACTGAAGACTTTAAAGTATTAATTGCGGATATTTCCGTATCAATACGTACCACTTCTTTAAAAAGTACATTAATCTCCTCCTTAACCTCGTCGTGTTTGTCTTCGTGATAGAATGAAGATGGTTCAACAACTTTAATTTGAGCCATTTGATGAACAACCCTTTTCTTATCTAAATCCAATCCGTTAATATCTTCTTGGAGTTTAGTTGGGGACAACAAACTAATCTCTCTATCAATGTTGTGCTTACTCTTCAGTAAGTTATCACGATAGTCTTGACCCTTTGTGATTTTTTCACCAGTCTCAATCAACGATTTCTTAAATTCCTCAATACCATTGTTTAGTTCTACAATCTGACCTTCATATGTTTCAATGTCAGTCTTTAATTGTTCACTATTGTATACGTTGGACATCATCGTTTTTGAGAACTCACTATAGATTTCCTTAGCAGCGTCTTCCTTACGTTTCAAGAAGTCTAACCCCATGAAACGAGACAACACCTGACCACGAGCCGTAGGTTTTGAGTCAATTAAGTCCTCAAGGTTGGTAGCTGTGGTTAGAATTGTCATTAAGAAATCCTCTTTGGAACCGATAGAGGTTTTGATGAAAGCTTCAGTTTCACGTCTTTGTTCTCCTGTGAAATTTAAAAGACTACCGTCAGCCAATTTCTTAAAGAAGTCCAATTCAGTTTTTACATTCCAATCACCACTCTTAGATTTCTTGCGTTCAATATTACGGACGATGATATACTCATCACCATCAATAATGATTTCGCCTTTAACCTTTACGTGATTTTTGTCAGTAAATCTGTTGAACACTTCCTCGGCTTTAGATGTCTTTGTTGTTTCATTGAAGAACAAAAACAATAAAAGGTCAACGCTCAGGACCGTCTTACCACCAAAGTTAGGTGGGTTCGATTCGACAACACTAATACCATCACACTTTTCAAAATCAATCTTTTGGTTCTCACCATAAGAAAGGAAGTTTGAAAACTCGATATTCTTAATAAACCATCGTTTAAATGGAGTTGCCTCAGTCTGAGATAAGATTAGTTTATTATCAACAACAGAATTTAATTCAAGGATTTTATCTAAGTAATCCTCCTTACCCTTAGTTTCCAAATATGATTTCACCAACTCAACTTGGTAGTTCTCGTCTAAAATGTTAAACGAGATATCTACGTTATGAGTGGTGTCCTCACTAACTCTGGTCTTAGTGATAACATTTACATTGGTTGTTTGGTATTTCTTTTGGAAGTAGTGGCGAACACTTTTAATCTTCTCTTGCGTGAAATTTTCCGCACTATCTTCCCATACCACTTGTACGTAGGGATTTTCAAACTTAGTAATATCCAAATCTTTTATCATTATTTTGTAGTTGTATTCTATTGGGGGATTAAATAAATCCATAACATGGTTTAGACTGTTGGAGTTTGTGACTCACTAACAACCTCAAAAGGAATTGATTGTCCATTAACGTCAACTCCAAGTTCTGATTGCATCTTTTGTTGTTGTTCTTCCATCATTTTGGTGAACATCTCCTGATACATTTTTTGAGCCTTTTTTTGGTCCGCTTTAATCTTTTGATTTCTCGCAGCCACTTTCTTTCTGTGTTCTTTTGCTTTTTTACCCATTTTTTTCTTTTTTGTTTTGTTCTATATAATCTATAATAAATCCAACGGCAACAATCAAGTTCATACCGAAAGACATTATAATTTCATGAATATCTTCATAGATACTGGTCATCAAATGAACGTGACCAACCATCCAAAATGGTATTGATAAGTTCTGACTAATCCATACCACGGTATATTTTAGAAAATTTTTCATGATGGTCGGTTTTCTTCAAACCATTCAACCATCGCGTTAAACGCCCATACAAATCCTGACGCTAACAACCCGTCAAAAAACCAAGAGATAATCGGTGAAGTTCCGATTATGGTATTTGATGGTGACATAAAAGCCAAAGATAAGAAAAATCCTACCCAAGTGCTTGTACACATCATACAACCCAATAAGTCAGAAATAAACTGACCAAGTCCATTGAATGGTGCGTATTGATTACCTCCCCATTTTTTGAAGAAGTCTCTTAGTCCATTAAAAATGGAACCGTAAACAAGAATGTTTGACATTCCGTAGGCGATTAACAACCAAATTAACATTGTCATATTATAAGTTTTGTTTTAAGTTAGAACCCTTCAGGTAAATCGCTTCGACATTTCTGTTAGCCAACTCAAGTTGTTTAATTTTACCTTCAAGTTCGGTTATTTTTGTGTTCTTTAATGATAAGTCTTTTCTTAGATTCTGTAAAGTTTCTTGTAACATATTTACCTTATTATTTGTTACGAGAGACTCGGATTTAGACTTAAGTTCGTCTAAAGTTTGTCTAAGTTCATCTAGTTCTTCAACCTTTTTAGACATTTCATTTTGGAAAATATTTTCCTTTTCAGTGGTTATAGTGGAAAATTCTCGCTTAATTGACTCAATTTCACCCTCTTTAGTGGAAAATTTTTGTCTAAGTTCATCTAGTTCTAATCCGCTTTTAAACATTTCACCTTCCAACTGTTGTATCTTTAACAACAGTTCATTTTTCTCCTCATCCAACTTAGCAACTTTACCACCAAGTTCCTTTACTTGTTCGTCATCGGTGATGTAAACTTCTTTCTTAACCACCTTCTCAATAGGCACCTCTTTCACCACCTCTTTGATAATAACTTTTTCAACGGGAACTTCTTTAACGACCTCAACAACCTTCTCAACAATTCTGTCTACAGGAACCTCTTTGGTTACCTCAACGACCTTTTCAACTATCTTTTCAACGGGCACTTCTTTGATAACTTCAACAATTTTCTCAACCTCTTTGATGACTTCAATGGGAATTTCAACCTGTTTTTCAACAATTACCTCTTTTATTACCTCTTTTTCACCTTCATTAAGTGTTTTTCCTAAAAGACCGTATTTTTTAATGTCAAAACCCTGTTTAAAACAATCTTGAATGAACTTATTAATGTCTGTGATGCCATTGACCATACAGAACTCATAAATCTCCTTATTGTTTTTAACTTCAATCGAATACATATTACATACAGGTTAAGTATCGTTCACCCCTATCACATAAAATTGTGATTACATTGTCCTCACCAGTTTCTTGACAATATCTTAAAGAACCCAAGACATTGGCTCCGGCGCTAACACCAACAAATATTCCGTATTCTTTGGCAAGTCTTAAAGCCATTTCAGTTGCTTCTTGGGTTGATACTGTTATAATCTTATCAACAAAGTTTAAATCAACCATAAACTTTGACCCGTCACCAATACCCTGAATACCGTGTAAACCAGGTTCTCCTCCACTCATAACAGGTGATTCAGATGGTTCAACCGCAACTATTTTAATTGTTGGGAATTGTTCTGTCAACAATTTACCCACACCCATCAAAGTACCACCTGTACCTGTCCCCGCAATAAAGGCTGAAGGGTTAATACCGTGACATTTACATTGATACATAAGTTCAACACCCGTACCATTGTAATGAGCCTCTAAGTTTCTTGGGTTTGCAAATTGGTTTCCGTTGAACCATCCGTTTTTAACCGATAACTCATCACGTAGTTTGATTGCTCCGTCAAAGTCGCCAGGTCCCGTTTCAATTAACTCCGCACCGTAGAACTTTAACATCTTCTTTCGTTCATCACTCATGTTTGAAGGCATTACAATAACACACTTCAACCCCATCTGAGCACAGAACATTGCAAACGATATACCAGCATTTCCACTAGTCGCTTCAACCACCGTATCACCTTTCTTAAGTAATCCATCTTCAAACCCACATTTAAGAATGTTATAAATTGGTCTGTCTTTAACAGAACCTGATGGGTTCATAAATTCAGCTTTACCCCAAATGGTAAATCCGTCTATATTTAATGGTAAGATTGATGTTTGTCCGATGGTTAATTCTTTTCTCATTTTGCGTTTGCGAGTTTTTCTGTCCCGTTTATAATGTCATCAAACGACTTAATCTTAAAAGACAGAAATGGTCTCGGGTTATCCAAATCAACAAACTCGTAAGAATCGCCTACAACATCATAAATACCGTAACCATGCTTTTGTATCGTCTCACCATAGTTTTGTTGAATTGTTGAGCCGACCATATAAGCCTTCTTTTTACCAGGAATATCAAACACCTGTCGTTTGTGAATATCACCACAAAGAACCAAGTCAACCCCTTCAAACTTAGAAGAGTCAAAACCACTTTCAAACTTGTAACCGATGTCAGTTGACAAACCAATTACTGGTCCGTGAAATAAACCAACTTTAACTTTATCGGTCATCGGAATCTCAGGTGGTAAGTTGTGTTCCATCAATGAGTAAACGACCCACATTACATTGTCATCCTCATACACCCCACGATTTTTGTGATATACAACATTCTCATTCTGTAGTGAATCAACAATAGGTGTTAAAGCATCCAATCTCTGTGAGTTATTCTCCAAGAAGTCGTGGTTACCAATAATCACAATTGTCTTAGCGATTTTGGAGCACTCCGTTAACACCCATGAAACCATCTCAATAAGTTCGGGAGTCATTTGGTTTTTAGAATGAACTAAGTCACCAGTAAAAACAATTCTATCAGGAGCAATATCACCCCATTGTTTAAACATATCTTGTAAAATTGACCGATACAAATCGTGGTCTTTAAAAAGACGGATATGTAAGTCTGAAAAGTGTACTAATTTTTTAATCATTGTCTTTAAATGGGTTTGGTATTTCTGTATTTATGGGAATGTGAACTTCTTTTCTCAAATTGATGATTTTGTTAACATCAATCCCATCTGATTTTACCTCTTTT
>JACCEC010423688.1_pt1 | contig 15749 bp, 14 predicted proteins | sample 7450121 | NCBI WGS metagenome assembly JACCEC01 (sample SAMN15323455, study PRJNA562643) | freshwater metagenome | isolation source: river surface water | place: USA:Blue River Watershed | collected 2017-08-18 | reverse complement strand
GACACGATGTAATAATCCTCGGCGCGGGTTACGCCATCGTCACGGATGCTGACCGCCATTGGCCCGCGGCTCACGCGCCCGACATCGACGAGAACGGGCTGTGGCCTAAGAGCAAATATCAGGCTGGCCATGAGGACGGCTGCGATGCCCAGCGCCCAGCGCCAGCGTTTGAAAAAGCCTGTCATCAATCATGTGCCTTCAGGACGCGCACCATATCAAGCTTCAGGATGCGAAAGACCACGGCCAATGCGGTCAGCACGGCTGCGGTGAGAACCACCAGGCTCGCATAAGCGAAGGTTGCGCGCTCGGGCGTAAAGGGCAGACGAAATAGATCTGAACTGAACATCCAGACCATGAACTGGGCCAGCCAATAACCGATCAACCGGTCGTCATTCGTGTGGGCCGGTTCGTGGTTCCAAGATTCAAGATTATTTTCAGACGCAACGAAGCGCATCGCCACAGCAGGCCGCGCTGCGGTCATTGGGGCGATTCCTTGGAATAGGATCATTTTTGGGTGGCAATTACGATAATTCAAAACTGTGCCAATTACGGATGCCGGCGCGTCAGATCGCATGAGAATATCGCTCAATACTTATGAGCGAGGTGATGAAATGATATTTGCCAAAATCATCATTGGGCTTCTGACAGCTTTTATTTTCTATATTCTCTGGTGGAATGCCAATTGGGAGGACAGGCGTTACAAGCGACGCCATGGGATCGTCGATTGACCGGTCTTTGTTCCATGAGGTCAGGCCTCAATTCTATTAAAGCCTTGATCGCACTTGCCTTGATTTTGCGCCGTTCAGGACATTGATTTAGCCGGGGTGTCTCTTGTCCAAAAGCCGCAAGGATCGGCGGACCGCCCATAGGCCCAGCACCAGCATCGCCGTCAGGCTGGCCAGATAGATCGGGCCCGCTGCTTTGGCGGGGCCATGGATCTGGTGGTCCGCCGTTTCAATCAACAGCACCAACATCAATCCGCAAAAGCCACTCCATGCCGCGACATGCCCCTCGGCGCCGTGCTGGCGCGTGCGCCAACAGGCCCAGAGCAAGGCAGCGGCAACCAACAGCTCATCCAGCGCCATGGGGAAGACGCGCGGATTGCCCCAGAAGCGTGCAACCTCTCCCGCGCTGATCAGCACGGCGATGAAAACGGCAATTCGGTTAAGCGCGCGCATCGGCAATGGGGTTTTCTGGTGTGAGAGAAGTGCTATTTTTCTTCAGTCGCGGTCAGGGCATCACGGGCCGCCTGTTCTGCTGCGCGCGTCACGACTTTGCCGTCCACAGCTTTATCGATGCCCGACACCAGCGCGTCTTCATCGACAACAGCGCCAACCACGCCAAGCTCTTCGCGCAGCGCCCCGGCCGCGGCATCCTTAATCGCGCCTTCGATTGACCCGGTGTCCACCGAGTCCCGCACGCTATTGGCAACCCCGTCGGCGTCAATGGCGGCGTCAGTCAGGTTCTGCAATTGGCTGGCCGCCTGCTCTGCCTCACCACAGGCGGAAAGCGCAAAGGCGGCGCTTGCCAAAACAAGGATCCGCTTGACCGAAAACGTTCGAACCGCGGGGGAGATTTGCTGCATCATCCTGTCCTCTTCAAAGCTTTTGAGATCGAAAGCCCCGGATAGGCAGGGAAGACAAGCCCCCTCCCAAGATCGGAACCTCCGATGCGGACCGACATCACAAGACGCATCTTGCCAGAGGGGCCCGGGCCGCTTTGAGTAAGGTGAGAGCGGCCACAGATAATTTCAAGATCCTCTGTTGGTCTTCCCCTTGTTCAGGGCAAGAGCCAGAACAGACAAAGGACGACGGCGTGGCAGGTCGCACGCCCGGAGCTGTGGCGATTTCCCGGGCGCACCATCCCACCCCTGCTTGCAAAGGCCATGGCGTGGCTGCACAAGAGATGGACAACCAACCGCGGGGCATAATCATGCGATCTCAGGGCTATGCGCGTCTTTTCACCCTGTCGGGACTTGGCCGGGCATGGCGGTTCTTCGGCCGCTTGAGCAGCAGGCAGACCCTCTTGCAGAGCCGCGTGCGGGCGGCCGCGTGTGCAGCGCTGCTGCTGAGCGGGGCGCCGCTCGCGGCCCAGGCCAAGTCTGCCTATCCCGTGCCCGTCGGCGGATCCCCCATGGGTGAATTGATCGACACCCGGTCCGGCACGGTCGAAGGCTTTGTCCGGAACGATGTGGTCGAGTTTCGCGGCATTCCCTATGCCGCCCCGGTTTCGGGCGACGCACGCTGGAGCCTGCCACAGCCCGTTGCGCCATGGTCCGGCGTCTTTCCGGCCATGCATTTCAGCCCGGCCTGCCCGCAGGCGGCCCGCTATGGCTTGACCGAGCGCAGCGATGAAGAAGAATGCCTGACGCTCAATATCAGCCGTCCGCTCGGCAAGAGCGCACGGCCCCGTCCGGTGCTCTTGTGGATCCACGGCGGAGCCTTTGTCGGCGGCGCGGCATCGCTGTACCGGCTTGATCGTCTCGCCCGCATGGCTGATGCCGTCGTCGTGAGCATCAACTACCGGCTTGGCGTGTTTGGTTTCATGGCGCCGCCCGGCGGCACCTCTGGCGAAAAGCGCGTCTTGGGCCTTGAGGACCAGCGCCTGGCAATGCGGTGGGTGAAGGACAATATCGCAGCCTTTGGCGGCGATCCCGACAATATCACACTCGCCGGAGAATCAGCGGGCGCCATATCGGTGTGCATGCATATGTTGGCGCCAGAACAGACGCGCGGCCTTTTCCACCGCGCGATCATCCAGAGCGGCGCCTGCAACACACCGCTGCGCAGCCTGGCCGAGGCGGAGGCATTTGCGGCACGCGTTGCCAAAGACGTCGGGTGCACCGACCCTAAAACGGAACTGGCCTGTTTGAAAGCGGTCGCGCCCCAGCGCCTGATTGAGGCTGGGGCCGTGGCGGCACGGACCGATCTGCGCGCCTTCGCGCCGTTCACCGGCAATCCCACCGTCCCGCGTGCGGCGGGCGATGCCTTGCCGGCCGGCGCCTTTGTGCGGGTGCCCGTCCTCAATGGCTTCACCCGCGATGAAATGCGCCTTTATGTCGGCTATGATGTGCAGAACGGGGCCGTCATCACAGCCGACACCTATCCGGTGATGGTCAGGGGCATTTATGGCGACAAGGCGGATCAGGTGCTGGCCGCTTATCCGCTGAAACCGGGTGAACGCGTGCCCGAAACGCTGGGGTCGCTGATGAGCGATTTCATGCCCGGCGTTGGGATCACCCATTGCCTCATGCTGGAAAGTGGCCGCCTCTTGGCGCGCCATGTGCCCGTTTATCAGTGGGAGTTCGCAGACCGCACAGCCCCCGTGCGGGGCGTCTCCATTCCCATCCTGCCCGATCCCGGCTTCGTGCTGGGCGCCGTCCATTCGGGTGAGCTCAACGCCCTGTTTCCCGGCTTTTCAAACACGGCAGCGATGTCAGCGCCCGATCTTGGCCCTGCCTCGCAAAAGCTCGCCGACCAGATCGTCGCGACTTGGGCCAGGTTCATGCGCGCGGCGAAGCCCGGTGCCGACTGGCGGCACAGCACGGTGATGCGCTTTGAACCCGGCGCCGTCCGGCCGTTTGACGCCTGGGCGGACTATAAGTGTGATTTTTGGCGCGCGGCCTATCCAGAATATTTCGGCGCGGAAAAGGCCGCACCACAATCCGGGGCAGCCGGGCAGCGCCATTAAGGCATCCTCTGCGCGCATCGGGCATCGATGATCCGTTGCTGCCCGGATCCGGCTGCGCCCTGCACTTTCCCGGAAAGGCATTTCACCCTGTGGACCGTCTTGGTGCTCAGCGCTGGACGGACGCGGGCCGCGCAGAATAGACCCCTGAAAATGCCCATCGGGGACAAGAGGGACAACCTTTCATGTCAGCAATGAGGCTGAGCTGAAGACACAGATCATCGCGTCAGATCATCGGAGGGAGAGGCCTGTGCGCAAAAGCAATTTTGACGTCATCGTCGTCGGCGCAGGCTTTGCCGGGCTCTATATGCTCTACAAGCTGCGCGACCTGGGGCTATCGGCCTGTGTGCTGGAAAAGGCAGGCGATGTCGGGGGCACCTGGTATTGGAACCGCTACCCCGGTGCGCGCTGCGATATCGAAAGTGTGGAATATTCCTACTCCTTTTCCCCCGAACTGGAACAGGAGTGGCAGTGGAGCGAACGCTATGCGGCGCAGCCAGAAATTCTGCGGTATTTGCAGCATGTTGCCGATCGGTTCGACCTGCGCCGCGATATCCGTTTCAACACTGTCGTCACGCACGCCCGCTGGCGGGACGACGAACAGGACTGGCAAATCGGCACGGACCAGGGCGACACGCTGACAGCGCGCTTCTGCATCTTCGGCACGGGCTGTCTTTCCTCTCCCAACCGACCCAATATCCCCGGCCTCGACAGTTTTCGTGGCGATATCTTTGTGACCGGGCTGTGGCCGCACGAAGGGGTCGACTTGACCGGCAAGCGTGTCGCGGTGATTGGCACCGGATCCAGCGGCATACAGTCAATCCCCGTCATCGCGCGACAGGCGCAACACCTTACCGTTTTCCAGCGTACGCCCAATTTCGTCGTGCCCGCGCAGAACCGTCCGCTTGAGGACCACGAACAGGCAGAGATCAAGCAGAGCTATCGCGACCTGCGGGAACAGGCCCACCACACCATTGGTGGCGTGGCGCGCGGCGCACCGCCCTCTGCGCGCCCCGCATTGGCGACCCCGCCTGAGGACCTGCACCGCGACCTGGACGCGCGATGGGAATTTGGTGGCCTGGGCGGGTTTCTGAATTCGCACCCAGACACCGTTTTTGATGAAAAAGCGGCCGATTGCATTGCAGAATATCTGCGCGCGCGCGTGCGCGGCATTGTCCAGGATCCGGCAACGGCGGCGCTGCTTTGCCCGACGACCTACCCGCTTGGGTCAAAGCGGCTGTGCGTGGACATCGGCTATTTTGAAACGTTCAACCGCGACAATGTGACGCTGGTCGACCTGCATGCCCAGCCGATCGCAGGCATCACGGAAAAAGGCGTGCGCGCCGGGACCGCGCATTATGATGTCGATGTCATCGTGCTTGCGACCGGCTTCGATGCCATGACCGGCGCACTTGGCAAGATTGACATTCGCGGGCGCAATAACCTGGCCTTGGCCGACAAATGGTCCGCCGGTCCGCGGAGCTATCTGGGCCTGATGTCCGCGGGTTTCCCGAATATGTTCACGATTACGGGGCCGGGAAGCCCGTCGGTCCTGTCGAATATGGTGACCTCTATCGAACAGCATGTCGACTGGATCGGCGGCCTGCTTGCGACCGGTTGCAAGGGGGATCGCACTGTGATCGAGCCGATGCCCGAAGCGGAAGACGTGTGGACCGCACATGTGACAGCGGTCGCAGAGCCGACCATCTTCATGCAGGCGAACAGCTGGTATCTTGGCGCCAATGTGCCCGGCAAGCCCCGCGTGTTCATGCCCTATATTGGCGGCGTGGGCACGTATCGCGCAATCTGCGCGGCTGTGGCAGCGGACGGCTATCCCGGCTTTATTTTGGATGGCGCGGGCAAGGCGGCACTGCCTGACTTTGCAGCCTTTCTGCCGATAGCCGCGTAAAGCGGCTGGACGCCGGCGCCCGTCATCTTGACTGTCCATTTACAGTTGCATACCCAAGTTCGTCCGCTTCAGATTTACGTGAAATCTTGCGCGCACCCGTTTTTTGGCGATCATATCTGGCGGTATTCATGAAATTATCTGTGCCTTTTGTGTCGGTGGCAGCCCTGCTTTGCACCAGCACGCCCAGCCTGGCCGAAGAGGCGCCGGGCAATGACATCATTGTCACGGGCACCCGGTCCTATGGGATCAAGGCCGCAGACAGCCTTGCCCCCGTCGATATTCTGAACGGCGAAATCCTTGCCAAAGAAGGCAAGGCGACGCTTGCGGATGCCTTGTCGTCCTTGCTGCCGTCACTCAACCTGCAGGCTGTCGGCTTTGATCTGGCCAATGAAACGCTGGCCATCCGCATGCGGGGCCTGTCGCCAAACCACACGCTGGTTCTGGTCAATGGCAAGCGGCTGCACGGCACCGCGAACCTCGCCGTTTTGTCCGGCCCCTATCAGGGCGGCGCGGCGCCAGATTTAAACTATATTGCCCTGGCCTCGGTTGATCGCGTCGAAGTTCTTAAAGATGGCGCGGCGGCCCAATATGGGTCTGATGCCATTGCCGGCGTGGTCAATATCTTGTTGCGCGATGACGCCGCGGGCGGAACCGCCAGCCTGAGCCAGGGCGGCTATTACCGGGGCGATGGCCTGACAACCGATATCAGCACGAATATCGGGATGCCGATCAGCGATGGCGGCTTCATCAATATGACCGGCCTGTTTCGTGACCATGGCTTCAGCAATGCCGGCGGGCCCGATGCCAGGGTGGAAAGCGCCATCGCCTCTGGCGCGCATCCCGAATGGCGCAATCTGGAGGGCTATCCGCGCGTCAACAAAGTCTTTGGCGACGCCCGCTATCGGACGATGCTGGCCACGATCAATGCGGAATTGCCCGTGGGCGAGGAAACCAGCCTCTATGTCTTTGGCACCTATGGTCACAAAAAGGCGGGCGGCTGGGCCAATTTCCGCCTGCCGACAAAGCTCCCGACGCTTTACCCCAACGGCTTTTCCCCGATTGACTGGGTTATCTCTGATGATCTGAGCCTGACATCCGGATTGCACCGGGAATTGGGCCGCTGGGCCGTTGATGTAAGCACAACCTATGGCTTCAACCATAATCGAGTGGAGGTGACCGGATCAGCCAATGTCGATCTGTATGCCGATACCGGACAGACGCCCCGCGATTTTTACAACGGCAATCTCAACGGCAACCAGTGGACGGTCAATCTTGACCTACATCGCCAGATAAACCTTGGCCTGGCCGCTCCGGCAACGCTTGCGCTGGGGGCGGAACACCGGCGCGAAACCTATAGCATTATCGCTGGTGATGCGCCGTCGCGTTACAAGGCCGGCTCGCAGTCCTTTCCCGGATTTTCTTTGACAGATGCCGGGTCAACCCGCCGCAATGTTCAGGCCGCCTATGTCGATGTGACGCTGGATCCGACATCAAATCTGCAACTGGCCGTGGCTGGCCGCTATGAACATTACAGCGATTTTGGTGACGCCGTTGTCGGCAAGATCAGTGGCCGATGGAGCCTGACCCCCAGCCTGGCCGTGCGGGCGACCCTAAGCAACGGCTTTCGCGCCCCGACATTGGCCGAGGAACGCTATTCCGCGACCAATGTTCAGCCCAATTCCGCCTTTGTCCAGTTGCCGCCCAATGCCGATGCGGCACGGCTGATCGGGATTGATCCGCTTGGTCCGGAAAAGTCCCGCAACGTCAATGTGGGCGTGATCGCGCATCCCACTGAAAACATGAACATCGCCTTGGATGTCTATCGCATTGCCGTGCGCGACCGCGTTGTGGGCAGCGGCACGCTTTACGGCACTTATGCGGGCACGCTGCAATCCGCGGCGGTGAATGCGGCGATCATTGCCAATGGCAACACGCTGGAATCGGTGCCCTTCACTGGCATCAATGTGTTCACAAATGGGGTGGATACCCGGACCAAAGGGCTCGACCTGATCCTCAACTTGCGCACCAATCTTGGCAAGGGGCGTGTCGATTGGTCGCTGGCCGGAAATTATAATGTGACCAAGGTGACGCGGGTCCGCAGCACACCGGTGGAGCTTGCCGCATCCGGACAGCAACTTTTTGACAAGGTTGCCATTTCCACGCTGGAGACCGCATCCCCCAAATATAAGATCAATCTGGCCGCAACCTATCGGGACGGGCCGTTCAGCCTGCGGGTCCGCAACACGCTGTTCGGTCAGGCAAAGAAATTCGCCGATCCGGGCGATGGCAATTATTATCTGGATGAAACAGGTACAAAGATCATCACCGATCTCGACCTTGCATATCGCGCGACACGGCATGTCACGCTTAGCCTTGGCGCGAATAATCTTTTCAACATCTTCCCCAATCGGGTGAATGCCGCGGGGCTTGCCGCCAGTGCGCAAGCGGGCAATCCGGCGGTCGAAATCTATCCCAGCTTTTCACCATTCGGCATTAATGGCGGCTATTATTTCGGGCGGGTCACGCTCGACTTTTAGGCGCACGGCGTCCTGCCTGGGGCGCCGGATGCCCCAGCGCTGGATGGCCGCGCTTAGCTGTCGATCAGATGGGCAATGGCCGCCCGCAGCGCGGCTTTGGCATCAGCGCCCGGCGCTGTCGTCCAGGCGGGCCGCGATCGGCCCACGGTGATCCAGGCGCCAATGCTGATGGTCAGGATCGCCAATGCGCGCCCATGGCGGGTGGCCTCATCCAGATCCGGCCGGATCGCGCCCAGCAACGCGGCATAATGGCCGGCAATCCAGTGATGCCAGGAACTTTGCCGCGACAGCAGGTCGGGATTGAACACATAATGCGCAAAAGATTGCAGCGCGACCCGATCGCTTTCGGTCATCGCATAGTTCAGATGAAGCGTGCAGAGCTTCATCAACCGCTGTCGCGGGTCATGGCCGGGTTCCAGCAATATATGCTCCGCCGCGCGATAAAATCCCCGAAAAACATGATCAAAAATGGCATCGAACATGCTTTCGCGCGTCGGGAAATGATGCCGCAAGGCGCTTTGCGTGATGCCCACTTTTTTGGCGACGGCATCCTGTGAGATCGCGTCGATACCCATATCCTCGATCATGGCGCGCGCTTCGGCCATGATCCGCCGGCGGGTCCGCTCCCCCTTGGTTTCGCGCTCAGCGCTCTCCGCCACAGCCACCGCGACCGCCACGTCATTGCCTCCCCCGGTCCACGCGCCGGATCATCGCACCCGGCTTAGCCCGCCCGGCGACAACCTGTCACGCAAAATAAAACCGCTTGTTAAGCGGAAAAATATCCCTAGGCTGGCGCAAAGCAAAGATGGAGCGTGCAATGGTCCTTTCCGTGCAGAATATAACGCCAGTGATTGGCGCCGAAGTGTCCGGGGTTGATCTGGCCCAGATGGACGATGTGACCGCGGCCGCACTGCGGCGTCTGCTGGCCGATCGCGGGGTTTTGGTGTTTCGGGATCAACAGCTGGATCATGAAGCGCACAAGCGCGCGGCTGCCTGTTTCGGCACGGGCCAGCTCCACTATCACCCGCTCGCCACAATCTCGGGCAGCGCCGACCCGGCCGTGCTCACCGTGAAGGCCACGGCCAAGTCGGCCTTTGTCGCAGGTGATGGCTGGCACACCGATGTGTCGTGCGATCCCGCCCCCATCCGCGCGTCGTTGCTCTACATGCTGGAGGCCCCGGAAAATGGCGGGGGCGATACGGTTTTTGCCAGCATGACCGAAGCCTATGCCCTGCTGTCAGAGCCGGTGCGTGCGCTGATCGGCACGTTGCAGGCCGTGCATGACGGCGCCCTGCCATGGCGCCAGGGCTATGGCAAAGAACCAGCGGCGGGGACCGCCTATAACCGGACGGTGCATCCGCTGGTGATCGCCCATCCGGATAATGGCAAGCCCTTGCTGTGGGTCAACCGCGGCTTCACCACACAGATTGAAGGCGTCAGCCGGCTGGAAAGCCGCCACCTGCTGGAAATGCTGTTCCACCACATCGAAGCGACACCCCGCGTGCAATGCCGGGTCCGCTGGGACAAGCACACGCTGGTCATCTGGGACAATATCGCGACCCAGCATCACGCCGTCTGGGATTATTTCCCCCAGACCCGCCATGCAGAGCGCGTGTCCGTGGTGGGCGGGGAATTGCAGGCCGCCGCATCTTAAGGTTATGGGGATGCGGCTTGCCGTCGCTGGGCGGATCCGCCATCATCCCGGCATGCGCATCCTGACCCCTTTCTGGCCCGCCACCCTGCTGGCGACAGCCCTGCTGAGCTCTGCCCTACCCGCCACAGCGCAACGCCCGGCCCAGATCGGGGCGGCGCAGGCGCTTGCCCTTTGTCCCGTGGTCGGGCAGCCGGGCCTGCGCTTTGGCGCCCCACGCAGCGCGCAGGACGCCACGCTTCTTGCCCAGATCAATCAACTGCCGGCCAGTTTTGCACCGTTCACCGAGGCGGATCTGGACCTGACAAGCTGGTCAGATCAGCTGGCCGGGATCACCTATCTGGCGGCCAGCCCGGATGGCGCCGACAATCAAGCCTGGGGTGAGGCCTTGCAGGACAGCCTTGAAGCCGAAGGCTGGGTGCCCGCGCAACGCCCGCACCTGGCCGCAACCGGGATGATGGATGCCCGGATGTATGAAAAGACGGTGCCAAGCGCGCAGGGACCGCTGACCCTGCTGCTGCAGTTCGATACGCCTGGCGCCTTGATGTTGAGTTGCGGGGATGCCGCCTTGCTTGAACGCGCGCACGCAGAGGCGGAGGGCCGCCTTGCCCCGGGCACGCCGCGCCCCAAGCCGCCCGTCCGCCGCGAGGCCACATCCCTGCCAACAGAGGCCGCCTGCGCCGACCCCAAATTGCTGCGCGTCTTTTCAGATCCGTACAAGATCGATGAACTTGACCCCGCGTTTCAAAAGCTCATCGCAGGCGGCACGCTGATCGCGGCGCAACGGCGGCATCAGGACCGGCTGAACGGCTGGCTCCGCTGGCGCTTGCTTGAATCCGGCCAGGTCACGCAGGACCGCATCTGGGACTTGGGCGGCGATGCAAATCCCGGCACCGACGCCATCGCCATGGATTTGATGCAGGCCATGCTGGTGCAATTGGCGGAAGTCGCCAAGGCGCAGGAACAGGGCAGCCCTGCCGCAATGTGCCGGGCCATGGTGGGCGTTATTGTCACCACCGCCCAAAAGGACCAGGCCGATATCGACCATTGGACGCGGGCCAACAGCGCGCTGGAGGAAGAGGCCCGTCGCCTTGGCCTGAAACTCGACTGACGCACAGGCCAGTGCCGCTGCTCTATTCGGCCATGACTGTCCCAGATTTCTTTGGTGACACAACTCCTTAGCCGCAGTTTCTGCTTGCGGACCGCCCGGCTTTTGGGACAGGGCCTGTTTTGGAAGAGGCAAAGACCATTTTTTTGGGGGGGGGATATATGGATCATCGGCGCAATCTTGGTGCTGTGGCTGCACTTGTTGTGGGACTGGCCACGCCATTGGCGGCGCAGCCTGCCTTGCAGGTCGGGTCACCACCGCCGCCGGCCGCAGCCATTGCCAAACCGCCCATCACCATGACCAGCAAGCCGATGAAGACCCTGCAATTGAGCAAGGTGCTGCTCGATACCGAAACCATCACGGCCAAAGGCAAGATCAAGGGCGGCACCTGGTGCGTCTTTCCGTCACCGGTGAAGCTGGAAAAGGTCAAAAAGACCGAGAATTACGAACGCTATGACGTGCCCTTTTCTGACAAGCTGAAGTTCCGCGGCTATAAGGTGGTGACCACGTCGCAAGATTTGTTTGCCAAGGATAATGCCGAAAAGGCCGCCGATTTTCTGATCGGCGCGACCGTCCGGCCCGACACGATCAACATGTGTTCTTCGGTCAATGGCGAAAAGGGTGAAATCATCCTGCAAGTCGAATGGCAGATTTACGACCGCGCCGCGCAAAAGGTTGTTGAAACCGCGACCACCTCTGGCCGGGGCGAACAGCTGAAATTCTCAACCACCGGCTATGTCGAAATCTGGAACCTCGCCTTTGCAGACAGCCTGGATGCGCTGATCAAGGCCGGGACCTTGGCAAAATATACCGGTGACGCGGATGCCGATGTCGCTGCCGCCAATCAGGCAGCCGCTGACAAGGCCGCCGCCGAAGCGGCCGCGCTTGCCGCAGCCGAAGAAGAACGCAAAAAGGCCCGGCGCTAACGCCCATCCGGCCTTGGGAGGAGGAAGAGGCGGTGACAAAACAAGGCAGAACCGCACTTGTGGTGGGGGCCTCTTCCGGGATTGGCAAGGCCATTGCTGAGGCGCTGATGGCCGACGGCTGGACCGTCGGGCTCACGTCCCGAAGCCTGGAAAATCTTGCCCCGATATGCGCCCAATGGGGGGATCGGGCACGGGCCAAAGTCATTGATATTGATGATGCAGACGGCGCGCGGGCGGGGCTGCGCGCCTTTGCCGATGACTTGGGCGGCGTTGATCTCTGGGTGCTCAACGCAGGCACCGGCGTCCTCAATCGGGATTTTGCCTGGGCGCCTGAACGCCAGACCATTGCGACCAATGTGATGGGCTTTGCCGCGATGACGGATGTCGCGGTGCATCATTGTATCGCGCGGGGCGAAGGGCGGATCGTCGGCATTTCGTCCGTCGCCAAAAAGCGGGGGCATCCGTTTACGGCAAGCTACAGCGGATCAAAGGCCTTTGTATCGCTCTACCTTGATGGGGTGCGCCAATATCTGCGGCGGGCCGCGCCCAAGGTCAGCGTCACCGAAGCGGCACCCGGCTATATCGATACGCCGCTGCAACAATTTGATGAGGCCTTTTGGGTGGTCAGCGCGCAAACCGCCGCCAAACAGATTATCGCGGCGGCGCTGGCGGGGCGCAAGCATGCCTATGTGCCGCGGCGCTGGGCGCTGATCGCGGCCCTTTTGTCGCTGATGCCGCGGTAAGGGGTCAGGCGCTTTCCAGCGCCTCCAGCTGTTCGCCAAGCGCCAGCCAATCCGCCTCAAGCTTGGCCATGTCCTCGGCCACCTTGGCGCGCAGGGCCAGCAATTCGGTCATCGTCAGCTGGGCGACATCTGCACTGGCATTGGCCGGCTCATACATCGCCTGATCAATGCTGCGCAGCCGCGCCTCAAGCTTGGCCAGCCCCTTTTCAGCCGTGGCCAGCTCTGACTTGATATAGCGGGCCTTGGCCTTGTTTTGCGCGCTTGATGCTTTGGCGGCGGCGGGCTTTGCGGCCGCAGCCGGCGGGCGCGGCTGGTTTCGGCCAAGCACGAAATCAATATAATCATCCATGCTTCCGGCATAATCGCGCGCGGTGCCGCCATCGACCAGCACCAGGCGATCGGCGGTCAGTTCCACCATATGTCGGTCATGGCTGATCAACAGGACCGCGCCCGAAAAATCATTCAGCGCCTGGATCAACGCTTCGCGCGCATCAACATCCAGGTGGTTGGTCGGTTCATCAAGGATCAGCATGTGCGGCGCGTCGCGCGTGATGATCGCCAGCGCCAGACGCGCCCGCTCTCCCCCCGACAGCTTCTCAACCTTGGATGTCGCAAGCGGGCCCGAAAAGCCAAAGCGCCCCAGTTGCGCCCGCACAGCCGCCGGCGTCTTGCCCTCCATCGCGCGGGTCATCAATTCAACCGGTGTGGCGTCGCCCGCCAGTTCTTCCACCTGATATTGGGTGAAATACCCGACCTTCAGCTTGCCCGGCGCCTGCATCTCCCCTTCGGCGGGCTGCATCTGCCCGGCCAAAAGCCGCGCCAGCGTGGTCTTGCCATTGCCGTTGCGGCCCAACAGGGCGATGCGATCATCCGGGTTGATCCGCAACGACACGCGCCGCAGCACAGGGGGCGCATCGCCATAGGCCACAGCCGCGCCATCCAGCGCGATCATGGGGGATCGGAGCTCTTCTGGCGACGGGAAATCAAAGCTTAAGGACGGGTCCTCCATCAGCGCGGCAATGGGCTGCATCTTGGCGAGCATCTTGGCGCGGGACTGGGCCTGTTTGGCGGTGGAGGCGCGGGCGCTGTTGCGCGCGACATAATCCTGAAGCTTGGCGCGCTGGGCATCCTGCGCCGCGCGGGCAGAGGCGAGTTGGGCCGCCCGTTCCGCGCGCTGTTTTTCAAACGCGTCATAGCCGCCGGCATATAGGGTCAGCTTGCCGCCCTGAAGATGCAGGATATGATCGACCACATTGTTCAGGAAATCGCGTTCATGGCTGATCACCAAAAGCGTCGCGGGATAGCTTTTGAGGAAGTTTTCGAGCCACAATGTGGCTTCCAGATCGAGATGGTTGGACGGTTCATCAAGCAACAGCACATCGGGCTGCGAAAATAACAGCGCACCCAGCGCGACGCGCATCTTCCACCCGCCGGAATAGGTGTCGAGCGGGCGGCGCTGCATCTCTTCATCAAAGCCAAGGCCGCTGAGAATGCGGGCGGCGCGGGCCGGCGCGCTATAGGCCTCAATCGCCAGCAGCCGTTCGTGCACATCACCCAGCCGATTGGGATCGGTGCAGCTTTCCGCCTCTGCCAACAGCGCGGCACGTTCCACATCCGCGGCCAGCACAACATCTTCGGGTGTGGCGGATCCGCTGGGGGCGTCCTGTGCGATATAACCAATGCGCGCGCGCGTTGGCTTGGACACGCTGCCATCATCTGGGTCCAGCGCGCCGATCAACGTCTTCATCAAGGTGGACTTGCCCGCGCCATTGCGCCCGATCAGGCCCACCCGCGCGCCTTGCGGCACGGACGCGCTGGCATGATCAAGAATGGTGCGGCCACCAAGCCGCACGGTAATCGCATCGATTGTAAGCATGGCCGCCCCCTAGCAGCAATTGGCCCAACCCCCAAATGGCGGGCAGCGACGGCGGTTTCTAGGCCGCTTTGGCCAAAGCCCGGCGGACGCCCGTCACCGCCTTTTGCGCGCGCTGGCTGTGGCTCAGGCCGGACATCAGATCCGCGGCACAGGGGATTTCAATGCTCATCGGGCAGCCCGCGGGCAGGGCCGCGGCAAAGCCGGCCAGATCAAAGTCGCCATCCCCCGCAGGACGCCGGTCGGTCGCGGCCTCGCTTTCCCAGTCTGCCTGCGGGCGCGTGGCGGGGCCATCGGCCAGTTGCGCGAAAAGCACATCGGCCTGTGGCACGGCGGCCAGCTCTGCCAACGTCCCGCCAGACCGCATCAGATGGAGCAGATCAACATTGATGCCCACCCGCCCCGGGCGATTGACGGCGCGGATATAGGCCTGCGCAGCAGCCAGTGACGGCACCTGCGATGCGGGATAAAATTCAAGCGCAACGCCCAGGCCAAAGCTGTCTGCAAGGTCACAAAAGGCCGCAAAGCGCGCCGCCGCGCGATCCGGCTCTCGATCATAGATCAGCAGATTGACGCGCCGCGCCTCCAGCTCGGCGGCACAGGCCAGCGCGGGCGCAAAGGCCGCGATATCGGTGCGGCCCGCCAAAGTGAACGGATAGGCCAGCTCAAGCCTGAGGCCCAGATCGGCCATCTGCGCCTTGAGCGCACGGCGCGCCGCATGATCCGTAACGAGGTCAAAAGCGGGCATAACTGGCAGCACATCCATCGCCTGCAAAAAAAGGCAAATGCCCGTGCAGTCGGCCGCCGCCGCGGCAGTGGCCAGCTGCGCCGGTGTGGCATCCGCAAGCGTCAGGTGATCAAGCGTCAGGGGCGCCGGGTGGTCACTCATGGCCGGATGGACGGGGCAGGCGGTGTGGGCCCCAAAACGGCCTTTTGATACACCTCAATCACGCCCGATATCGGCTGGCCTTCTGCGGTGATGAGCACGGCTGTCACCGATAAAAAGGCGGGATCGGCAGCGGGCAAGGCCTGCAATGTTTTGCGCACAGGTTTGAGCGGCGCAACAACGCGACCAAAGGGCGTGTCGCTGGTTTCAAGCGTCATGTTCATCTGCGGCGTCAGGCGGCCGGGCAAATACCAGTTATCAGCTTCTGAAAAAACAATCGGCCCGCACATCAACCGCACCCGGCGATAGCGGACAGGCTCATCCGGGCCGATGGCGAGCGCGGCGCGCAGATCCGTCGGCGGGGCCGGCGGCGTGCCCGCCACCTGTTCGGCGCGGATCGCCCCGGTTTCGGGCGGGCAGTGCGTCTGG
>JACCEC013107726.1_pt1 | contig 15755 bp, 11 predicted proteins | sample 7450121 | NCBI WGS metagenome assembly JACCEC01 (sample SAMN15323455, study PRJNA562643) | freshwater metagenome | isolation source: river surface water | place: USA:Blue River Watershed | collected 2017-08-18 | reverse complement strand
GGTGTGGGGTCTCCACCGCGGGTGCAACACCGTAAAAACCGCCAAAACTACGGCCGCAGCGAGCAATGGCCAAAAGTTGGGCTTGGTTGAAATGAGTGCCGGGTACAAGGCAATTGTGGAAAGGAGCGCTGTCCATGCCCACAAGATGACCACCGCACGGCGGGGACCGTGGCCAAGGGCAATGAGTCGGTGGTGCAGGTGCCCGCGGTCAGCTGTGGCAAAACCTTGTCGGCTAACCGTGCGGCGCAAAATTGCAAACAGCACGTCGAAAAACGGCACACCCAGAATGAGCAATGGAATAAACAAAGGTGCGATGAAGAAATATGTCTGACCACTCACACCTTGCAATTGTGGGTCTGCTCTACCCCCAACGACACTGGTTGACACGGCCATCAACAATCCAAGCATCAGCGCACCAACATCGCCCATGAATATGCGGGCGGGATTGAAGTTGTATGGCAAGAAGCCCAAGCAAATTCCTAGTGTGATGATTGCAATGAGCGGACCGATGTTTGGTTGTGCAAGTAACCCTTGATCTGCAAGGTGCTTGCTGTAGACAAAAAATGTTGCAGCTGCAATTGCAACAATTCCTGCTGCAAGTCCGTCAAGACCATCAATCAAGTTGATTGCTTGCGTCATGCCAAGCAACCACATCACCGTGAACAGTGGAATCCAATCGTTTGACAACACAAATACATCAAGGAAGGGAACTCGGAAGTAAAACATCGTTACGCCAAACCACACCAACACAAGAGCAACCACCACTACTCCTGTCACTTTCATTGGCGCAGACAGATCACGAATGTCGTCTGCAAAACCCAACGCTGTAATCACAGCTGCAGCAAGTACTACGCCAATGAGTTCTGAGTTTCCTGAAATAACCGGCGAGAAGCGATCCATTCTCCACGCGAGCAACAATGCAGCAACAAGCCCACCGATAAATGCCAAGCCACCAACGTTTGGAGTGGCAACAGGATGCGCGCGTCGCTCATCTGGCTCAGCCATCCATTGACGCTTGCGCGCATAGCGCTCAACAAGCGGCGTAAGGATTGCGGTAACCACCGCGGCACAAAGGCCAACGATCAGATAACCGGTGAGATCAATCACGCACGCTTTGGATACACAGGGAACTTGGCGCACAACGCAGCAACCTTGGCGCGAACTTCCGCCACCACTGCTGGATTATTGCGATTGCGCAATGTGGTTGCGATGTAATCAGCAATGAGTGCCATCTCTGGTTCTTTCATTCCCTGCGTAGTTACTGAAGGTGTACCGATTCGCACGCCGCTAGTCACAAAAGGACTGCGTGGATCATTTGGAATGTTGTTTTTATTCAACGTGATTCCTGCTTCGTCTAACACCAATTGTGATTCCTTGCCGGTGAGTTCAGCATCGAATGGCTGCAAATCAACCACCATCATGTGCGTATCGGTGCCGCCAGAAACCAAACGGAAACCTTGCTTTGATAGGGCTTCTGCAAGTGCAGCCGCATTCTTCACGATTTGCTGCGCGTATTCCTTAAAGCTGGGCTGCATCGCTTCATGAAATGCAACAGCCTTTGCTGCTACTGCATGTTCAAGCGGGCCACCTTGGCTTCCCGGAAACACCGCCTTATCAATTGCTGCTGCATGAGCTGAAGTTGTCAGAATGCAACCGCCGCGAGGGCCACGCAATGTTTTGTGCGTAGTGAAAGTAACCACGTCGGCGTAAGGCACTGGGTTCGGGTGTGCACCACCTGCGACCAGACCCGCAATGTGGGCAATGTCAAACATCATGAGCGCGCCAACTTCATCGGCAATTGCTCTGAACGGCTGTGGCTCAAGTCGACGTGGGTACGAAGTGGTTCCCGCAACAATCAATTTTGGTTTGTGCTTAATTGCCAAATCACGAATTTGATCAAAGTCCAAACGCTCATCAGTTGCACCTACGCGGAACGATTGGAAGTTATACAAAATTCCTGATGCGTTTACTGGTGAACCGTGAGTGAGGTGACCACCGTGGTCAAGGCTGAGTCCAAGAACAGTGTCACCTGGTTTGATCAAACCTAAATACACAGCCATGTTGGCACTTGCGCCTGAATGCGGTTGCACGTTGGCGTGGTCTGCGCCAAACAATTTCTTCACACGCTCAATTGCTAACGCTTCAATTTCGTCAACAACTGCATTGCCACCGTAGTAACGCTTTTGTGGGTAGCCCTCTGCGTATTTGTTCGTTAAGACAGATCCAGTTGCTTCCATCACATCTGGCGATGTGAAGTTTTCACTGGCAATTAGTTGCAAACCAGTGGTTTGACGTTCACGCTCTTTGTCAATAAGTCCAAAGACTTCGGTGTCACGATTTGTTTCAGATGGCCAAGGCATTAGCGCGCTCCTTCTTGTTGTTCAATTTCTGCCAATTGCGCAACTCTGCGCTCATGACGTCCACCTTCAAATGGGGTGGATAAAAACTTTTCGACAATTTCTTCTGCTGCAGCAAAACTCACCACTCGTCCGCCCATGCTCAACACATTTGCGTCATTGTGTGAACGAGCCATTTCTGCCAAGTACAGGTCATTGCACAACGCCGCACGGACTCCATGCACCTTGTTGGCTGCAATTTGCTCTCCTTGACCACTTCCGCCCATCACAATCCCAAGCGCAGCTTTTCCATCACGAACATCGCGTGCAACTGCAGCACAAAATGGTGGATAGTCCACGCTCTCTGTGGAATCGGTTCCGTGATCAATCACGGTAAAGCCTGCTTTCGACAGATACCCAATGAGATGTTGTTTCAATTCGTATCCGGCATGGTCGGATCCGATTGCAATGATTCGGGAAGTCTGCGAGGAATTCATGTGAGATACCGCATGCGAGCATAGGTCACGAGGGCTTTACCCAATAGATCGCCTATAAACATTGAAAAGTAGAGTTTGAGAAGTGACGCTCGACCCTCGCACCCCCGTCCTCATCGGGCAGGCCCAGATCTGCCAACACGAAGACGATGTCGCGCAATCTTTAGGGCCAACCCAGCTCATGGCTCAGGCGATTCAAGCAGCAATTACAGATGCTGGAGTTACATCACTTGGAAATATTGATGCCCTGCACGTGCTGCGATCGCTTTCTAATCGCGAACCAAACCCTGGCAGAAGTATCGCTCGCGAACTTGGGCTGAGCGTTCGAGTCACCGGACTCACCCCGCATGGCGGAAACCTCCCCCAGTCGCTGTTGAACTATTCGGCGCTTGCGATCTCGCGCGGAGAGATCGACCTGGTGGTGCTCACCGGTGGTGAGTCATCGCGATCGCGCAGACGAGCCAAAGCATCTGAAACTCAACCAAGTTGGATCAACGCATCACCAGAGTCGGCAAACGACGAACCACCAACAGTTGTTGGTGACGAGTTGGTGATGAATCACGAAGCCGAACTTGCTCGACACATTGCTTTGCCGATTCAGATTTACCCCATGTTTGAAACTGCATTGCGCGCAAGCGCACATCGATCAGTACAGAACCACCAGCAATTCATTAGCGAACTCTGGTCACGTTTCAGCAAAGTTGCAGAAAGCAACCCACATGCATGGATGCAAAAGTCCTACACAGCAGAACAGATTCAAAACGCAACACCAGCAAATCGCATGATTGGTTTTCCCTATACCAAGCTGATGAATTCAAACAACGACGTAGATATGTCGGCAGCGTTGATTTTGTGCTCGGCCGAACGCGCCACTGCTCTTGGAGTACCTCGAGACAGGTGGGTGTTCCCTCAAGCGGGCACCGATTGTCACGAACATAATTTTGTTTCGAATCGTTGGACGTTTACCGATACTCCTGCGATTCGTCTTGGCGGCGAGTATCTGCACGAGTTAACGGGAAGGAAAACCAGTGACTACGACTTCATTGATTTGTATTCGTGCTTTCCGTCTGCTGTGCAACTTGGCGCTCAATCGCTTGGACTGAGTTTGAATCAGCAACTGACGGTTACTGGCGGGCTGTCGTTTGCCGGTGGACCATTTAACAATTACGTCATGCATGCCATTGCAACAACAATGCAAAGGCTGCGCGAAAACCCACAAACTCATGGTTTTGTTTGGGCAAATGGTGGCTATGCGACCAAGCATTCATTTGGTGCATACGCAACCACTCCACCTTCGCACGGTTTTAAGCATTCATCTCCACAAGCACAAGTTGATGCGCTGCCTAAACGCGACGTAACAGCGCAAGGTGAAGCCGAGGGTCCGGCAAAGCTTGAGGCTTACAGCGTGATGCACGGACGCAACGGCGAACCCGAAATCATTAATGCTTCGGTGATTTTGCCCGACACTCGACGTGCTTGGGCAACATCAAACGACACACAACTTGCAATTGAAATGTGTGAGCGCGAATGGGTTGGCATGCCGGTTCGAATAGATGAATCGGGAACCCTGCTGGCATGACCTACACATTCCCAAGGCAGTTTGCGCGTACGCAACGGCTCACACTTGGCGAACCACGCAATGTTGTGGTTTCTCCAGACGGGAAGCGAGTTCTCTTTTTACGATCTTCAACAGGTAGCGACAGCGTGAATTCGCTGTGGCTGTATCACGTTGAAAGAAATAGCGAAACATGTATCGCCGATATTCGAACCCTACTCTCACAAACCGATTCGCATAACGAGTCGCCAGAGGAACGAGCTCGACGAGAGCGTGCACGCGAGGGCGCTGCGGGAATCGTGTCATTTTCATGTGACGTCGATGTGCATCATGCAGTCTTTGCGGTAAGTGGAAGATTGTTCATTTGCGACATGACCCACGCGCGCGAAATTGTCATTTCACATCCTGCGCAAGGAACTATTTACGACGCGCGCATCAGCGGAGATGGCAAACATATTGCGTACGTGCGTGGCGCATCGCTATTTGTGTGCGACTTGGATGGCAACGAGAAGCGCATTGCAAGTGAATCCTCACAAAACGTGACATGGGGTGTTGCCGAATTTGTTGCTGCAGAGGAAATGAATCGCCATCGCGGGTTTTGGTGGTCACCCAGCAGTAATGCATTGGCCGTCGAACGCGTTGACAACGGCACCATTTCCACCATCTCAATTTCAAACCCAGCTCAGCCAACAGAATCACCAAGTACTCGTCGCTACCCGTTTGCTGGAACCAACAATGCTCACACGTCACTGCACATTGTTGATCTGCAAGGAGCGCCAACTCAGGTTGTTTGGAATAACGCTGATTTTGAATATTTGACATCGGTGCAATGGACTGCCGCTGGTCTCGTCATTTCAGTGATGTCGCGCGATCAGAAATTACTTGACATCAGAAAAGTTGACACTGCTTCGGGCGAAACCGTTTCTCTACATGTTGAACGTGATGATCATTGGGTTGAACTCGTGCCCGGTGGCCCATCATTAATCTCTGAACAGCAATTGTTGTGGTGCGGTGACCGCAATGGAGCACGTGCAATTTTGGTGAACAACACGCCAATCACACCTCCACATATTCAAGTTCGCGGCGTTATCAGCGCAACTTCAGAACATGTGATTTTCAGTGGAAACCTCATTGATCATCCACGTGAATTGCATGCATGGAAAGCAGCCATTTCGTCGCACGAACTTGAACCTCTCACCCACGGCGCCGGAATGCACTCAATTGCGATAGGTGGAAACACCACCGTTATTCGCAGTGCAACCATGCAAAATCAGCGTTCAAGCACACTCGTCAACAATCAACACGAACTTGTTAACAATGCCGAGACCTGCATGCTTGAAGTGAATGTTTCGTTTCACGAAATTGGTTCACGAAAAATCAACACCGCAATTGTGTTGCCACACCATCACGATGGCTCTGCATTGCCTGTGCTGTTTGACCCATATGGCGGCCCACATGCACAGCGAGTTGTCGCGAGCAGCATGGCGTACGCCTCTGCCCAGTGGTTTGCCAATCAAGGGTTTTGTGTTGTCATTGCCGACGGCAGCGGAACTCCAGGTCGAGGGTCTCAATGGGAGCGCGAGGTGTATCACGACCTTGCAACGCCAGTACTGAACGATCAAATTGAAGTACTTCGCCATCTACGCGAATTCGCTCCATGTGCAGATACTTCGCGTGTTGCGATTCGTGGTTGGAGTTTCGGTGGCTATTTGGCTGCCCTTGCAGTACTTCGCGCGCCAGGACACTTTCATGCAGCAGTTGCTGGTGCTCCAGTTACAGACTGGAAGTTGTACGACACGTTTTACACCGAGCGCTATCTCGGGCATCCAGGCCAAGACGCATCTTCGTACGAGATTTCATCGTTGCTTGGTGATGCCCACTTGCTTTCGCGACCACTACTACTGGTGCACGGACTTGCCGATGACAACGTGCTTGCTGCGCATTCGCTTGAGTTATCTACCGCGTTGCTACATGCCGGAAAACCGCATGAATTTTTGCCACTCGTTGGCGTTACTCACATGACACCCCAAGAAGTAGTCGCTGAAAATTTGCTACTGCACCAGCTTGACTTTTTACGCCGCAGTTTGGCGTTGAGCTAACGCAATTCGATCACGACCTGCAAGGTCTTGGCGAATTTCCACATTTGTCAGCCCAGCGTTTACTAGAAGCGACTTCACTTCCTTGCCCTGCTGATATCCAATTTCAATAACAAGCCAACCATTTCGCGCGAGCCAAGTTGAAGCGCCATTAATCACTTCGCGTAAATCTGCAAGACCATTGTCTTGCGCATAAAGGGCCGAATGCGGCTCCCATTCGTGCACATCGTTGGCTACTTCAGCATCATCATGGGCGATGTAGGGCGGGTTGCATAAAGCAATATCAATTGCACCCTTTAATGATGCGTCCAATGCACCCCACCAGTTACCAAGCGCAAGACGAACTCCACCACCCTTTTGACCAACACCGACAAGATTTCCTCGCGCAACTTCGAGAGCATCTGCAGATTGATCGGTGAGCCACACGTTTGTTCTTCCAAGCGGAAGTTCGTAAGCCATGCTCAAACCAATTACGCCACTTCCCGTTCCTAGATCAACAATATTTAGCGGTCGCTCAAGGTCTTTCAATCGATTGTTGGCAAGGGTTAAACCAACCTCAACCAAACGTTCGGTTTCTGGCCGCGGAATAAGCACTCGTTGATCAACAAACACATCTAAATGTCGAAATGCCCAACGCTTCATTACATATTGCAGCGGCTCTCCACTCAGCCTGCGACGAACCATGTCGTGCAGTTGATTGGCCATTGCTGTGGTCACAAATTCTTCAGATGCAAGGCGAAATTCTTCACCATCTAATCCACTTGCATGCTCACATAACCACCTGGCTTCATGTGCATCACCTAATTGCTCGGCAGTTTCGCTGAGCATTTGCGCCCAAGTCACCGCATCAGTTGGCGACATAAATGAATTAGTCGTTGGCCGCGCCAGCCAACTGCTCAATCTGGAATTGCGCAGTAAGCGCATCCACAACTGGGTCGACGTTGCCAGACAAGAAATCCTGCAATTGATACAAAGTGAAACCAATTCGGTGATCGGTAATGCGATTCTCTTTGAAGTTGTAAGTGCGAATTTTTTCGCCTCGACCGCCTTTGCCCACTTGCGCTTTGCGCTCCGCAGACATTTTCTCGGCTTGCTCTTCTTCGCGCTGTTTTAACAATCGTGAACGCAACACGGTCATTGCTCGCAATCGGTTCTGCAACTGCGAACGCTCGTCCTGCATTGCCACAACAATTCCCGTTGGCTTGTGCGTAATGCGCACAGCAGAGTCGGTGGTGTTTACGCCTTGACCACCAGGGCCGCTCGCGCGATACACGTCAATCTGCAGATCTTTTTCGTCAATAGTTACGTCTACTTCTTCGGCTTCAGGCATCACCATGACCGTTGCTGACGACGTATGAATTCGACCCTGTGCTTCGGTAACCGGCACGCGCTGCACTCGGTGTGGGCCGCCCTCAAAGCGCATTCGCGACCACACAGTGTCACCCTTGAACAACATGGTCACCTGGTTAATTCCGCCCATTGGCGACTTGTCAAGCGACAACACTTCAACCGACCAGCCGTTGCGCAACGCCCACGCGCTGTACATGTCGAATAGATCGTGTGCAAACAGGTTTGCCTCTTCGCCACCCTCAGCACCACGAATTTCAACGATGATGTTCTTTCCGTCATTTGGATCTGGTGGGAGCAATAGCACTTTCAGCTTTTCTTCAAGTTCTGCAATGCGTGCTTGCGAAGCTTCAAGTTCGTTTTGTAATTGTTCGCGCTCTGCGCCTTTTGCATCAGCCATGAGTTCTCGTGCGGCTTCAGCATTGCCTTCAACTTCTTTGTACTCGCGAATGCATTGCACTAGTGGCGTCTGCTGTTTGTATCGGCGAGAAGCTTCGCGCAATTTATTCTGATCGTTCAATACCTCGGGCGTGCCGAGGCTTTCTTCAAGCGCCACATAATCGGCTTCAATTTGGGAAAGGCGCTCAAACACGATGCTTAGGCTACGGGCTAATTAACGGCGAACTGGGGAAAGTTCAACGAAACGTGCAGGATTACGCAATGACTGCGCCAATTTATGCAACGAGGGGGTGACATTATTTGCATGCGTCGCAATGAATAGTTCGGCGTCTGGCGCGGTTCGCAAACGCGCATCTGCCCCAAATGCCACAACATCAATGTCAATTGATGCGGTGCACACAACAACTACTGGGCTTCCGTTAGCGAGTGTTCCAAATGCAACACAGGGCATTTCATCTTTTACGTTCATTCGAATGACTGGGGGTTCAACTGGCTGCAATTGCTTTGCACCAACAAGTTCTGGCGACGAAATAATGCGGTGACGAAGTAGTCGCTCTGGTGCAAGACGATTCAATGGGTGCGGCACTGACCCTTCAGTTCGGTGCTCGCGAACAATTCCGGCAACTCGAGCAAGTGATTCAACAGTTGCATCTCGCCCATACACCAACTGAAACGTTTCCCGGTCGTGGGCACCAACGCCAATTTCAAGTCGGCCACCATCGCCCGCGTCTTCGTTGACCACCCGACACACCTCTAGGCCCAACACTTCACCCGTGAGCAAACCATGTTCACGCATGACATCTGCGCCAGAGGTTTCAATCATTAGTGCGAAACGTTCGTGTGAGTCGGGAACAGCTTTTGAAGGCAACGGATTGGCGGCTGTGGCACGAGTTACCTTGCCTGCGTTGACCGCCCAAACCGCGATATCAAAATCGAATAGTTGCGCACGACGCGCAAGTACTTCTGCATCAACTTCAGTAAGAACATTGAGTGCACCAACGTTGTGCTTTGTGGCCCACAGCAGTGCTGGGCTTAATGCGCGAGCATGTTGTTCGGCAACGTAGATCCAACCCTGTGCACCACTTGTTGCTGCGTGACCAAACGCAAAGTCAACCGATTCAAATGAAGCGGTATCGGCGCCGCACTGCGACGCCGCCATGCGCAGGCGTGCGTCAGACACTTAAGCGGTTGGCTGCTTGGCGATTTCGTTCAAGAATTCGTCGTTGTTCTTGAACGTCTTCAAACGGTCAATCAACAACTCAAGTCCAGGTGCTGCGTTTCCATCTGCAGCAAGTCCGCTAAGCACTCGGCGCAACTTCCACACCATCTGCAACTGCTTACGCTCGAAGAGCAACTCTTCGTGACGTGTGCTTGATGCATCAACATCAATTGCTGGATAAATACGACGCTCTGCAACTTTGCGGTCGAGACGAAGTTCCATGTTGCCGGTTCCCTTGAATTCTTCAAAGATCGCATCGTCCATGCGGCTGTTTGTTTCAACAAGCGCAGTGGCCAAAATGGTCAAGCTTCCACCCTCTTCAACGTTGCGTGCAGCGCCGAAGAACTTCTTTGGCGGATAGAGAGCACCAGCATCGATACCACCCGACATGATTCGGCCGGTAGCCGGAGCTGCCAAGTTGTACGCACGTGACAAGCGAGTAATACCGTCCAAAATAATGACGACGTCTTCGCCCATTTCCACCATGCGCTTCGCTTTTTCAATAGTGAGTTCTGCGATGTGCGTGTGCTCTTCTGATGGGCGGTCAAAGGTAGAAGCAATCACTTCACCCTTCACCGTGCGACGCATGTCGGTTACTTCTTCTGGTCGCTCATCAATCAGCAACACGATCAGTTTCACTTCTGGGTGATTCTTTTCAATGCTGGTTGCAATGGTCTTCATGACCGTGGTCTTGCCGGCCTTTGGTGGCGACACGATGATTCCGCGTTGTCCCTTACCAATTGGTGCAATCAGGTCGATGATTCGCGCAGTCATATTGCTTGGGTCTGCAGGATTTTCAAGACCAAGTTTTGAATCTGGAAACAATGGTGTGAGGTCTTCAAATCGAGGGCGATTCTTTGCCTTCTCTGCAGAAATGCCATTGATGGTTTCAACATCAAGCATTGCCGGATTCTTTTCATTGCGACCAGCAGGCTTCGACATTCCAGAAATGTGGTCGCCCTTACGTAGGCCATATTGGCGAGTGAGACGCACCGAGATGTATGAATCTTCACGACTTGGCAAATAGCCATTAACGCGCAAGAAGCCGTAGCCCTCGTCACGCAAGTCAACATAACCAGTCACCTTCACCGGATCAGTGCTAATTGGTTCGTTGCTCTCTGGTTCAAACGATTCATAACGATCGCTGCCCTGTGGACCTTCATCGCGTGGGCCTTTGCCACGACGACGACGGTTGCGATTGCGATTGCGGTTGTTGTCAAAGCCACCACCGTCATTGCGATTGTTGTCGCGGTCGCCTCGATCGTTGTTATTTCGATTGTTGTTATGACGGTTGTTGTTGCGATCGCCACGATCATTGTTGAATCGATTGTTGTTGCGGTCACCACGATCTTGATCGCTTGCACGGCGAGCATCCGGCGCAACTGGTGTGCCTTCATGCTCTGCAAGTTCAATTTCCCAATCTGCAAGCGGTTCTCCATCAGCTCCCAAAACTGGTGCCGAAGGTGCTGCTGCCGTTGGCTTTTCAGCCTTTGGCGCATCTTCTTTCTTCGCAGGCTTTGGCGCAGGCGCCGCTGGCTTCGTCTGCTCAAGAATCATTTCAATGAGTTCTGCTTTTTTGGCACGTGATGCCGACTTCACACCGAGTGCTCCTGCAATTGCAACAAGCTGTTCACGGTCTTTTGCTTCAAGTGCTGATTGTTCAAGGGCTCCACTGGCCACAAGGTCCTACTTTCAGGTTTAACGGGCGTTCACTGCAAAAGTGAGTTGCCCTTACAACCGCAACTGCGTGAGGCGAAACGAAAACTTAAGGAAATCGCTCAACGCTGAGTGCGGGGGCTTTGCTCGGGATCCCGAGCCGACTTCCACCATAGCCCTTTGTTTGGCAGGTGGCAACTTGGAGAGTTATTGCGGTTAGTGACACGAGGCAACGAATGCCTCAATTGCCTGCAGATCGTTTGGCAAATTCACAATGCGCTCATTGCGATCGAACAAGTCGGCAACGTGGTCTGGCAGTGCTGGGTGCACTCCTGTGGCCTTCTTCACTGCATCAGGGAACTTGGCTGGGTGCGCTGTTGCAAGCGTGATTGTGGGAACTCCAGGTTCTGCACATGCCTCAGCTGATGCAATTCCCACCGCAGTGTGCGGATCAACCAGCATTCCACTCTCAGCATGTACACGTTTCATCACTGCAAGAGTTTCTTCATCACTTGCACGATGGGCACCGAAGTTTGGCGTGATCCAACGCGCAAATTGATCTGGTTCAACCGACATATTCCCTGTTTGTCGGAACTTGTTCAGTTGTTCTGTGGTTGCACCACCATCACGATCGTTCATTTCAAATAGCAGACGCTCGAAGTTGGACGAAATCTGAATATCCATGCTTGGGCTCAGAGTTGGCACAACTGGCAACATATCCATGCTGTGTGTTTCAAAGAAACGAGTCAAAATATCGTTGCTGTTTGAACCAACAATCAGCTTTTCAACGTCGGCCCCCATTTGCTTTGCAATCCAACCAGCAAGAACGTTTCCAAAGTTTCCAGTTGGAACGCTGAATGATGACGACCTTCCGAGTGATTCAAGTGCAGTGAAGTAGTAAACGGTTTGCGCCATAACGCGCGCCCAGTTAATGGAATTCACTGCAGACAAGTTGTTTGCTTCGCGGAAAGGCGCGTCGTTAAACATTGCCTTCACCAAATCTTGGCAGTCGTCAAATGTTCCGTCCACTGCAACGGTGTGCACATTTGGTGAAGTAATTGTGGTCATTTGTCGACGTTGCACATCGCTCACGCGGCCATGCGGATACAAAATCACAATGTCGACGTTTTTGCAGCCCTTCACACCATCAATTGCCGCGCTCCCTGTGTCACCACTTGTTGCGCCAACAATCATCACTCGCTGGTTGCGTTGCGTTAACACGTAGTCAAACAACTGACCAATTAACTGCAGGGCAACATCTTTGAACGCAAGAGTTGGGCCATGAAACAGTTCAAGCAGATAATGCTCTGGAGCAATTTGCACCAGAGGCACCACCGCCGGGTCGCGAAATGTTGAGTAAGCGGTTTTGCATAGCTGCGTAAACACATCTTGAGGAATTTCACCTTCAACATATGGCGCCATCAACGTTGCTGCCTTTTCGGCATAGGTGGCACCAGTTATTGCAGGCGCAACTGGCCAAGCTTGCGGAACATACAGACCACCATCTGTTGCCAACCCAGCGAGAAGCGCATCGCAAAACCCAAGTTCTGGTGCGCGACCGCGCGTGGAGACATAACGCATAGGTGACTACAGGATAGTTAGTCGGCTATCACGCGAAGAAGTGCGCCAACATGCATCACAACATCAAGATTCTTCAATTCGGAAAGGCACGCCTGCACTGCAGCCTCGTTCGCAATGTGCGTAAGAAATACCAAGCGGGCTCCGTTGCCGATTCCGTCTTGCTCGGCAGCCCGAATACTCACGTTATTTCGCGCAAAAACGCCAGTAACCGCGTGTAATACACCTGGTTTATCGGTCACTTCTAGCGGAATTAAATACTGACAAGACGTGTCGGCCATGCGCTTCAATTTCGGAGCACTCAGCACACCAAGAGTTGCATGCGCACCTTTATGCAAGTTGATCGAGGCATCAATTACGTCGCCAAGCACAGAACTTGCGGTTGGGTCGCCACCCGCGCCACGGCCATAAAACATGAGTGAGCCTGATGCTTCTCCATCAACCACAACTGCATTGAAGCTGTCGCGCACTGACGCAAGTGGATGATGCATTGGCACCATCGCTGGGTGAACACGCACCGAAATTTCATTTGAAACTTTGTCGTGCTCGGCAATCGCCAAAAGTTTCACGGCATAACCAAGACGTTTAGCAATCGCGATATCGGCTGCAGAAATTTTGCTGATTCCTTCGCTGTACACGTCGTTTGCAACAACGTTGCAACCAAAAGCGATACTCGCAATGATCGACACCTTTGCCGCTGCATCAAGACCTTCTACGTCTGCTGTTGGATCTGCTTCGGCGTAACCAAGTGCTTGTGCTGCAGCCAATGCTTCGGCATAGCTCTGGCCTTCTTCACTCATTTTGGTGAGGATGTAGTTGGTGGTGCCATTCACAATTCCAAGCACACGTTTAATTGGTTCGCCACGCAAACTTTCGCGTAACGGACGAATGAGTGGAATTCCACCACATACCGCAGCTTCAAATAGCAAATCGATGCCGGCATTATCTGCTGCCGCAAACAATTCGGCTCCATGCTGCGCAAGCAGTGCCTTGTTGGCTGTAACTACGGGCTTGCCGTTGTTTAATGCCGACAAAATCAGTTTGCGCGGTAGTTCAACCCCACCCATCAATTCAACGACCAGGTCAACAGTTGGGTCGTTCACCACAAACTCGGCATCAGTGGTCATCACTTCTGCTGCAATTGAATTTGAGTGTGCAGCGATATTGCGAACTGCAACGCGTGCAACTTCAAGTCGAACACCGCTTCGTGCAGCAATCGTGTCGGATTGTTGTTTTACGAGGCGCACAAAAGCCGCACCAACGGTTCCGTGTCCGATCACTCCAAGGCGTACACGGTGTTCCGTCATGCCTTCACGCTATTGGCTATTCGTTGATATCCAATCGAACTAGGTCCTCATAGGTTTCGCGGCGCACAACAAGTCGAGCTTTACCATTGCGCACAAATACCACTGGTGGACGCGTGACTTTGTTGTAGTTAGAGCCCATCGAATGCCCATATGCGCCAGTCACTGGAGTAGCCACCAAATCGCCAACCTTCAGACCAGCAGGAACCATTGCTTCATTAATCAACACGTCACCGCTTTCGCAATGCTTACCCACCAATCGAATTGGTTCTGTGCGGTCTGCGTTGGCATTTGCTGGCATAAACAATTCATACCCACTGCCGTACATCACGGGGCGAGGGTTGTCGCTCATGCCACCATCAACAGCAACATAGGTGCGTACTCCAGGAATTGGCTTCACGGTTCCTACCTCGTACACCGTGACAGCAGCGGCAGCAACAATGGACCGCCCAGGTTCTACGAATACTTGTGTTGGCTTGCGCAACTGTTCTGCAGCTGACAGTAAATGTGTTGACCATTCGGTAATTGATGAAGAGTGTTCGCTTTCCACATATGCCACACCTAAACCACCGCCAAAGGTGAGTTGCTCTACTTCAAGTTCATTTGCCAAATCAACCATGATCTTGGCCGCATGCGCAAAGTTTTCAACTGCAAAAACATTTGAACCAATGTGGCAATGCACACCAACAAAATTGACTGACTGAGAATTACGAGTTCGCTCTGCCGCTTTATGTGCATCACCATTGCCAAGGTTGAAACCAAACTTTGAATCATTCTGACCCGTCGAGATGTATTCGTGCGTATGCACCGACACCCCAGGCGTGATTCGCAATTGAACACGCGGCACCGGAAGACCTTCTGCATGCAACGCATCAAGACGATCTAGTTCATCAAAGCTGTCAACGACAATGTGATGAACATCGGCTTGAATTGCCATTCGCAATTCGTCCAAACTCTTGTTGTTGCCATGCATTACGCAGCTACTTCCCGGCACGCCTGCATTTAAGGCAATAAACAGTTCCCCGCCAGTTGCAACATCGAGCATTAAGCCTTCGTCATATGCCAACTTGGCCATCGCAGTGCAAAAGAATGCCTTCGTTGCATAAATGACTCGATTCGGCCCAAACGCCTTCACTGCTTCGTGGCAGCGTGCACGCAAATGGTCTTCGTCGTATACAAAAACTGGAGTGCCAAACTCATGTGCAACATCAACTAGCGAACAACCGCCAATGCTCATGACACCGCGTGCATCAATTACGGCGTTATCCGGCAACAAGTGCTTGGAGATCACGCTCACATTTGCTCCGGTGATTCAATACCAAGCAGTGCAAGGCCACGCTCCATCACGCGAGCGGTGAAATCACACAGCGCTAAGCGACTCATCTTTTGTTCCTCTGATTCCGCGCGAAGCACAGGGCAATGCTCGTAGAAGGCGCTGAATTCACTGGCCAATTCATACAGGTAGGTGCACAAACGATGTGGACTGTACTTTTCAAGCGTGTCCCAGACCGCGGTATCAAACTGCAGCAAACGCAGTGCCAATGCCCTCTCGGCACTATGACCAAGTGTTGGTGTTATTCCTCGTACTGAAGCGCGATCTACTCCGGCCCGACGGAAAATGCTGCAAATTCGTGCGTGTGCATATTGCAAATATGGCGAAGTGTTGCCCTCAAATGACAACATTCGCTCCCAGTCAAACACGTAGTCCTTAATTCGGTCCGTTGAAAGATCGGCGTATTTCACCGCGCCAATGCCAATCTGTCGCGCAACT
>JACCEC011284756.1_pt1 | contig 15758 bp, 13 predicted proteins | sample 7450121 | NCBI WGS metagenome assembly JACCEC01 (sample SAMN15323455, study PRJNA562643) | freshwater metagenome | isolation source: river surface water | place: USA:Blue River Watershed | collected 2017-08-18 | reverse complement strand
TCCGCATGGCGCGCCACAAGACTATGACCAGAGATTTTTTACGTCCGGCTATGCCCTGCTCCTCGCTGCTTGGGAGAGGTGCCGAAGCTGCTCTTATACCATCGCGAAAACGCGCCAATGGACGTATAGCCGAGCAAATCGGCAATATCCGTTACCCGCATGCGCGGGTTAGAGAGATATTGTTGGGCAAGATGGCGGCGGGCTTGGTTCAGCAGGGCCGTAAAGCTTGTTTCCTCTGCGTCCAGCGTGCGTTGCAACGTACGCACCGTCATCCCCAATGTTGCGGCGCAGATTTGCACGGTGGCTTTGCCGGCGGGCAAAAAAATCCTGATCAGATGTTCAACATGTTCGGAACAAGAGGCGCCGTGGTCGCCAGCCGCGGGCTTTAGCAATTGCCGCGCATGGCGGGCGAGTTGTTCATCAGCTTGCGGATTGGGTAAATCCAAATCCGCGCTGCGGATCAGGAGCCCATTGAACTCAGCATTGAAAATGGGCGGGCAGCGGAACAGGTCTTGATAGATGCTCAGTTCCTCACGCGGCGGTGCATTATGCGTGAAGCAAACATTTTGAGCGGTCCAGCCCGGCGTGAGCACGGACATGCACAGGCGTGATAAAACGCCCAAGGCAAGTTCCAGCGACTGACGCGTTGGTTCTGGCCGTGACAATTGAAAATCCTCACGCAAAATCGCGGTCTCGCCCTCCTCCTCATAATGCATCATCAACGTGGAATTGATGCTGACGCGGAACTCGCGCAGTGCATCAAGTGCGCTGCGCAAGGTTGGTTGATGCGCAATCAGCAAGCTTGTCGCGCCAAGATTGGCAAGAGACCGGCCAAGCGCCATGCGCAGACCCAATGTCGTGCAGCCAGTAACATCTGCACTGCGTTCGAGAAGCCGGACGGCAGAAATGGCAGGGATCATCTGTTCCGGGTTAATAAAGAGATCAATCCCCAAACCTTGCTCACGCAGCAGCGGGCGAGTGTCGACGCCAAAATGCGCCATCGTTTCAAAATAACCTGTAAGCGCCGCGACGCGGACGAGCTCTGGCAAAATCCGTTCCTCTCACCGGTAACGGTCGCGTCTTTGGTGGCGCGAATTGTTAAATTAATGGCACGAAATGTGAAAAATGCAAGTGAGCCTTCCCGTAAAAGCTAAAGCGAGAGAGTTAGGAGAGAGGATGATGGCAAAGACGGTGCGCTTTCACCAAGCGGGTGGCCCCGAGGTCTTGCAATTGGAAGACGTGGATGTCGGCTTGCCCGGTCCGGGCGAAGTCCGCATCCGCCATGCCGCGGTGGGCTGTAACTTTGCCGATACCTATTTTCGCTCTGGCTATTACCCCGTTCAGCCGCCTTGCGGCTTGGGCGTCGAGGCGGCCGGCACAATTGAGGCCATTGGCGAAGGCGTCTCCGGTTTCTCAGTGGGCGATCGGGTGAGCTACAATGGCAGTCCGCTGGGTGCCTATAGCACTGAGCGGGTGATGCCCGCAGCGCCATTGTTCAAATTGCCTGATAATGTCAGCTTTGAAGACGCTGCGGCCTCCACCATGCGTGGTCTGTCGGCCACTTATTGGCTGATGAAAACTGATCCGCGCTTGAAGGCGGGGGATAGCATTTTGCTGCATGCCGCCGCCGGGGGCGTTGGGCTGCTTGCAATCCAGATTGCAAAGATGCTGGGGCTGCGCGTCATTGGCACAGTGTCCAGCGAGGAAAAGGCCGCGCTCGCCACATCTTATGGGTGTGACGACATCATCTTTTATCGTCGTGAGGATGTTGCCGCGCGCGTGAAGGAATTGACCGGCGGCATGGGCGTGCAGACGGTGTTCGATAGCGTTGGCAAAGACACTTATGAAGGCTCGCTGAAGTCGCTGCGGCGGCGCGGGATGCTGGTAGGTTGCGGCACCGCTTCGGGCCCATTCCCGCCGATTGATGCTTTCCAAACGATGCTGCAGGGCTCGGTCTATTTCACGCGGCCCGCCTTTGCCGATTATTATGCTGATCCGGTTGAGCGGGCCGAACTTGCTGAGTTCTGGTTTTCCAACCTCGCGGCCGGCAAGATCAAGGTCGAAATTGGCCAGCGTTATGATCTGGCAGACGCTGTGCAGGCGCACCAGGATATGGAAGCCGGCCGCACCATTGGCTCTTCCATCTTTGTGATCTGAAGGGGCGGGCGATGCGGATCGAGAAGCTCACCACTCATATTGGCGCCGAACTTTTGGGCGTGAATATTGCTGAAGCGGCGAAGAATGATGATCTCTTTGCCGAAATTCGGGCAGCCTTGCTGGACCATAAAGTCCTCTTCCTGCGCGATCAGGACATTAGCCGCGCGGACCATGTCGCTTTTGCCGAGCGTTTTGGCGCGCGGGAGGATCATCCTGTCGCTGGCAGCGATCCTGAAAATCCGGGCCTTGTGCGCATCTATAAAGATGAGAATTCCCCGCCTGATTATTATGAGAATTCCTGGCATGCTGACGCCACATGGCGCGAGGCACCCCAAATGGGGGCGGTGCTGCGCTGCATTGCCTGCCCACCCGTCGGTGGCGACACGATGTGGGCCAATATGGAAAAGGCCTATGATGATCTGCCCGACCATATCAAAGCCCAGATTGCGGGCTTAAAGGCGCGGCATTCAATTGAAGCGAGCTTTGGTGCGCGCATGAGCGATGAGGCGCGGGCTGCGTTGAAGGCGCGCTTCCCCGATGCCGAACATCCCGTTGTCCGCACCCATCCAGAAACCGGGCGCAAGGTGCTGTTCGTTTGCGGATTTACAACGCACTTCACCAATTTTCATACGGCGGACAATGTCCGTTACGGGCAGGATTATGCGCCCGGGGCGGGGCAGTTATTGGCCTATCTTATCAGCCGTGCCGCCATTCCGGAATATCAGGTGCGCTGGCGCTGGCAGCCCAATTCCATAGCAATCTGGGACAATCGCTGCACCCAGCATTACGCGGTGATGGATTACGCGCCGACCGTCCGGAAGATGGAGCGCGCCGGTATTATTGGCGACAAACCTTTTTAAGACAGGAGAGAGACCATGCAGTTTTTCGACGAAAGCCTCTTGCCCGAATATCAAGATCCTCTGGTCATTCAGGTGGCGCCCTACGCCCCCAGCTTCATGCCGCAGGACAGCGATGACATTCCGGTGAGCTTTGCAGAGCAGGTCCAAAAAGCTGTCGACTGCTATAATGCGGGCGCGACGGTGCTGCATCTGCACGTGCGTGAGCCGGATGGCACGGGCTCGAAAGACCTCGATCGGTTCAACGAAATGCTCGATCGTTTGCGCACCGCCGTGCCCGATATGGTGCTGCAAGTGGGCGGGTCGATTAGCTTTGCACCCAAGAGCGAGAGCGCGGCGGCAGAGTGGCTCGATGACGATACGCGCCACATGCTCGCTGATTTGAAGCCAGTGCCGGATCAAGTGACGTTGGCTGTAAACACCAACCAAATGAACGTGATGGAGCTTATCACGGAGGAAGACGTCAAAGGCACCACAATGTGGGATGTCTACCGCGAAGCTTATACTGAAATGTATTATGATGCCGGGCCAAAGTTCATGAAGGAACATATGAGGCGGCTGACGGCAGCTGGCATTCAAACGCATTTCCAAGTGGGCTGCGCCCGCGATTTGGAAACCGTTGAGCGGCTGGTGCGCAATGGCCATTATATGGGCCCGCTCGTGTGCAATTGGGTGGCCATTGGTGGGGGGCATGATGGCCCCAATCCGCGCAATCTGATGGAATTCGTCAACCGGCTTCCGCAAAATGCCGTTTGCACCGTCGAAGGGTTGATGCGATCCATGTATCCGCTGACGGTGATGGGCATTGCGATGGGACTGCACGTTCGCGTGGGCCAAGAGGATAATCTGTGGGGCCGTCGCGGCGAGCGTGCGACCTCCGTGCAGCAGATCGAAAAGATGGTGCGGATTTCCGAAGAACTTTACCGCCCGATTGCCAGCGGCAAGGAAGCCAAGGAAATTTATCAAATCGGTACCTTCTATTCGAGCGTTGAGGAAACGCTGGAGAAAAATGGGTGGCTACCGAATTTGCAGCCCAAGGCGCGCCCGGCCGCGATCCGCGCGGCTGCATGAGAACAACTGTCCTTTTCGTTCCCGGACTTCGGGATCATGTGGAGGACCATTGGCAGACACACGCTGCCCGCGTCTTTGCGAACTCAGTCACGGTTGAACCCCTGACTGAGAAACGCTTGTCGCGGGCAGCGCGGGTCGCGGCCCTAGATGCTGCTCTTCAGGCGATTAAGGGCGATGTGGTGATCGCCGCGCATAGTGCCGGGTGTTTGATGGTGGCGCATTGGGCAGCCGCACCAACCCGTCCGATCAAAGCGGCGCTCCTTGCAACGCCGGCGGATGTCGAACATCCCTTGCCGCCCGGCTACCCCTCTTTTGAGGATCTTTCTGCCAATGGCTGGCTGCCAATCCCGCGCCACAAGCTGCCCTTTGCAACTCTGGTCGTTGCCAGTCGAAACGATCCGCTATGCAGTTTTGTCCGGGCGGAGGAACTGGCCCAGCATTGGGGTGCAGCGCAAGTCGATGCTGGCCATGTGGGGCATTTGAATCCGCCTGCCGGCTTCGGGCCTTGGCCAAAGGGTCATGATTTGATTGCAGACTTGCTGAAAATAAATGGGAAACGGGGAGGTTGATTTGGCGGAATTGACCCCGCATACCGCACGGGCGGCGGCCGGCCCAGAGCGTGTGACGCTTTATGCGTGGCTGGTCTTTGGGCTTAGCTTTGGTCTGTTGATTTCAGACTATATGGCGCGCCAAGTCCTTAATGCTGTTTTTCCCATGCTCAAGGCCGAATGGAGCTTGAGCGATGCACAGCTTGGCCTCTTGTCTGGGATTGTTGCCATCATGGTGGGGCTCCTTACCTTCCCGCTTTCCTTGGCAGCGGATCGATGGGGGCGCGTCCGGAGCCTGACAGTCATGGCAATTTTGTGGAGCGCCGCAACTTTGCTCTGCGCAATCGCGCAAAGTTACACGGCCATGCTAATTGGCCGGGCGCTCGTAGGCATTGGGGAAGCTGCCTATGGCAGTGTGGGGATTGCGGTTGTTATCTCCGTCTTTCCTGCGCGGTTGCGGGCAACATTGTCGGCAGCTTTCATGGCTGGCGGTTCTTTCGGTCAAATCTTTGGCGTCGCGCTGGGGGGCGCCATTGCCGCAAGCCATGGCTGGCGCACAGCGTTTGCCGTCATTGGCGTTGCAGGCTTGGTGCTGGGCTTGATTTATCCAATCATTGTTAAAGAGCGCCGCATCAAAAAGCTTATCGGTGATGTGCCGCACGCGGGTGCGCCTGCGGCCCGATTGCCGCTGCGCGACCTAGTGGGCAACAGGTCTATCCGGCTCGTTTATGTTGCCAGTGGGCTTCAGCTCTTTGCCGCTGGCGCATTGCCAGCTTGGCTGCCTAGCTATTTCAATCGCTATTACCACTTGCCGGTTGATCGTGCTGGCGCACTTGCCGCAGCGCTGCTTTTGATCTGCGGGGTAGGGATGATTATATGCGGCATGCTCGCTGATCGCGTGGCGCGGAATAGGCCTGAAGCAAAGATCACGCTTGCCATTGGCTATTGCGTCGCCACAGCGCTTTCTCTCTCATTGGCGATGTTGCTGCCGCCTGGACCGGCGCAATTGCTATTGTTGGGCTTCACCATGTTTTTTGTTGCCGGAACAGTCGGCCCCGTGGGGGCGATGGTTGCTAATCTCACGCCCTTGGCAATTCACGGATCAGCTTTTGCGACGCTGACATTGGCAAATAATCTGCTTGGATTGGCTCCGGGTCCAATCCTCACAGGTCGCATTGCAGATGCTTTGGGGTTGGCGGAGGCGATCAGAATATTGGCGGTGCCATGTGTTGCATCCGCTTTAATCCATGCAGCCCTGCGGCGAAGTTATTTGCGCGACGTGATGCTCTGAGCTGTCTGTGAGCGCAAACGTGCTCAGACACCCCAGCGACGCGACCAGATGCGGATGGCATAGCCGTTCTCATCTTCATTCCGCATGGCCTGTGCGCCTGCCTGCCGTCTGGCAGGCGCGGCTCACAATCCTTTGCTGGCAAGTTCAGGTCGATCGTCCTTAAAAAATGCCCGCCGCCACAAAGGTGGCGACGGGACATTTATCTGACGCTCTATTTGTTTTGCTTATTTCGGCAAAGAGACAGCATTGGTCACGTGGATAATGCCGTTAGAGCCTTTCACATCGGCTGCAACGACGGTCGCTTTCCCGCCATTTTCATCCGTCAGCACAACAGCGCCATTGGCGAGGCTTGCGGTCAGGACGCTGCCCTCAACTGTCTTCAAGCTGGTGGACCCACCGCCAGCCTGAATGGCTTTAATCAAGTCTGCCGCGGCCACCTTGCCGGGAACGACATGGTAAGTGAGCACGGCTTGCAACTTGGTGATGTTCGCTGGTTCCAGCAGGGAGGCGACAATGCCCTTAGGAAGGGCTGCAAAGGCCGTGTCGGTCGGAGCAAAAACAGTGAACGGCCCCGGGCTAGCCAGCGTGTCGACCAGATTGGCGGCCTTTACGGCAGCGACAAGTGTCTTGTGATCCGGAGATGCAACTGCTGCTTCCACAAGGTTGGGAGCTTTGCCGTGGTCATGTGCAAATGCTGTGGTGGCGGTTGTGGCTAACAAAACGGCACCAAATGCTTGGAGAAAACGCATGTCAGGGAACCTTCCTAAAACGCCTCAAGGGCGACATATCCTGAACGCCAAACCATTTTGACGTTGAGATGAAAATGGGAACTGAAAGCGACATCACAACATGACCCAAAGGTCAGGCCGAGATGGCCGAGCAACCCCCTTGGCCCAGCTGGGTGGCGGCTTTTGACGTGCTCCATGTGTCAAATTCAAAAAACTTGATCGTTCGCTGCTGACCAGCTAGTTCGGCAGTAATGAGAACCATTAGCAATAGCCAATATCTGCTTGGCCTGGCATTGGCTATCCCAGCACTTGGGTTGGGCTTTGGCTATTGGCAGGGTCAGATCGACAGCATGGACATGATCTCCCTGACGGGTGAATGGTCAGCGCGTTTGATGATCCTCGCGATGCTGTTATCGCCTTTGGTGGCTGCAATAGGCCGCCGTCCGTGGCTGAACTTCATGCTCTTACACCGTCGATGGATTGGGGTGGCGGCCTTTGTCTATGCGGTTCTGCACCTGTGTTTTTATCTCATCGATATGGGCAATTTGGAGGACATTCTTGCAGAGTGGCTAGCCCCCGGCATCTGGACGGGCTGGGCGGCCATGGTCCTGATGCTCCCACTGGCGCTGACCAGCAATGATTTGGCGATGCGCTGGCTAAAGGCTGGCTGGAAACGCGTCCAGCGTCTTGTCTATCCAGCGGCTGTGCTGGTGCTTTTGCATTGGGTTTGGGTCCATAACAGTGTCACCGCGGCCTTTCTGCATTTCCTGCCCTTTGCTATCCTGACACTTATGCGATTGATTAAGCTACTGATTTACCGAACTAAAATGAGAGGAGTTTGAAAATGCGTCGATTTTTACCGGCTCTGTTTACTGTCACAGCCATGGCGATCATGCCAACCGCCCCGGCCCAAGCTACGGGCGCTATAACCTGCAAGCCAACCCCCCAAGCGAGTTGGAAAAGCCAAGAAGTCTTGAAAGCACAGCTCACCAAGCAAGGGTGGACAGTTCGCAAATCAAAGGTGGATGGCGGCTGCTATGAAGTTTATGGCACCACGCCGGAAGGTGACCGTGTCGAAGCCTATTTTCACCCCGTCACGCTGGAAAAATTATACGTCGCCCGTCGCGGCGAGGTGCTGTTCCGCAAAAAGGGCTATTAACACGGGGCCTCTTCCAAAGCCCGCCAACGCAGTTTCCAAAAAAGAAAGGCTCGCAGCGCCGGAGCACTGCGAGCCTTCACTTTAAATTGGCGTTTTGATCTTAGAACTTAACGCCGAAGGTCAAACCATAGGTTGCCGGATCAGCATAATATCCACCGGCATAGCCCAGGGCCCCAAAGTCAATCCCACGGACCAGCGGATGCTGGTTGGTGATGTTCTTACCCCAGAAGCGGACTTCCGCTTCGGTGCCGCCCATGGCAATCCGCTCCAGCGCAATTTGCACATCGACGGTCTTGCGATTGTCGCCCTTAATGGCTTCGTTAAAGGGCGATGAGATGCCGTTGTTGAAGCTGTACTTGCCGTCTTCATAGGTGAAGCCGACACGGCCTGTCAGGCGCGCGTTATTCCAATTCAACGGGGCCTGCGCATTCAAGGCAATATTTGCCGTGAAGGGCGAGGTATAGCCCGGCGTCACAATCGAAGCGATGTTCACTGGTGCCGTTCCCGTGACAGGCTGGCCTGCCAGGAATTCCTTATACTTGGTGTCGACATAGCCCAGATTGCCATCAATCGAGAAGGTATCAGACAAAATGGCCTGCGCTTCGAGTTCGATGCCCGTGTAGTTGACCTTACCGGCATTTGCGACGCGGGTTGTGAAGGTGCCTGTGCCCGAATTGGCCTGCGGGATCGACACGGCCAGATTGTTATACACATTGTGATAACCGGCAAGGTTGAAGCGCAGCTTGCGGTCAAACAGTTCCGACTTCAGGCCGATTTCATAGGACGTGACATTTTCACCCGAGAAGGACGAGAGCGTTGTCGTGCCTGCAATAACGGGGTCGCCTGAGTTAAAGCCGCCCGAACGGAAGCCTGTTGCTGCACGGGCATAGAGGTTGACGTTGTCGGCCAGATCATACCCCAACATCAAATTCCATGTGAACCGGCTGAAGCTGGCTTCGCCTGTTTCAGCTGCCGCCAAGGGGGCGGGGCCATTTTGTGTGCGGACCATGGACTTATTGTCCCATGTATAGCGCCCGCCCGCTGTCAGGCGGAGCTTTCCGTCACGGCCACCCGGATAATAAGTGGCTTGCGTATAGATGGCGCTGGAATCGGCATCTGCTGTGTAGGCGAGAACAGATTTGGTCTGCACCAAGCGGTAGCGCGCTGGGTTGCCAGCTGCCAAGCCGGGGCCAAGCGGACCAAAGCGTGACAGGAAGATTGAATTGGTGTCGAGAATGAAGCCGCTATTCTGCTGGCTATATTCTGAACCCGTTTCCTTGAACCAGAAGCCCCCAACAACCCAGTCGAGATGATCATTTTGGGCGGAGAATTCTAACTCAGCACTTGTCTGCTTTTGGCGACGATCATTTTGCGTGTCGTACAGATTCTGCTGCACAGTGGGGACGGGCTGCGACGCGAGGAAGGCGGCCGTCGCCGCGGGCTGAATTAAGCCCAGCAGTGATTGCGGCAAGCCGTTGAGCAGCGTGGTGTTGGTGAACAACGGACCCTTGAAAGCGCCAATGCCATCCAGATCAGAAATCGGCGTGTTGCGCCATTCACGATGGCCGCCGGTGAATTTGACAGTCACGCCATCAAATTCATTCTGGATTTGGAGGTTGTGACCCCAATTCTTGTCAGTGGAATAGGAGCTTACGTCGTTGCAAACTTGGTTGCGCCAGCTGCGCTGGGGCTTGGCCAAGGCAACGCAGTTTGGATCCAAGAAGGTGGCTGCTGCCAGATAAGGTGCAACAGGTGCCGGCTGCGTGACGACAACATCCTTACCCGCAACGTTGATGTTCGGGCGGACGGCTCCGTCTGACGTGTTCGTCAGCTGGAAGTTCAGCGGAGAGCCTTGGATCTTTGAGGTGTCAAAGATGTACTGAACAAAGCCGTTGTCGCCAAACTCATAGCGTGCGGCGCCGCGGAAGCTGTTGGACTTGCGCGAACCAGGATCAAGTGACTTATCCGGCTGCAAAATATTGTCGACAACACCATTCCGCTCGCTGTGCGAATAGGAGAAGCTTGTTGCCAAATTGCCAATGGCGCCTGGATCGACGCTGATCTTGGTGTTCCATGCGTTATAATTGCCATAGCCTGCTTGGGCTTTGACGCGCATTTCCTTTGAGGGAGCGCGAGAAATAAAGGCAATGGCGCCGCCCGTTGTGTTGCGGCCAAACAAAGTGCCCTGCGGACCACGCAGAACTTCAATCCGTTCAATATCGCTCACATCAAGGCCACTTGCGGCCGAGCGCGCGATGTAGATGCCATCGACATAAAGCGCATTGGCTGTGTCGAGACCGAAGGATTCAGCGGCCGGCGTTGTGATGCCGCGAATGGAGATAACAGCAGCGGCCATGCTTGTGGTCCCCTGCGTTACCGTCACATTTGGTGCAAGGCCGCTCAAGTCACGCGAATCTTTGATGTTCAACTGGTCGATCTTGGCTGCACTGATGGCGCTGATCGCGATCGGCACAACTTGCAAATTCTGCTCCCGCTTTTGGGCGGTCACAACAATTTCATCGAGTTGCGCGCCATCATTTGCCGCTGCGCCCTGCGCGAAAGCGGGCGCGGCCATTGCGGCCAAGCTAGTGCCTAAAAGCAGCGCAATGCTGCGTTGAGCCGATTTGCGTGATGTCATCTCATCCTCCCCATTGATATTAATTTACCAATCGTACAAATTTGCGTAATCAAAGTCAAAAATAAATACGCATTTGGATGAAGAGAGGGTCAATCACTTGCCGCAGTTTGCTTCGCTCATGGCTCCACGTTTCGCGTTGCAAAAAGTGCTTAATCTGATTTTGATTATGTAAAGAGAAATAGAGCAATATTTTTAACATTGTTCTAAAATCATTCAAAACATAGATTTTGAAAAATATTAAATTATCATTGTTTGAATAATAATTTATAAATAAATGATATAATTGAAAAATATACAAAATAAGAGCAATTTAATCGGAATGATGTGAGGGGGTGTTTTGATGTATAGGCAATTCTGGCTGTCTGTCCTTTTTGGACTAGTTGCCTTGTCCAGCGCAGGCCGCGCTGAACTGCCTCCCCGTCAGACGCACTCTCTTCAGAATGGCTGGCTATTCCAGTTGGGTCGCCCTGACGATCTGCCAATTGCAAAGGACTATAATGACGCAGGCTGGCAGCAGGTTGCCGTGCCCCATAGCTGGAACCGCTTGGGGGAATACAGCACTGTTCGCAGTCAACAGACAAATGCCTACCAAGGCATAGGCTGGTATCGGCTCCGAGTGCCCACGCCCGCGTCAAAAGCAGGTGATCGTCATATCTTGCAATTTGATGGGGTTGGGACGGTCGCTGATATTTGGTTCAATGGCCATCATCTGGGCCAGCATCGCGGCGGCTATTCCGCCTTTCGATTTGATGTCACGAAATTCGTCAGCGCACATGCCGATAATTTACTGGTTGTCCGCGCGGACAATAACAAGCCCATGCCCGGCAACAGCACGGACAATATTCTTCCTCTGTCCGGGGATTTCTTTCCCTATGGGGGGCTTTATCGCGGCGTGAAATGGATTGTGGCACCGCCGCAGCAAATTGATTTGTTCGACCATGCAGGCCCGGGTGTTTATATTTCCACCCTCTCCGCTGGGGACGATCGGGCAGAGATTCAGGTCCTCACGCGCCTGCGTAGTTTTGCAAAGCGTCCGGCACAGGTTGAGCTTGTCACCACCATTCGAGATGGCCGGGAGGATAAGGCACGCAGTGTTTCCGCGCGGCAAAAGCTTAGCGCAAATGGCACAGCCGAAGTTGCGCAAAGGCTGATTATCCCGCAGCCACGATTGTGGCAGGGTCGGCAAGACCCGCATCTCTACTCAGTGACAGTTGAGCTTCGGTCGGGCAAGAAAGTGTTGGACCGTGTTGACCAACCATTGGGCATCCGGACTTTCCGCATTGATCCCAATCTGGGCTTCTTTCTGAATGGCAAGCCCTTGGCATTGCGTGGCGTTTCGCGGCATCAAGATATGGCGCCCAAAGGTGCCGCGCTATCAGATGCAGACCATGAACGGGACATGGATCTGATTGAGGAGGTGGGCGCGAATACCATTCGTTTTGCGCATTATCAGCACGCCAAAAAATGGTTTGAATTGGCCGATCAGCGCGGGATGATTGTCTGGGCTGAAATTCCCTATGTTAGCATGGCGACTTTTGGCGAGGGTCTGCCTTCCGCTGCATTTGTGGAGAATGCGCGGCAGCAATTAATTGAGCTTATTCGCCAAAACTACAATCATCCCTCGGTCGTCGTCTGGGGCGTTGGCAATGAGATTGATAGCAAATCGCTTGGCGGTAAACCGGTAAAGGCGCAGGCCCTGGTGCGGGACCTACACAGCCTTGCCAAGGCTGAAGACCCCAGCCGCTTATCAGCTTTGGCTGATTGTTGTGCGAGCTCACCCTTCGTTAATCCCGCCACGGCAGAGCAGCTTATTGGCCTGACTGACGTCGTTGGCCTAAATCGTTATCCGGGTTGGTATAGCCCTGATCCAAGTGCCATGGGCGCTATTTTAGACCGCATGCACGCCCAATATCCAAACGTCCCCCTGTCGGTGACGGAATATGGTGCGGGCGGGGCGCTGTCTCAACATAGTGACAACCCTACAGGAGGCGCGATTAACGCCTTTGGTCGGCCGCACCCCGAAGGCTATCAAAGCTGGGTCCATGAGGAAAATTGGCGGCAGCTGAAAAGTCGGCGCTATCTCTGGGCAAGTTGGGTTTGGAATATGTTCGACTTTGCCAGTGATTTTCGGGCTGAAGGCGATGCCATTGACTTGAATGATAAAGGTCTTGTGACCTTTGATCGCACTGTCCGGAAGGACGCCTTTTACTTTTACAAAGCCAATTGGTCTTCGGCGCCTTTGCTGCACTTGACGGGCAGGCGATATGTGGATCGCGCTTATCCCGTGGCGGACATTAGTGCTTATACCAATGCATCGGCTGCGCGCCTTAGCGTCAATGGCGTCGAACTTGGCGAGCAACCTTGCCCCGATCGGATTTGCGTCTGGCGCAATGTGGCATTGGCGCCGGGACAGAATAAGCTGCTTGCGAAGGCCCACGTAAATAGCGCCGAAGTTGAAGATGCCATCGCGCTCAATGGCCCCGATGCGGACCGGCAGGGCATTCGCATTAATGCAGGCGATTTGACCAGCATGGCTTTGGCCGATGGCCGGCGTTTTGGATCAGATCATTTCTTCTCAGGCGGTGACTCAAAAGCGCTTAATCCCCGGACCATAACCGCGCTTTTTGAGCGGCGTGGGGCCAAGCCAAAAAGCGTTGCCAAGGCGCAATCAGCGGTTCTGCATGATGGGTATCGTGAAGGCCGTTTCACCTATGATATCCCGATCCCAAATGGGAATTGGGTTGTCCGCATCACAACTTTTGAACCAGACAGTAGAACGCCCGGTCAGCGCAGTTTTTCTGTTGCCGCAAATGGCAAAACAGCCTTGGCGTCTGTAGATCCTGCGGCTGTGGCTGGCGCAGCATTGACGGAAGTTGTCCTCAGCTTTCCGGTAAATGTTACGGCAGGCCGTCTGACGCTTGCATTTAACCCCATTAAGGGGCCTGCTATTGTCTCTGCACTTGAAATTGAGCGGCCATGATGGGCGCTGCTAACCGGCAGGAGAGTGTGACATGAGCTGGCGGATCGCAATTTTGGCTTTTCTCGGGCTGGTCTTAAACCCAATGCCGCTCGTCGCAGCAGAGCAGGGCAACCCGCTCAACGCGCTGTCAGAGGCGCAAAAGGATGCCTTGGCCGCGCGCGTTGCTGCAGGGGTGCCCCGCAAGCCTCGTGTGCTGGTGATTGGCGCGGTGCGGGGGTTTCATCATGAATCCGTTTCCGACGCGATGACTGCTTTTGCCGTTCTGGGGCAGGAAAGCGGAGTTTATGATGCGGAATTGCGGACTGATTTTGATCTGATCAACGCCAAAGGCGGTGAGAAGATGCGGTTTGGCTTCACCCCGCAGGGCTTGGGGGATTTTGACGCGCTTGTGCTTGTGAACACCACGGGCGAATGGGGTTTAAGCGACGACGCAAAGCGCGCCTTGCTCAGCTTTGTGCGGGACAAAGGCAAGGCCATTATTGGCGTGCATGGAGCCTTGGATGCGAATTATTCTTGGCCCGATTATGCGGCCATGATGGGCGGCGGATTTGGGGGCCACCCGCTTAACACAATTGATAAGCCCATCCTCAACTTTCCACTGGTCAACGAAGACGAAAAATCGCCAATCACGCGCCACTGGCCGACCTATTTTTCGCAGCTTAATGAGCTTTACGTTCCCAAAGGCTTTTCGCGCAAAGACACGCGTGTCTTGCTGCGCATTAACCAACAGAAGATTGAGACTGGGCCGGCAGGTACCTCTGACATCCCCATTGCGTGGACACGGCGCTATGGGGATGGGCGGGTCTTTTATTCCAGCATTGGGCACACACGAAATAGCTGGCGAGACCCTGATGTGCGTAAAATGTATTTAGAGGCCATTAGATGGGGTTTGCGCCTCACCAGCCACGCACAGGATGATTAGGCCCCCGCGACGGACGGCATCGCTGCGCGCACGACTGCAGGGATGAACCTTGCCATGTTGATGTGAGAAAAAGACGCGCCCGAGAAGCAGTATTTTCTGTCTGACAGGCGCTGTTTTGAATTCACAGTCTGCAAAACTATCTCTGACAATCGAAAATCGCGGAAGACAGAGTATTTCCAATCTATCCCGCATTTAAACAAATCAGTAGTTGTGATTGAGTTTTGCGGCTTTTTTTCAGATAATCTATACCCTAAACTTTGGTCTTACATAGTCCAAAGCCGGTATAGTGCTTTGACATCATTGCTGGGCATGATAGCCTTCACGTTAGAAAGATCCGACCAGAGTCGGGCGTGGCGTATGGGGGGAGGGTTTCCAGCAATTGGTCCCTCTCGAAGAAGGGCCCCAGCCGCGGAGGTTTGGGCTCCAGTTATGGAGGATGCCATGGATATCATTAGTCCATTTCAATATTCGTTGGTGTACAACGCCTTTTCGTTCACTTTTGCGACAATGGCAGCAGCGACGCTGTTTCTGTGGTTCGGCCGGTCGCAGGTTTCAAATCACTACAAAACAGCTGTTACGATTTCCGGTTTGGTCTGCGCGATCGCAGCTTACCATTACTGGCGGATTTTTGAGAGCTGGGAAGCTGCCTATGCCGTGAAAGACGGCGTGATTGTAGCAACTGGCTATGCGTTTAACGATGCCTATCGCTATGTCGATTGGCTGTTGACTGTGCCGCTGCTCTTGATTGAGCTGGTGCTTGTCATGCGCTTGAGCTCTGAAGAAACAGTCAGCAAGTCCATGAAGCTCGGCTTTGCGGCTGCTCTGATGATCGTTTTGGGCTATCCGGGCGAAATCGCGTCTGACATCCCGACCCGCGCGCTGTGGGGCACATTATCAGCCATTCCGTTCCTGTACATTATTTGGGAATTGTTCAGCGGCCTTGGTGCGTCGATTGAGCGTCAGCCAGAAAATGTTCGCGAACTGGTCAAAAAGGCGCGTTTGCTTACATTCGCGTCTTGGGGCTTCTACCCAATTGTGTACATGGCACCTTATGCAAACATCTCGGGTGCGAATGCCGAAACAGCCATTCAAATCGGTTACACAATCGCAGACTTGGTCGCCAAGGCGGCGGTCGGCGTCCTGATTTGGGTGATTGCGGTCCGTAAGTCAGAGGCTGAAACCGCTAAGGCAAAGTAACTTGAAATTGGCTCGGATTGCTCAACTTTCTTGGGCCCGGCCAAGTGACGGGGCTGGCACATCTCCTAAGGGTGTGCCGGTCCCCTTTTTTTTCTGGTTGGTTTTTGCTGGGGTTGCCCTTGCCGAGCTAAGCGGCGCCTCTGTTGCAGGCAGTTTAAGCCTGAGCTTGGCCGCAGCTCTGATGCTGATTGGCGGACTCCCGCACGGCGC
>JACCEC010186700.1_pt1 | contig 15760 bp, 7 predicted proteins | sample 7450121 | NCBI WGS metagenome assembly JACCEC01 (sample SAMN15323455, study PRJNA562643) | freshwater metagenome | isolation source: river surface water | place: USA:Blue River Watershed | collected 2017-08-18 | reverse complement strand
TTTTACATCACCTCCTTTTCTTTTTTTATTATAATAAGTCATCGGTGAATTGCACAGACCTCTACCGCAATTCATCCCACGCTGCCCTACGGGTCAGACGTGGGGCTTCTTACGGAAGAAGCTAAAAGGAACGGAAACGGTCTGGTAACGGGGTACTGTCGTGGGTTTTATGCCTAGAGCATAGAGCGCTGCCGATCCAGAAAAGCTCAATTGTGAGGTTCACAAGCCCAGGCTGTAACACTAATGGTCAAGGTGTGGAGGATGTCAGAAGTTTTTGTCTACAATGGTTCAGAAGTGACTGAATGGAATTCTAGGCTCCTATTCGGTTCAGATCCGGGTTGTTTGTCTCAATCCCCCTAAAATTAGGAAAATTTCTATCGGTAAAGGATAAAAATCATGACTTCCGAAAGGTTTTTGCTTTTACCACTGTAATTTAGCTGCCGATCAGTTTAAAATCTAAATCAAGGCTTTCATCCGTGGCTTAAACTAACAGCCAAGGATCTCAAGCGATATAGGGAGACTCAATGAATCAGAACGTGAAACGCTTTTCCTCGTTCCGTCAAGCCCTGTTTACAGGAGCACTCGCCACCGTCACCGCTTTCATGATGCCCGCTTGGAATAGCAGCGTCAATGCCACCCTCAAAGATAGTCCGAAGGCAGTATTAGACGAAGCTTGGCAGATTGTCAATCGAGAATTTGTTGATGGTAGCTTTAACCAGGTTGACTGGCAAGCGCAACGAGAAGAACTCCTCAGTAAAAACTATACTTCCCGTGAAGCGGCTTATGCTGAACTCCGAAAAGCCTTAGAAAAGCTCAAAGATCCTTACACTCGCTTCATGGATCCAAAACAGTATGAAGCGTTAACCAATCAAACCGCCGGGGAATTGTCCGGGGTGGGAATGCAACTGACACTGGATGAAAAAACGAAAGCCATTACTGTAGTGGAACCGATTAAGAATTCTCCCGCCATTAAAGCTGGGATCTTAACCGGGGATAAAGTCCTGTCTATTGACGGAGTTTCCACCACCGGAATGACCGTTGAACAGGCGGCGAATAAAATCCGAGGTGCTGTGGGGACAACGGTGAGTTTACGCATTGGACGGGACGGTGGAAAAGAATTTGATGTCACCTTAACTCGTGCCCGCATTGAACTTGAAACCGTTACCTATCGTCTCAATACTGAAGGCGGTCGCCGAATTGGTTATATTCAACTGCGAGAATTTAATTCCCACGCCGCCGAACAAATGCAAGAGGCGATTGAAGCCTTAAACAAAGAAAAAGTTCAAGGATTTGTCCTTGATTTACGGGGAAACCCTGGAGGATTACTGCGTACCAGTATTGAAATTGCTCGAATGTGGATGGATAGGGGGGCAATTGTCAGTACCGTTGATCGCAATGGTAAAAGCCAAGAAATTCGCAACAACCGCACCGCCATCACTAATTTACCCGTTGTTGTTTTAGTTGATGGTAATTCCGCCAGTGCTAGTGAGATTTTAGCTGGAGCGTTAAAAGATAATCAACGTGCTGTGGTGATGGGAACTCAAACCTTTGGAAAAGCCTTAGTACAGTCGGTGTTTTCCCTGTCCGATGGTTCAGGATTAGCGGTAACGATTGCCCATTACTATACACCCAATGGAACGGATATTAGTCATAAAGGAGTCACCCCTGATATTAAAGTTGATCTTTCTGAAGATCAGAAAAAACAATTAGCTACTGATCCGAAGTTAATCGGTACATCCCAAGATCCTTTTTATGCCAAAGCGATTTCGATTTTGGTTGCTGGTTCAGGAAATCGCCCTTTAGCGATTAATGAATCTAAATAGTAGGATAGATTGACGGTTGAGTGCTAACCCTTAGCACTTAACCGTCAACCGTCAACCGTCACCCGTTAACCGTTACGTGAATTCAAGCTTGGAAGCCTTAATTAAGTTAGCTGAAACGGACTTAGAAGTTGGAAACGTTCGCGAAGCTCATGCCACCCTTTCAAAAATTTTCGCTGTGGAGACGCGCCATGACGAGTCTCTAACCTACAAGGCTCAAGCCTATAGAATTTTAGGGGATTTGTACGAAGTTCAAGGATTATTTTCTGAGGCGATTTCTGCCTATCACAAAGCGATTAAACTGAACCCTGATTTTGTAGAAGCTTATGCTTATTTAGCACAGGTTTATCGCAATACTGGAGAATTTGATCAGGCTTTATTTTACTATAAAAAAGCCCTCAGTTTGCGCCCAAATTGGGTCGAGTTATATTTTCAATTGGGTCAAGCTTATTCGTGGGGTGGAGATGTTCCAAAGGCGATTCGATGCTATCAAAAAACCTTAGAACAAAATCCGAATCATGTTCATGCCTATTTTGCCTTAGCAATGGCTTTTGGGACATTGGGAGACACAGAACGAGCGATCGCCCTTTATCAACACATTATTACGTTACAGCCTGATTTTGCCAATGCTTATAATAATTTAGGATGTTTATTATTTGGCAAAAATGACTATGCAGGAGCTTTACAAGCCTGGAATCAAGCTTTAAATTATAATCAAGACGAAGATTATCTATTTTCTATTTATAATAATATTGGACAAGTTTTTGCAGCACAAGGTAAAATTGCTGATGCTATTAAATATTATTATAAATCCCTTGATTTAAAACCAGATTTTTCTTTAGCATATAGCAATTTAGGCAAGATTTTTCAACAACAAAACCAACACGAAACGGCAGTTTATTGCTTTGAAAAAGTCATTGAATTAGATCCGAATAATAAATTCGCGCTATCAGATTGTGGAGCTTCTTTACTCCAGTTAGGTCGAATTGATGCCGCTTTACAGCATTTTCAAACTGTGATGGCATTAGATTCTAAATTTGTAGTCGGCTATTGCCAAAGGGTGAAAGCAAATTCAGATAATGATGAATTATCCTTAGCCCAAAAAGCTTGTGCTGATTTTTTGATGGCTTTACAACAGTGGGATAGATCAGAAAAAAATGCAACAACGATCTATGATTTTCTAGGTCAAACCTATGTCAACCTGGGAAATACTTTAGTAACCTATGGAAAATTTGATCAAGCCGTAAGTTATTATCAAAAAGCCATACAAATGCAACCGCACTCGGCGGATATTTATCTAAAATTAGGCAATTGTCTGTTAAAAAGTAAACAACTCAATGCAGCGATAACGACTTATCATATTGCTCGAATGTTACTGAATGGGGGTTCGCAGGTTTCCCCAATGCAGTTGTTAGAAGTAAATTTGCAGTTAGGAAGAATTCTGGAAAAACAAGAAAATTGGTCGGCGGCGGCGGACTACTACAGTCAGGTATTACAGATCCAACAGCAACCGGGTTTTCAGTCTTTGATTGAGAACTTTCCCTCAACATTAGTATTACTTCAAGATTGGGGAAAAGCTTCATTTCAAGAAAATCAGATTCCTCAAGGAATTTGTGATTCAACTCTAACCTGGTTGAGCAATCAAAACTTAGAGGATAGCCATTATTATTCCCTCTCAAAATTATCAAGATTTGAGGAAAAAAAGCATCAAGATTTACCATCTTGGGAACAACTTTCGGGTAAAATTCCGACTCAATGTGGGGGGTTAGATTGTGAACCTTGTCTCCAGCGTGTGTTTAAGATATTTCAACCCCGGAATTTAGGAAATGGAATTCAAACTTATCAAAGTTCGTTAACTCAGGTCGGGTTAACGCCTTTGTTTGTGGCGGTGATTCCCAATGGACGAGCTTGGATTGTTCCCCAAGAAAATTATTGGATGGTGTGTAAAGCGATCGCTATTATTACACCGGATAACCAACTGTTAGCCGATGTTTCACGGGAATATCCCGCCCCGCTTCCGGGTTGTCCGAGTTATCATCCCCAACAACATCAAGTGTTTCAAACGGAAAAATTACCTCCCATTCAGCCAATTCAGGGACGGGTGGCGGTGTTGTCGGGGTTGTCGGGAAATGTTTATTTTCATTGGATGGTCGATGTTTTACCCCGACTGGAATTATTGCGCCAAAGTGGGATTGATTTTGATCAAATTGATTGGTTTTTGGTGAATAGTCAACGCGCGTCCTTTCAACGGGAAACCTTAACTCGTCTTGGAATTCCAGAATTTAAAATTTTAGAAAGTGATCAATTTCCCCATATTCAAGCCCAACAGTTAATTGTTCCTTCCTTCCCAGGATATATGGGATGGTTGCAACCTTGGGCGATTGATACGTTAAGGCGTTGGTTTCTTCCGGGTAGCTATCATCCAACTGTAGATTATCCCGAACGGATTTATATTAGTCGAGGAGATGCTCGCTATCGTCGGATTTTGAATGAAGACGAGGTGATAGAAATGCTGCGTCCCTGGGGTTTTGTGATTGTACAATTAGAGTCTCTTTCCTTTTCCCAGCAAGTGGCTTTGTTTGCTCAAGCCAAGGTGATTTTAGGATCTCATGGTAGCGGTTTAACCAATATTGTCTTTTGTCAACCGGGAACCCAGGTGATTGAGTGGGTGTCTCCACACTATAATCGCCATTATTATTGGGTGATCAGTCAATATCTGGGATTAAAACACTACTCTGTCACGGGAGAGGGTTTTTCTTGTTATCCTCTGCGGCTGTTAATGTACCAAAATTCCTTGACGGAGGATATTTGGGTTAACCTCGTTTCCTTAAAACGATTATTAGAAATGCTCTTTGTCGAAAGAAAATAGACCGACCCCATAAGGTCGCCAGGATCTTGCCAATGAGACCAAAACCGTCAAGAATAAAAATCTGATATCTGAAAACCAAAACCAGATAGAATAAGCTGTGGGAACAGCCCAATTGAGTGTCTGAACTGAAACCAACTATGTACAATCAAGAAATTCGCGCGCGCAGTGTACAGTTTCTCCATCAACAAGCGGAAATCTATTTTAATCAAGGACAATTCGAGGACGCGCTCAAAGCGTGCAATCAGTTGTTGCAAATTCAGTCTGACTATGCACCCGGTTGTAAATTAATGGCTGATATTTTCCAACGCCAAGGAAAACTGCAAGAGGCGCAGCAATGGTATAGCCGCACATTGCAAGTTCAACCCAATTGGGCAGAAGTTCATGCTAATATGGGCAGTCTGTATGCTAGAACTCAACAATGGCAACAGGCAATTGCTTGTTACGAGAAAGCCGTCACCCTAAAGCCGAATTTTGCCGGAGCTTATCGAAATTTGGCGAAAGTTTGGACACAACTCAACGAACCCCAAAAGTCAGCACAAGCGTTATATCAAGCGTTTAAGTTAGAACCAAAGCAGGTGACAGCAGAAGAACATTTAAACCTGGGTCATCAGTTGGCAGCACAGGGTGAAGTCTCAGCCGCAGAAGTTTGTTATCGGACAGCAATTCAATTGAATCCTAATTTAACAGCCGCTCATGAAAGTTTAGGATCTCTTTTTAAGCAGCAGGGAAAACCCCAGGAAGCTACATATTTTTATCGTCAAGCTATTCAGTTAAATACTCCCTTAAATCCTTCAGATACCTTGGCTGCAGCCGTAGGGGCGGGGTCTGTGCCTGCTTCACCTCAAGATACCTTAGCAGGAGCCATGCAACAACAAAGCGTTAAGAATGGTACAACACCTTCGATGAATCATCCGACGAATCCTCAAACTTATTTAAAACAAGCTCAAGCTTATTGTTCTTTAAAAGAATGGGATCAAGCGATCGCAGCTTGTCAAAAAGCATTACGTTTGCAACCGGATTTAGCGGAAGCTTATAAAATTCAAGGGAATGCGCTACAAATTTTGGGGGAAATGTCGGCGGCGATTCGCTGTTATTCTAAGGCGTTAGAAATTCAGCCCCAATATCCCGAAGTTTATGCGAATTTAGGAAGTTTATATGCTCAAGAAGAACGGTTAGAAAAAGCGGCTTCTTATTATCAACAAGCGGTTAATTTAAAACCGGATTTTGCTGGAGTTTATCGAAATTATGCTAAGGTTTTAACGCAATTAGGAGAGTTAGAAAAAGCTTCTCAGTGTTTAGAGAAAGCTTACAGTTTAGAACCGGAAAAAGCCACACCTGAAGAACATTTTAATTTAGGAAATACCCGATTTAAACAAGGTCGATGGGATGAGGCGATCAGTGCTTATCAACAAGCCTTAAAATTAAATCCTCAGTTAGCAGATACCTATTACCAGTTAGGGCAATTATATACAACGAAAGGAGAATTAGAATCGGCGATTCATTCCTATCAAAAAGCGATAGAATTAGCCCCATCTCGATTAGAATTTTATTATGGGTTTGCTGATTTATTTAGCCGTCAAGAACAGTGGGATAATGCCATCAAGGTTTATAATCAAATTTTGGGATTAGATGGAAATCAAGCGGTTGCCTATTATAAGGTTGGAGAAATTTTTAACACTCAGTGGCGTTTGGAAGAAGCTGTTAACCTGTATCAAAAATCAATTGCTTTAAATCCTCAATTAATTTCTTCCTATTATGGATTAGGCAAAGTTTTAGTTAAACAGGAAAATTGGCAAGATGCAGTTAAAGTTTTGCGTCAAGCGGTACAGATGAATGCCAATGGGGATGCAGAAGCTTATAAAAGTTTTGGGGATGCACTCGCCAAAATAGGGGAAGTAGAAGAGGCAATTAAAGCGTATCAAAAATCAACGGAACTTGATAACAGTAATGCTGAAGTTTATCAAAAATTAGGGGATTTACTGCGAGATCAAGAACAACTAGAAGCCGCAATTGTAGCTTATCGTCGTTCGATTAAAATTAACCCCAATGTGTTTTGGACACAAAACAATTTAGCTGATATTTTCTTGAAACAGGAACGTTGGGAAGAGGCTATTTCTGCTTATCAAAATGCGATCGCTTTAGATTCGAGTTATTCTTGGTCATATAACAGTTTAGCAGATGCGTTAGTGAAGTTAGAACGCTGGGAAGAAGCCATTCCAGCGTATCAAAATGCCATTAAAAACAATCCTCAGTTTTCTTGGTCTTACTATAATTTAGGGGAAGTTTTAACTCAATTAGAAAATTGGGAAGAAGCGGTTGTTGCTTATCGCGGTGCGATTAAAGTTCAGTCTGACTTACCGAATATTCAGGAAAAACTAGCTGATGCTTTAAGAAATCGAGCAAAATTAGATCTCGCAGAAGCGTTAGAACATTATCGCTCTGTGATTCAAGAACAACCGGATCATGTTTCCGCTTATCATAAAGCGATTGAGATTAAACCGGATGATCCTCAATTGTATATTCAGTTAGCCAATACTTTAGTCAATCATAGTCATTTGGATGGGGCGATTGTATTCTATCAAATGGCATTACAATTAGAACCAGAACATCCTGAAGTTTTGCAAAAATTAGAGGGAATTGTTGAAAAAAAAAAGCTAGGTTAATTCCTAACTTTTCCCCGGAGCAAACTCAATCCCAATATGATCAACTCTATCAGGCGTGGTTGAAATACAATACACCTACTCCTGAAGGGTTGAAAAGTTTAGCTGAAACCATCAACAATTTCAGCTATCAACCTGTTATTAGTATTGTTATGCCTGTTTATAATACGCCTGAAGCGTTTCTGCGAGAAGCCATTCAGTCAGTGTTAGATCAGGTTTATCCCTATTGGGAATTGTGTATTGCGGATGATGCTTCCACTGCTCCCCATATTCAAGCGATATTAGAAGAATATCAAGGAAAAGATAGCCGCATTAAAGTTGTTTTCAGAAGTCAAAATGGTCATATTTCTGCAACCTCTAATTCAGCATTAGAGTTAGCAACGGGAGAATTTATTGGATTATTAGATCATGATGATGTGTTGACTCCCGATGCCTTATATGAAGTGGTAAGTTTATTAAATCAGAATTCAGCCGCCGATATGATTTATTCCGATGAAGATAAACTTAATGACAAGGGAGAATTAACAGGTCATTTCTTTAAACCAGATTGGTGTCCTGATTCATTTTTATCTCGGATGTATACTTGTCATTTTGGAGTTTATCGGCGGGAAATTATTAACCAAATTGGAGGGTTTAGAATTGGATATGAAGGCAGTCAAGATTATGATTTAGTGTTGCGGTTTACGGAAAAAACAGATCAAATTTTCCATATTCCTAAAATTCTCTATCATTGGCGGATTCATAGCAGTTCGGCGGCGGGAGGAACTGAAGCAAAACCCTATGCTTATGAAGCAGCAAAACGAGCGTTACAAGATGCCATTGACCGCCGAGGAGAACCGGGAATTGTTAAAGATGTTCCTGAATATTTAGGGCGTTATTGGGTTCGTTATCAAATTTTGGATTATAAGCGGGTTAGTATTATTATTCCTACCAGAGATTTAGGAAAAGTTCTTAATCGATGCTTAGAATCTATTTTTACAAAAACCCTTTATCCCAATTATGAAGTAATCTTAATTGATAATGGCAGTATAGAACCTGAAACCCAAGAAATTATTGATGATTGGCAGCAGAAAGAACCTCAACGTTTTAAATCTTATCAGTTAGATATTCCCTTTAACTTTTCCCAAATTATTAATTATGGGGTGCAGCAAGCATCAGGGGATTATTTGTTACTTTTGAATAATGATACAGAAGTAATTACACCCGACTGGATTGATGGAATGGTTGAACAAGCTCAACGCCCTTCAATTGGTGCTGTCGGGGTTTTATTACAATATCCTGAAGGTCAAATCCAGCACGCAGGCATTATTATAGGTATGGGAAGGGTAGCCGCCCATAGTCATCAACATTATTTAGAAACCGATCCGGGCTATCAAGGCCAAATTATTTGTATGAATAACTATTTAGCCGTCACAGCCGCTTGTTTAATGTGTCGAAGAGAGGTTTTTGATCGGGTGAATGGTTTAGATGAAAAATTGGCTGTTGCTTACAATGATGTCGATTTTTGTTTAAAATTGATCCAACAAGGATATTATAATATTTATCTTCCTCATGTTAAATTATATCACCATGAATCGAAGAGCCGTGGTTTAGTCGAAAATACACCGGAAAAGTTAGCTCGATTTATGAACGAATCGACGATAATTAGAGAAAGATGGAAAGCATTTATTCAGCATGATCCTTGCTATAATCCTAATTTAACATTGGCTCGATCTGATTACAGTTTGAGACAATTTAATGAGGTTGAAGTTTTAAAGTTTGTCAGTCACGAAAATCATACAATCTCTTTTATCGATTTTGCCCTAGATCACCCTCAACCTGGCTTTATCAGGGGTAGTGAACTTTGTTTATCAGGGTGGATATTAGGAAAACGTTCATCGGTGATAGCTTTGCAGATATTGGATGAATGGGGTATAGTTTTAATGGTTATTCCTGTGAAATTTCCAAGTTCTGATATTCATCAGATCTATCCCCAACAAACCGGGTCAGATTGTTGTCGTTTTGAAGATTATGTAGAGTTTAATATTTTGGCTAATCATGCTAAATTAAAACTCAAAGCAATTTTTCAAAATGGCGCTTCTGCTGTTTTAGGAGAGTTGCACTTTAAGTCTCCCAACTAATCCATTCACTTATCCATTGGGTTTCAGCCTAGTTAGTTTTATTATTCGATGTTTATTGTTTTATTCAGGAGCTAAATATAATGTCATCCCAGTTAGGTACCATTCAAAATGGGGATACTTTATTCGATAAAGGTAACCAACTTAAAGAATTAGGCAAATTTTCAGAAGCTATTCATGCTTATCGCCAAGCTGCAAAATTCAATCCGAATTTTGCTTGGATTCACCATAATCTAGGAGAAGTTTTAGCTAAAAATGAACAATTTTTAGAAGCAATTCAAGCCTTTCAACGGGCGATTGAATTAAATCCTGGTTCAGCTTGGTCACACTCCCAGTTAGCCCAAGTGTTGATGAAGTTGGGCAATGTGGAAAAAGCAATCAATGTCTTAGAGCAAGCTATTTCAATTAATCCTAATTGTGCCGAATTTTACATCATTTTAGGACAAGCCTTATTTCAACAAGGTGAGCTAGAAAAAGCTGTTGCTGCCTATCGTAAATCCATTACTATTGATGCTGATAATCCAATTGCCTATCAAGAATTAGGAAAAGTGTTAGCTGAACAAGGGGAATGGGAAGAAGCAATTACTTGTAGCCAAAGGGCTATTGATATGAATCCCATTTTAGGTGAAGCTTATGAAATCTTAGGGACTGCCTTAGTTCAGAAAGAGTCTTTTGAGGAAGCTGTAAACGTTTTAAAGGAAGCAATAGAACTCTGCCCGATGTCAGCAAATGCTTACGCATCTTTTGGCAATGCTTTAGTTCATTTAAAAAATTATAATTTAGCTATTGAATATTATTTAAAAGCTATTGAAATCAACAATAAATCATCTGTTTTATATCAAAAACTTGGCTATATTTATAGTAAATTAGAAAAAATTGACGAAGCAATATCCTATTATTATACAGCTATAGAGCTTAATCCAAAATGTTGTGAATGTTATCAAGAATTAGGTGATATATTTTTCAATATACACCAATTTAATGATGCAATTCACTGTTATCATAAAGCCACTGCTATCAATTCTGAACTATCGCTAGAATTTTATTTAAAATTAGGGGATGCTTTAAGGAAACGAGGTCAATTATCCGATTTAGAATCCGCTTATCAAGCTTACTTAAAAGTTGCAAAGTTAGATGAAAACTATTTAGAGGCTTACCAAAAACTAATTGAGATTAGTTATAAAGATCTGGATATTTGTTTACATTACGGCAATTTATTGATTAGAAATAATCGCATAAGTGAAGCGATAGAGTTTTACAAAAAAGCCAAAGAATTTTATCCTAATGATATAGGAATTTATACAAAATTAGGAGAAGCTTGTGTTAAATATTATGCCTTTGCAGATGCCATTGCTGCTTATCGAAAAGTGATTGAACTGAAGCCGAATTGGTCAGAAGTTTATCATCTATTAGGAGAACCGTTAGAAAAACAAGGTTATATTGAAGAGGCAATTACGGCTTATCAACAAGCGATTCATTTTAATCCTAATTACTTTGGTTCCTATCATAATTTAGGTGATCTCTTACAGAAACAAGGAAGACTGGATGAAGCTGTCGGTGCTTATCAAAAATCCATTGAATTAAATCCGGGTTTTCATTGGTCATATCACAACTTAGGAGATACTTTAGAGAAACAAGAAAAACTCGATGAAGCGATCGCAATTTACCGCAAATGTTTAGAGATTAATCCCCATTTTGGTTGGTCTTATTACAATTTAGGAACGGCTTTAGCCAAACAAGGGAAATTAGATGAAGCTCTGGCAGCTTATCGGAAAGCAGGAGAACTTGATCCTGCATTGCATTTAGATTTTAATCAATTAAAAGAATCAATTTTAGGGTTAATTTTAGTTGAAGATTATATGTATAAACTCTGGCGGGATAAGAATTTCCCCAGAGCAGCAGATTTAATCAAAATGGCAGAAACTATTGAATTATTCCGGTATAAACCCGTATTTAGTATTATTATGCCTGTTTATAATACCCCAGAAGACTTCCTACGAGAAGCCATAGACTCTGTGATCAATCAAATTTACCCTTATTGGGAATTTTGTATTGCGGATGATGCTTCTCCTGATCCCCACGTTAAAGAAGTTTTAGAAGAATATCAAGCCAAAGATTCAAGAATTAAAGTTATTTATAGATCTAAAAATGGTCATATTTCTGCCTCTTCTAACTCGGCATTAGAATTAGCAACCGGAGAATTTATTACCTTACTCGACCATGATGATACAATCACTCCTGATGCGTTATATGAAGTCGCTTTATTATTAAATCGGAATCCTGATTTAGATATGATTTATTCCGATGAAGATAAAATTAGCCTGAATGGCAATTTAATTAATCCTTACTTCAAACAAGAATGGTGTCCAGAATCATTTTTATCGCGGATGTATACTTGCCATTTAGGAACCTACCGACGGTCAATTATTGAAGAAATTGGGGGATTTAGAATTGGCTATGAAGGAGCTCAAGATTATGATTTAGTTTTAAGATTTACGGAAAAAACCCAAAAAATTGCTCATATTCCTAAAGTTTTATATCACTGGCGAATGCACTCCGGTTCAACCGCAGGGGGAAGTGAAGCCAAACCCTATGCCTATGAAGCCTCAGAAAGAGCTATTCAAGATGCCTTAGATAGACGGGGAGAACTTGGAAAAGTCACAGGAGTCCCAGGGTTCTTAGGACATCATTTAGTTCGTTATGAAATTACTGATTATAAAAAAGTGAGTATTATTATTCCGACGCGAGATTTAGGAGACGTATTAGACCGATGTTTAGAGTCTATTTTCAAACAAACAACCTATCCTAATTATGAAGTGGTTGTCATTGATAATGGCAGTGTTCAGCAGGAGACATTTAACGTTTTTTCTAAGTGGAGTTCCCAGGAACCTTCGCGGTTTAAATGTTATCGTTTAGATATTCCGTTTAACTTCTCTACTATTAATAATTATGGAGTGAGTCAAGCAACCGGAGATTATTTACTGTTCTTAAATAACGACACCGAAGTTATTACTCAAGATTGGGTTAATGCGATGGTTGAACAAGTGCAACGACCTCAAATTGGCGCAGTTGGAGCGTTATTATTATTCCCCGATAATACCATTCAACACGCTGGAGTTGTGATGGGTTTAGGTGGAGTTGCTGGTCATGGATATTATGCCATGTCTTCAGATATCCCTGGATATTTTGGCAATATTATTGGGTTTAATAATGTCTCTGCGGTTACAGGTGCTTGTTTGATGTGTCGGCGAGAAGTATTTGAAAAAATTGGGGGTTTTGATGAACATTTGACAGTCGCGTATAATGATGTAGATTTGTGTTTGAAAATGCTAGATAAAGGTTATCGTAATTTGTACTTACCTCATGTTACACTTTATCATCATGAATCTAAAAGTCGAGGTTATGAAGATACACCTGAAAAGAAAGAACGTCTAAACCGAGAATCAAAAATTATTGCCGGACGTTGGCAAAAGTATATTGATAATGATCCTTGTTATAGTCCTCACTTGACAAGAGTTTGTCAAAACTTTAGTATTAAAGTGCAGGATAATTAGTTATATTATTATTTACTAGCGTAATTTTTGTCTGGTAATAGATAGTAACAGTTATGATTCTCACCTGAAAATTTTTTGAATATCCAGGAAATCTACTTATGATTGCAGAAGACGACAAGATAATTGTAGCAATAGATGAGTCTTGGTCAAATGATTACTCTATTACTATTAGAGGCTGGCTCATTTCTAAAAAAGCAGGATTAGACAAAGTAGAAATTTTTGTAGATCGTAATAGAGTCCCCATTACTGCATGGTATCCCCGTCCTGATGTAACTGCTATTTATCCCCAGTATCAAACTCAGAATTGTGGTTTTGTAGTTCATCTCCCTCGTTTAAGCCAACATCAAGTCACGTTTAATACTCACGGTCAAGGTGAAACTTATGAAAAAACAGTTGTTTTTGATGGGTCGTTGCCTCTGCCCCCTATAGACTATATTGATGCGGGCAGTTTATTTAATGATTTTATTAATTTAGTTAACCAAAATCACCTAAATGTTTTAGAAATAGGTTCCCGCATTGTTTCTCCTGGAAGTGCCAGCAAGCGACCTTTATTCCCTGATTCTAAATCTTATACAGGATTTGACTATTATCCAGACTCTAATACGGATGTTGTTGGAGATGCTCATAAACTTTCTCAATACTTTCGTAATCAAAAATTTGATGCAATTTTTTCTATCTCTGTATTTGAACACTTAGCAATGCCTTGGCTCGTTGCTAGAGAAATTAGTAAAATTATTGAAGTCGGTGGTATTATTTACCATAGTAGTCATTTTGCTTGGCCTCTCCATGAAAAACCTTGGGACTTTTGGCGTTTTTCTGATGAAGGTTTAAGGGTACTATTTTCTCCAGCTTTAGGATTTGAGATTATAAAATCCGGTCTTTTTGCGCCTTTGCGCCTCCATTTGGATCAAGTGAATTCACCTCAAGAATTACTGGCAACCCAGCCAGGTTTTGGGGGAGTTGCTATTTTAGCCAAAAAAGTTAGAGAAGTAAATTATGATAAATTCAGATGGGATGTGACGTTAGATGATATTTTAGAAGCCGATAGTTATTATCCCAAACTTTAATATTTCTCGCTATATTCTTATGTACTGTAAACTTATGATCATTAACCTAGATAAAAATTGGAAAACTTCAACAAAGTGGAAGAATTACGGGAACAAAAACAATTTTCCTGTATCATATAAAGCAAGTTGTTAGTAGGATTAACTAATGCAAGTTGTAATTTTAGCAGGAGGCTTGGGAACTCGCCTCCGAGAAGAAACGGAATATCGTCCTAAACCATTAGTTGAAGTTGGCGGACGGCCGATTATTTGGCATATTATGAAACTCTATGCTCATTATGGTTTTTTAGACTTTATCGCTTGTTTGGGATATCGGGGAAATATGATCAAGGAATATTTCCTCAACTACGAAGCGATGAACAATGACTTTACCATCGGTTTAGGAGTTCCTAACCAAATTCATTATCTGAATAATCACGACGAGCAGAATTTTCGAGTTACCTTAGCAAATACAGGAGTTGAAACCCAAACCGGAGGACGAATTAAACAGATCGAGAAATATATCGAAGATGATCTATTTATGGTTACTTATGGAGATGGTCTGGCTGATGTCAATATTGGAGAATTACTCAGTTTTCATAAAGAACATGGGAAATTGGCAACCGTCACAACCGTACAACCGCCTTCTCGTTATGGAATTGTGGATATTGATGAACGAGAAGCTAGGGTTTTGAAGTTTGGGGAGAAGATTAAGGATAATAAATGGGTGAGTGCGGGTTATTTTGTCTTTAACCGCAAAGTATTTGATTATTTAGAGGGAGGGCATTGTATATTAGAACGGGAACCTTTAGAGCGTTTAACAGCAGAGGGTCAGTTAATGAGTTATCAGCATCATGGCTTTTTTTATGCGATGGATACCTTTAAAGAATATACTGAACTCAATAAAATGTGGGAAACTCAACAAGCTCCTTGGAAAGTATGGAAATAAGTCAATTTTGGCGTGATCGCTCTGTGTTTGTCACCGGGGGTACAGGGTTATTAGGAAGTTGGTTAGTAGCGGAGTTAGTGAATCGAGGAGCTAGGGTAACGGCTTTAATCCGTGATGGTGTTCCCCAGTCTCGATTGTATACAGAAAACTGGCATCATCAAATTAATATTGTTCGGGGTTGTATTGAAGATTTACCGACCCTAGAACGAGCCATTAATGAGTATGAAGTCGATACGGTTTTTCACTTAGCGGCTCAAACTATTGTCGGAGTAGCCAACCGTGAACCCTTAGCCACCTTTGAAGCGAATATTAAAGGAACTTGGAACCTATTAGAAGCCTGTCGTCGTGTGGGGGGAGTCAGTCGAATTGTGGTGGCTTCTAGTGATAAAGCGTATGGCGATCAAGAAATTTTACCCTACGATGAAACCACACCATTACAAGGGGAACACCCCTATGATGTGTCTAAAAGTTGTGCAGATTTGATTTGTCGCACTTATTATGTTAGTTATGGTTTGCCAGTTTGTATCACTCGCTGTGGCAATTTTTATGGCGGTGGGGACTTAAATTTTAATCGCATTGTACCCGATACAATTCGTTCAGCATTGCGCGATAAACCCGTTACTATCCGTAGTGATGGCAGTTATATCCGTGATTATTTTTATGTTAGGGATGGGGTATTAGCCTGTCTACATTTGGCAGAACAAATGGAAAGAAAAGAAATCTGGGGTGAGGCGTTTAATTTTAGTAA